>JAESGR010000170.1_pt1 | contig 97600 bp, 89 predicted proteins | sample 9269771 | NCBI WGS metagenome assembly JAESGR01 (sample SAMN15739572, study PRJNA653492) | algae metagenome | isolation source: Chroococcus sp. CMT-3BRIN-NPC107 and co-occurring heterotrophs from well... | place: USA: Clark Mountains Wilderness, California | collected 2010-04-18
TTTGCCAGGCACCTCAAGGCACTACTGTGGCGGACGCCCTTCAAGGCCATCTGCGATGCCTGCAAGGATAACCCCTCCATCTTTAAAATCGACCCACACCACCTCATCCCGGGACCAGACAACTAGCTGGCAGCGGGGCAGTTAGGGTGTCCGCTGGGACTGAGGTCAGACGGATGAGCCAGTTCCGGCTTGTAGCGTGACCAACTACCTCGTCCGGCGGCCTTTGCGGCGTAGAGCGCACGATCGGCTGCAAGAACCAGATCGTCTGCCGATTCGAGATCATCCGGAAACACGGCGAGACCAAGGCTGCAAGCTGGTGTCAGCGTGATCGTTCCAACAACCAACCTGTCTCCAAGCCGCTCGATCAATCGAGTGGCGAGAGCGGCAAAGCCATCACCATCGGAACGGCCCGTGGCAAGCACCACGAACTCGTCGCCGCCCAGCCGTGCCACCACATCGCCGTCGCGCACACTCTCCTTTAAGCGTTTGGCGATCTCGATCAGCAGCCTGTCCCCGACTTCATGGCCGTACGTGTCGTTGACTGCCTTGAACCGGTCCAGGTCGATCATCATGACACCCAGCTTCGTGCTGGTGCGGACGGCGTGTAGACGGCGCCGTTCGAGCTCGTCGTGAAACATTGCCCGGTTCGCAAGCTTGGTCATCGGGTCGTGGTTGGCCCGGTGGTGGAGCTGGGTCTCCAGCAACTTGCGCTCGGTGATGTCACGGTAGACGAACATTGTGCCACCGCGGCGGGTCCTGCGCGCAGAGATATCGATCCATCGCCCGTCTGCCATCTGACAGTTTCGGTTTCCTTCTCTGAAGTTCACCGTCCGATGAACGAAGTCATCCAGGCTTGATGAATCAACTCCGATATATCCTCCACGAATTGCTGTCGCTCGTACGAGTTCCTCCCTGCTTATACCCGGGCGGATCAGATCTTTGTTGCTGGCGAAGATTTCTTGATACCGATCGTTGCACAGTTCCAGTCGGTCATCCCCGTCGAAAACGGCAAAGCCGTCCGCCATGCTCTGGAGCGCATCCTCTACCTGTGCCTTGGCGGTGGCCAGTTGCAGTTCCAGTTGCTTTCGCTCGGTAATGTCGCGCAGGCAGACGATCAGACTCCCGTCGGCGACCGCATGGCTCCTGGCATCGAGCCAGCGGCCATCGCTGAGACGGATCTCCTGCAGTCCTGATTGGCGAACAAAGGCTGCACCCGTCCCGCGCGCGGGCTCCTGATCCACGTCATGCAAGACGACATTGGAGACTTTCGACGCAACCGATGGATCTGGCCGCGGTCGGCGGTCCATAGCGCCCAGATCAGCGGCCAACGGAAGTAGCTCGCGGTATTGCTGGTTGCACATCACGATCCGCCCGTCCGGCCCCAGCACCGCGAACCCATCAGGCATGCTTGCGATCGCCTCTTCCAGCTGCCGCTTGGCGTCCGCGAGTTCGATCTCCAGCTGCTTTCGCCGCGTGATGTCACGGTTGTGGGTGACGATTCCCACCAGGGCGCCGGCCGCATCGTGAAAGGGTGCCTTCAATGAGGACAGCCAGCCTTGCGAGCCGTCCGGGAACAGCATCGGCTGTTCGATGACGATCGTCTCCTTGCGCGCCAGGAAGGTCCTTTCATCCCGAGCGTATCGGTCCGCAAGATCGGCCGGATAGAAGTCATGATCGGTCCGACCAAGCAGAGCCTCGGGCGAAGACGCTCCCATGAGCCTGGCCGTCGCCGGATTGGCCGCGATGAAGCGCCCCTCCAGCCCCTTGACGTTCAGGCAATCCGGCAGTTCCTGCACCATCGCCCGGTATAGCGCGTTCTCGTTGTGCCTGCGCTTGAGTTCCAGGCAGGTGAACTCGCGCTCGCGTGCCAGCACCGCCAGCGCCAGCGGCGGCACCGTCGTGCATAGGAGTAGAACCTGAAGTTTCAGCGGCGTGATCGACCAGGAGGTATGGCCTGCTGGTAGCCAGCCACCAGCCGAGATCGCGACGGTGAACAGAAGTGAGAAGACCAGGACGGCGGCTGCCGTGGCCGCAGGTCCACGCCGGAGCGCGATCCAGAGCAGGATCGGCGTGAACAGGCCGGGTGAAGGGAAATGCCACGCAAACGCCAAGGCGACCAGTGCACCGACAGCCAGTAGAATGAGGAACGCTTCCAGGGCCTGCCGGCGGAGGGACTGCCTAGTGTAAGGATGGAGGAGCTTGGGGCCCTCCGCGAAGGTCAGTCCCAATGGTAGGCCCAACCACATACCGGCGGTCTCGCCGCTGAACCAGCCCAGCCACAACTCGCCGCGAGAGACCTCCTGAAACGCCGGCAGCAACAGACTGGCCATGCTGGCACCGACAGCGGCCACCATCGCCCCAACCAGGAATATGATCCGGAGGTCCTTCAGCCGAGTAAGTTCGAAGACTTGGCCGCCTAGTCGCAACAGCAGATACACTCCCAGGGCGATCTCCAGGAAGTTGAGACAGCCCAACAGTGCAGCCGTCGCAAAGGAATCGCCGTAGATCATGTGTGCAGCGACGGCAGAGCCGCCGCAGCCTGCAATAGCGGGCCAGTACGGACGGCCCATCCAGCCCGCCAGGAGGCCCACGACCAGTCCGTTGGCTGGCCAGATCACCGCCATGGCGCCCGCCTCGCCGGTCAGCCCGAGGCCAAGCAGCGCCGACGCTAGGTATGCAAGAACGACGATCGGCAGCGCTTAACGGCGGAGAAAATCGCGTGAGAGATGATGCATGTCCGGTTCCGGCGCGCCAAACTCTGTGCCGGGCAAGCATGCGACCACCACTATTAACAGAATCCTACCCGGCCGTGACTATCGTCGGTTCAAGCCGAAAATGCACACGGGGCTTCGCCTTGCGCCCGACACGGCCGCCCCTGGTCTGCCACGTCGGGGATAGCAGGCACCCTCAAGCGATGCAGGGCGTCCATCGCATCCCGGCAAAAGCCGGACCAGGCTGCTCAAGTAGTTCGGTACGCATCCGGCAGGCGCTGACCCTGGGCCGACCGAGAGGTCCAGCCTCTTGCCATCCCCCGCACCTGTACGGAACCGGGGAGGATGCCATCCTGTCATCGTCGATCGGGATTGACTGACTTGGCGGCTTCCCAGCTCCGCTGGACAGGCGTGGAAGCCGCGACCGTCGACGTTCGGTCGGCTCAGCGCTTGTGCGTCTGACCGAACAGGATCTTCTTCTCGTCCTCGTCGATCGGCTTGCCGAGCGTGGGGTTGATCTTCGGCCCGATCTCGTAGGCTCGCACCGTGGCGGGGCGCGCCTTGATCTTGTTGAACCAGCGCTGGAGATGAGGGAAGTCCTCCAGGGCCTGACCCTGGTTCTGGTGCGGAACGATCCAGGGATAGGCTGCCATGTCGGCGATCGAATACTCTCCACCAATGAACTCGCGATCCGCAAGTCGCCTGTCGAGCACGCCGTAGAGGCGGCCGGTCTCTTTCACGTAGCGGTCGATCGCATAGGGGATCTTCTCTGGCGCATAGATCGAGAAATGATGGTTCTGACCGGCCATTGGACCCAGGCCGCCCATCTGCCAGAACAGCCACTGCAGCACGTCGTAGCGGTCGCGCGGCTCCGTCGGCAGAAAGCGTCCGGTCTTGTCCGCAAGATACATCAGGATGGCGCCGCTCTCGAACACGCTGATCGGGCTGCCGCCGTCGGCCGGCTCATGATCGACGATAGCCGGCATGCGATTGTTCGGCGCGATCGCCAGGAACTCCGGCGCGAACTGGTCGCCCTTGCCGATGTTGATCGGCTTGACCTGATAGGTCAGTCCCACCTCTTCCAGAAACATCGTTACCTTGTGGCCGTTCGGAGTCGGCCAATAGTAGAGATCGATCATGTGTCCGTCCGTGCTCTAGGATGCGCTAAACACACGTGGGTGGGCGCTGCCCAAGCGGCAAGCATTCCTTGATCAAAGGATGATCTACCTTCGCTTGAGGACGCTGGCGTCGACCTTGCGCCCGGCCAACATGCCGAACATTGCACCCAGGGTAATGGCCGTCGCCATTGGACGGGCCGTGCCGTCGTGCAGGATGCCGACGAGGCCCGAGGCGATGGCTGCCAGCGAGAACTGCATGGTGCCAAGCAGGGCCGATGCGGCGCCCGCCCGATCGGGAAACGACGCCATGGCGATCGCCGACGTGTTCGGCATCAACAGGCCCAGGCTGGCAATGCACACGAACAGAGGCGCGAGGGTGAGAACCAGGCTGTGCGTGCCGGACCAGGCCACTGTCAGCAGAACGAGGCAGGCCAGTATCTGCACCAACCCCGCCGTCCGGATCATGCGCGCCGGGTCCACCTTGCGGGCGATCCGGGCGTTGATCTGGGCGACAATCACGAAGCCCATGGCGTTCGCCCCAAACACCCAGCCGAAATGACGTTCGGGGATGCCGTACATCTCGATCAGGACGAATGGCGCGCCGGCAATATAGGCGAACATGCCGGCAATCGCGCAGCCGCCTGCGAGCGATGGCATGAGGAACCTACGGTCCCGGATCAGGCCCACATAGGTCGCGAGGACCGCACCAGGTGCCAGCGATCGGTGCATGGAAGGAGCCAGGCTCTCAGGCAGTCGCAAGATGACGGCCAGCAGGCAGCCGCCGGCGAAGATCGCCAGGAACCAGAATACCGATTCCCACCCGACCGTGACCAGTAGCTGGCCGCCCAGAAGCGGCGCAAGGATCGGTGCCAGACCTGTAACCAGCATCAGAGCTGCGAAGATGGGGATGGCCTCGCTTGCCGGGAATACGTCCCGCACGACTGCCCGAGCGATCACCACCGATGCACAAGCAGCCAATCCCTGTACGAAGCGGAGCATTGCCAGGGCCGTGATCGAGGGGGCCATCGTGCAGGCGATCGAGGCTGCCATGAACAGGACCAGACCCACCATCAGTGGCCTGCGGCGGCCATATCGATCGGCCAGTGGCCCCCAGAATGCCTGGCCGAGCGCAAAGGCGAGAAAAAAGGCCGCGAGCGTGGTCTGCACATGCCCGGTATCGGTCACGAACACCTGGGCCAGCGTCGGGAATGCCGGTAGGTACATATCGATCGCCAGGGGAGCGAACGCGGTGAGGGCGCCCAGGACGATGATCAGCTCTGTTCTTCGGCTGGCCAGGCCTGACTTGGACATCGCAGGCGATTGCACGGGTTCTTCCGTCGAATGAGCGTGGACCCGCTAGAACCTAGAGCGGGTGCATGATCACGACCACCCATCGCGCCACGAACCAGACCTGCGGCGAGACCGGTCGCCCGTGGTACAAAGATGTGCTCTGGATGGGCAATGCCGTACCGGAAGGAAAACGCCTCCATGTCCGACGACCATGTCTATGAGCCGCAAAACGGACACGGACTGCCGCACGACCCGTTCAATGCGATCGTGGCTCCAAGGCCGATTGGCTGGATCTCGTCGCGAGATCAGGTGGGCAGGTTGAACCTTGCGCCCTACAGCTTCTTCAATGCCTTCAACTACCGGCCGCCCATCATCGGATTCTGCTCCATCGGCCGCAAGGACAGCCTCCGCAATGCCGAGGAGACCGGCGAGTTCTGCTGGAACCTCGCGACCGAGGCCCTGATCGATCAGGTCAACCTTACGAGTGCACCGGCACCGGCAGACGTGGACGAGTTCCAGCTGGCCGGCCTTCCTCCGGCGCCCTCCCGGCTCATCAAGGCCCCATTCGTGAAGGAGAGCCCCGCCTCGTTCGAGTGCCGCACGACACAGGTCGTCCAGCTGCGGCGGGCGGACGGAGAGGCGGTCGAGACCTGGATGGTGTTCGGCGAGGTCGTGGTCGTCCGGATCGACCGGACGCTCCTCAAGGACGGTATCTACGACACGGCCAGCGGCCGCCCGCTACTCCGAGGCGGCGGACCCGCCGACTTCTTCGGCATCAGCCATGACGGCCTGCGACAGAAGTTCCGGCCCAACTGGCCGCTCGGGAGCTAGCTCGTCGAACTGCACCAACGCCACCGGGCTTCGCGTGGGCTCTCCGGCGATGGAACAGGCGCGCCCGTTCCATCGCCGGAGAGCCCACGACCGAATCAGATGCACCGCCGTGCATGAACACTGTGTCGACGGAGCGGTCGGCATTGGCCTGGTAACTGCTGCCGAACAGGCCGCAACTCCTGCGGACGTCGTCGCTGTCGCAACCGATCGAGCCGACGCCAACCGAGTTGCGCCTTCTTGACGTGAAGCCTTCCAAAGGCTGCCGTCAGGGGGTGGGCGGCAGGAAGGGCCAGACCCCGAGACGACGTGCTCAGCCCGTCAGCCTGAAGGATGGTCGCAGGCGGATGCCTGCAAGAGACCCCGCGAAGGCCATCGCGAACCAGATCCAGCCGTGCAGGCTGCCGGATGCGATGCCGCCCAGCAGAGCACCGATATTGCAGCCCGACGAAAGACGCGCACCGTAGCCCATCAGGAGGCCGCCCACGATAGCAGCCACCATTGAGCCCACGGACAGATCCACCTTCGGCGCGAACTTGCCGGCGAGACCGGCAGCCATCATCGCGCCAGCGATCAGGCCGATATCCATCGCCGAGATCGGGTGGGCGAACAGGCTCGCCCGGAGTTGCGCCTGGGAGCCAGGAGAGGACCAGGCCTGCCATCCGGCAACATCGACACCTGCCAGGGCCAGGGCCTTGGCTCCCCAGATGGCAAATGCTCCCGTGATTCCCCAGGGATGGCCAGCGACCAGGAGCGTCACCAGGGAAAGTCCCGCCAAGGCCAGCGAGCCCCAGAGCAGTGGCCAAGGACCGGTCAGCAGCCTCGCCGGCGAGGCTGCTGACCCGAGGGGGGCGAGACGGCCGGTCCTCTTCAGCTCCCTTCGGCCTGCCAGGAAGGCGAGTATGCCCAGCACGGCGAGGGTGCACGCCAGTGTCGGCAGCACACCCAGGGTCTGCCAGAGCACGATACCCTCGACACTTGGCAGCTGATTCCAGGCCGGTGCATGAGCGACACCCAACATCGAGCCGGCAACAAACGCAATCAGGGTGACGAGCATGCGGACGCTGCCGCCTCCGACCGTGAAGAGGGTTCCAGAGCCGCAACCCCCGCCCAGCTGCATGCCGAGGCCGAAAAGGAACGCGCCGGCCAGGAGTGGGAGGCCGATAGGGACGACAAAGCCGTTCACAGGATGGCCGGCGATGCTGCCCACCGCAATCACTGGCACGAGGAGACAGGTGGTGATGGCCAGCAGAAGGAACTGGGCGCGCAGCGATGCACTCTTGCCCTCGCGGACGAAGGCGCGCCACCCGCCGGTGAAGCCGAAGGACGCGTGGTAGAGGGCGACGCCAAGCAATGCCCCGGCGACGACCAGGACGCCGTTGCGGACCGACGTCACATTGCCGGCGTAGAGAGACGCCAGGACGATGAACGCGCCTGCCAACGTGAAGGCAAGTCGGTCGACAACCCGATACCCCTGCGGTTCAGGCGGGGGCATGTAGCCCGCGAACGAGGCCATCAGTTCACCGTCCGGTCCGCACCGATCTCAGTCTGCTCGCCTTCCACCTTTGCCCACTCATACATCGAGCCGTCATACATGCGCACGGACGGATCGTTGCCGACCTTGTTCAGGAGGAACCAACCGATCGAGGCCCAGTGTCCGGTGTTGCAGAAGGCGATCTTCTCGCCGGATGGCTGCAGGTCGAGCTTCGCCAGCAGGGCATCCAGTTGCGGCTCCTCGATCGCGTCGTTGCCGTCGAGGACCACCACGTCGTGAGGAAGGCTATAGGCGCCGGGAATGGTCCCGGCGATCCCGACATTGGGAGGAGTGACCTCGCCCGTATATTGGCCCTCCGGCCGGGCATCGACCAGCGGGATGCCGGTATCGAGGGCCACCTTCACATCGTCCAGTGATGCCACCAGATCCGGGCGGAAATCGGCCTTGAAGATGGCGGGCTCCGGCGTCTGGCCAGCTCCGGTCTCGACTGGTCCACCTGCTGCGACCCAGCCGGCATGACCTCCCTCGAGGATCGACACGTTCTCGTGGCCCATCACGTCGAAGGTCCAGAACACACGGGTCGACGCCCCGAAGTCGCTGGAGGTCTTGCCGTGGCCGACGATCACGACGTGGTCGTCGTTGTCGATCCCAAGACGGCCGATCAGTGCCTCCACCTCCGCTACCGGCGGCAACATGCCGACGATGCGGCCGCTCGTGGTCCGCCATCCACCCTTGGCATAGTCGGAATGGATCGAACCGGGAACATGCCCTTCCGCGAACAACGCTGCGGAAGAACCATCTTCCGCGTCGCGGATGTCGAGGACAACCACATCCTGCCGTTCCAGCCGCTGTGCCAGCCAGGCAGAGTCGACGAGTGGCTCGGCAGCCCCGGCCAACGCCGTGGAGGAGACGAAAACGGCCGAAGCGGCCAGGAACACGTGGCGTGACATGAAGGGCAACTCCGGCAACGCATATCACACCGCATGTGGTTGCCGACTGCACTCATGTCAAATCAAAGGGACTACATAATAATACTGTATTTATGTCCTTGCTTCACCTTCCGAGAGGTCAGCGCCGTCCTTCTCGCCACCATGCAAACACCGTCGTGCCGAGCAACAGGGCCAGGGCCAGCCATGGGGGCATCAGGGGGACCAGGTCCGTTCGCTGAACCCGGTAGGCGGCATGGTCGATCAGGCCCATCCAGCCGCGGCCAGCCGTCTGACGCCCTTCGCCGACCCGCCGAACGTCGGGTACGGGCCCATCGGCCGTCCAGTTGATCGTGCCACCGGTTGCCCGCACGATCGGCTCAAGCGCATCGGCCGTGGCCGTCACGGCCTCGCCCTCGATGCGTGCCACAGGTAGCGGCGAAGCGAAGGAGACGTTGGTCCCATCGTCAATCCGCCACAAGCCTCCTTCGTCCGCAGCGATCTCGGCGCGGGCGACGCCCGTGGCATCAGGAACGAGGGTCAACCGCTGCACGGCACCGGAGGGTGAGGTGACCGTCACCTCATGGGGCGATTCGACAAGCGAGTGGCGCTCGATCGTGAGACGACGCTCCGCACCCGACGCAACCAGATCCTCTTCTTCGAGTTCCGGCTCCTTCATCAGCCAATGGACCAGCCGGCGCAGCAGCAAGCTCTGCGGACCGCCGCCTTCATAGCCTCGCGCCCAGAGCCAGGCATGGTCGGACAAGAGCTGCGCGACCCGGCCTTCGCCTTGACGCTTGAGGAGCAGCAACGGCTGTTCGGCGACACCGGCCATGACCACGGTGGCATCGCCGGGATCCACCGCCACCTGCCTGAACCAGCGGCCCCAGCGGCGTCCGTCGGCATCGAGCCCGCGCGTCACAGGGTGACGGCGGCCGAGTTCGGTCAGGCTGGGAGTAAACGGCAGCTCGGAGACGTCGCCAGTGGGTGCACCCGGCAGGACACGGGCGAGCGGCGTGCGGAACAGGGACGAGGTCCCTGCGAACTCCGGACCGGCCGCTTCGAGCAGGGCCCCGCCGCGCTCCACCCAGGCCGCGACATTATCCAGGTAGATCGAGGGAAGCAGGCCCCTGCGCGCGTAACGATCGAAGATCACCAGGTCGAACTGGTCGAGCTTCTCCTCGAACAGTTCACGCGATGGAAATGCGATCAGGGCCAACTCGCGAATGGGCGTACCGTCCTGCTTTTCGGGCGGGCGCAGGATCGTGAAGTGGACGAGGTCGACCGCGGCGTCAGCCTTGAGCAGGTTGCGCCAGACCCGCAGGCCCGGATAGGGCTGGCCAGATACCAGCAGCACGCGCAGCCGGTCGCGTACGCCGTTGACGAACACCACCTGCCGGTCGTTCTGCGCCGTGATCTGGCCTTCCAGCGGATCGACCTCCACTTCGACGGCCGCCTGCCCCCCACGCTCCAACCGGAACGGTATCTCCGTGGACTGGCCGGGGATCAGGGTCGTGGTGGTGAGGACCTCGCCATTGATGGACAGGCGCAGCGGCACCGGCGCCGTACCGTTGCCGGGCTCATCCTCGACCCGCAGGGTGAGGGTCTGCGGCTCGCCCACCATGGCATAGGTAGGAGCCCGCTCGACCATCAGCCGACGGTCGGTCTCGCCGGGCCTGCCCGTCAGCAGCACATGAAGAGGCGCCTGCAGGCCCGTGCTGGCGGGATCCTGTGGTACATCATGCACGCGGCCGTCCGTGACGACGACCACACCTGCCAGACGCTGCCGGTCGACTTCTCCGAGTGCCTGGTCGAGCCGGTCGAACAGCGCCGTTCCGCGATCAGGATCCGCCTCGAGGACCACCTCGCGCACATCGAGGTCGGTAACGTTGCCCAACCGGGCCCGAAGCGCGGCGACCGCCTGATCGGTCCGTGCGGCCCGATCGTCGATCTCCTGGCTAGGGCTGCGGTCCGTCACCAAAAGCAGCTCGTCCGGCAGCCGCTCGCGCTCCTCGGCGATGATCGACGGCCCAGCCAGAGCCGCCAGCACGACGGCCAGTGCCAGGCCACGCCAGCCAATCCCGGAGGAGCGCCGCCAGATGCCGAGTGCAATCGCCAGCACGCCAAGCACGGCGCCGACGGCGATGACCCACCATGGCAGCAGGGGATCGAAGACTAGGTCGACACCGGTCATTGGCCGAGACGCTCCAGAAGGGCAGGGACGTGCACCTGATCCGTCTTGTAGTTGCCGGTGAGGGCGTACATCACGATGTTGACGCCCACCCGCCTTGCCGTCTCCCGCTGTTCTTCTCCGCCGGGCGTCACAGGCAGCAGATAGTCGCCATATCTGTCGACGGCCCAGGCGCCCGCCCAATCGGACGAGCCGACGATGACGGTCGAGACTCCGTCGTTCACCTGGCCACGCGGCGTGTCTACCCAGAGGGTGCGAGCGCCAAATCGGCCGGGAAAGTTCGGAAGGAGATAGAAGGAACGTCCAAGCGCGTGGTCCGGGTCGACCGGCGAGAGCGCCGGCAGGTCCAGCTGGCTGAACAGCTGCGCCAAGCGGTCAGCGCCTGGCCCCGGCTCGTCGGTCAGGGTCCTGGCCGCATCGCCCGTGTCGAACACGATCATGCCGCCCTGCCTGAGATAGGTACCGATCTTGCGGACGGCCTCCTCGGACAGGTCAGGATGCTCGGGCGGAACGGGCCAGTAGAGCAGCGGATACAAGGCGAGGTCGTCGGCCTCGACATCCACCGCCAATGGCTCCTCCGCGTCTACCGAGGTGCGATCTCGCAGGACCAGGGACAGGCCTTCGAGGCCTGCCGCCGACACTTCGTCCACATCCTGGATTCCCGTCCGCACCCAGGCCAGCCGCGTGACTTCGGTAGCCTCCAGCGCCCGAACGTCGTCGGCTGCCGCTGGCAGGGCGAATGCGGCGGCCAGCAGAAGGGCTGCTGCCGCCCCGCCGGCACTGCGGACGATCGGCGACATGGGAAGAAGGCCGCGCATCACCATGGTCACGATCAGATCCACCAGGGCCAGGAGAAAGGCAGCAGCCAGCAACGAGGGACCCAGTTCCGTCTCGCTGGACGGACCTACCCGTACTTCGGGGAGCCCCAGTACAATGCCGTCCACGACTGTCAGTGCAGGCAGGTTCTGGGCCACGTCCAGCGCCCGCCGTGGCGCCTCATCGTCGCCGCTGCGCAGCTCCACAGGCGACCAGAAACCAGGAGGAGTTGTCGCCGATGCCCGAATTTCGGCAAAGCCGGCGGCTTCCACGGCGTTCAGACCAACGGGCGGGGAGGCAAGCTGCCCGCTTCCGGTCAGCACGGACAAGGGACGCAGCGTGCCGCTGAGCGTCCGTTCCTCGCCGCGACCGAGTGCCGTCAGCCGGCGCAGCATGTCGACATAGACGCCCGAGAGCGGCAGATCAGTCCAGCTCGGATCGGCTGTCGTGTGGATCAGGATCAGCCAGCCATCGTCGCGTCGTGCGCCGGTGACGAGCGGTGTACCGTCGCCCAGGGCCGCCAGGATGGCCTGGGTGAGGTCGGGCCCAGGTCTCGCCAGGACCTGCCGACGAACGGTCACTTCGGGTGGCACCCGCAAGCCGGCGAACGGACCAGCGGCCGGGAAAGGCGCCAGTGGCAATGGCTCGGCCCAGGTCAAGGCGCCACCCAGTTGCCGGTCACCCTCGCGCAACGGCACCGGCACCAGCGTATCCTGGCTGCCAGCGAGCCTGGGGCCGGCGAATCTGATCACCACGCCACCCGCGCGGATCCAGCCTTCCAGTGCCACACGGTCCTGCTCGGTCAGCGCCGCCGCGTCCGGCAGCACGATGGCCGCGGGTTCACTCTGGATCAACCCGGGGATATCGCCCCTTCGGACGTCGGCATAAGGACCCAAAGCCCGCTCGATGTACCAGGTCTCCGTCAGGAGCGGTTGGTCAACGCCTTCGTCGGCGGGCGCCACGATCCCGACGCTGCGACGGCGCCAGCGCTCGTCCACGAGTACTACTTCTCCGGCACCGCGCCTGTTCTCGATCTCCAGTCGCTCGACTTGGTTACGCAGGTCGATGGGCAATTGGAGGCTGCCCATTACAGAACGAGCATCCGGCGGGATGATCGCATCGGCATGGGCAAGCACTTCCCCACGGTTGGCAAGCGCCAGGACCCGCAGCGGCCTGTCCGCATCCGCGATCGCGGCCCGCTCGACCACGAAGCCCAGTCCATCCTCGTCCGGGTTGCCGTGCCGCAGCAGCAGGGCCTCGTCGCCCGCTACCGGAACGACCAAGCGGGTCGGCGCAAGCGCACGCAAGCGCTGCGCCAGCGATGACGCTGTCGCGCGGTCCTCTGGACCCGCTGCCACGCCGTCGCTGAACCACCAGACCGCGGCGGGCGGTTCGCCCAGATCCGACAACGCATCCAGGGCCGCCATCCGGTCGACCGGCCAGCTAGCCGGCCCGCGGCGGGCAAGGTCGGCCTCGGCGTCCGCTGCCGTGCCGGACAGGAGTTCCACGCCGGCGCCCGTGCCGGCTGTGCGGAGCAGCAGGACCGAGCGGTCCTCACGGCGCGCCGATACCAGGACACGTTCCACCGCATCGCGCATACGGCTCCATCCGGGTGCGGCCGCAAAACCGTCATCCACGACCAGCAGGAGCGGACCGTCACGGGTGGCGCCAGGCACGGGCTGCAGCACCGGACCGGATACAGCCAGGATCAGCAGAGCCGCGATCAGCATCCGCAGGGCCAGGAGCCACCAGGGCATGCGCGCGCTGGTCCGTTCCTCTTCAGGAATGCCCAGCAGCAGGCGGATCGGTGGGAAGAAGCGCCTTTTTGGGCTCGGCGGAATGACGCGGAGCAGCAACCAGATGGCGGGAAGGACTACCAGCGCACCTAGAAGGAACGGTTGAGCAAAGGCGAGGGATCCGAGCCATGGCAAGCTTCAGGCACTCCCGGCGGTGGGCAGCGCAAGTGCCTGCCACAGAGCGATCAGCGCCATCGAGGCGGGCTGATCGGTACGATGCACCAGATGGACCCAGTCGCGGCGGCGCGCTTCCTCCGTGAGGCTGTCACGATGGGCCTGCCAGACCGCACGATATCGCGCAGCGAGCACGCCGGCATTCTCGACCAGGCGGCTGCCATCCTGCTCCATTCCTTCGATCAGCATCCTGCCCGTATAGGGGAAGGTCTCTTCTGCTGGATCGACGACGTGCAGCAGGACGCCCTTCACGCCAGCAGCGACACGCGGTTCCAGCCAGCTGCGGAGCGTGTCGACAGGCTCCAGGAAGTCGCCGAACAGCACGGTCCGGGCATGGCCGGGGATCCTTGCCGGCGGCAGATGCTCTTCCGCCCGGATCGCCTCCGTCCCGCTCAAGGAACGCAGGATGCGGCTAGGGATCGTCTTGCCGACGACCGCACGTTCGTCATGGCCAAGCACGCCTACACGCTCGCCACCGGCCACGAGAAGATCACCCAGAGCGATCATCAGGACCGCCGCACGCTCGATCTTGCGCGGCACGGCGTGGCTGGACCTGAACGTCATCGACGGGCTGCGATCACACCAGAGCCAGGCGGCCTGGGCTGCTTCCCATTCGCGCTCGCGCACGAACAGGCGGCTGCCGCGGGCGGACTGCCGCCAGTCGACCCGATGGGCAGGATCGCCTGCTTGGTAAGGACGGAACTGCCAGAAGGTCTCGCCCGGACCCGCCCGACGCCGGCCGTGGACACCCTGGAGGATCCCAGCGGCAATGCGCCTGGCCTCGATCTGCAGCGCAGGAAGCCTTGCGGCCAGCCCGGCCGCCTCGGCCCGCTGCTGGAGCGGTTCCCGGATCGGTTCAGAGCGCATGGGCAAGGAGGCGACGAATTAGTTCGTCAGCGTCGATACCGTCGGCACGGGCGGCGAAACTCGGCGCGATCCGGTGGCGCATGACCGGACGCGCCAGGGCCTTCACATCCTCCAGCGATGGCGCTACGCGCCCGTCGAGCAGGGCGCGTGCCCGGACCGCCAGGGCCAGCGCCTGGCTTGCCCGCGGTCCGGCACCCCAGGCCAGCAGCCTGTCGAGGTCCGGCAGGGCACCGCTGCCGGGCCGGGCCGCCCGGACCAGTTTCAGGATCGCATCGACGACCTGCTCCCCGATCGGCAGCCGGCGGACCACGCGCTGCCAGCTGTCCAGCATGCGCGGGTCGGCGACGGACGGCACGATCGTTTCTACCGCGCCGGTCGTCACCAGCATCATCCGGCGCTCGGCAGCCTCGCTTGGATACTCGACGTCGATCTGTAGGAGAAAGCGGTCGAGCTGCGCTTCAGGAAGGGGATAGGTGCCCTCCTGCTCCACGGGGTTCTGCGTCGCCAGCACATGGAAGGGCCGCGGCAGGTCGTGATCCTCGCCCGCAACGGTCACCTTGCGCTCCTGCATCGCCTGGAGCAGGGCAGCTTGAGTGCGCGGACTGGCGCGGTTGATCTCGTCGGCCATCAGTAGCTGGGCGAAAACGGGGCCGCGAATGAAGCGGAACGAGCGACGGCCATCGCCGGCATCGTCGAGCACTTCGGATCCCAGCACATCCGACGGCATCAGATCGGGGGTGAACTGGACCCGCTTCTGGCTCAGGCCCAGCACGATCCCGAGCGTCTCGACCAGGCGGGTCTTCGCCAAGCCCGGAACACCGACAAGCAGCCCATGGCCGCCGGCCAGCAGGGTCACCAGCGCTTCCTCGACCACCCGTTCCTGACCATAGACGACCGTGGCAACCGCTTCCTTGACCCGTGAAAGGCTGTCGACCGCGGCCTCGACGGCCTGGACCGCGACCTCGTCCCCGGGTTCATTCACGACGCTCATCCATCCTCCAGAGAGGGAATGCCACCGCTTGGCAGGGCGTTGAGCAGACTTGCTCGATCACTCATCTAGATCACACATAGGGCCATGCACGGTGCCTTTCCACCTTTGCGCGTGCGGTCGTGGCTCGCGGATGCGCCGGCGATCCTGCTGCCTCGGAAGTTCGGGACCACCCATCGAAACACAGCGAACGGGAGAAGCAACGTGACGAGCCCTGGAGGGGCGATGATGGACTGCGGCGACTTGGACATGCGGATCGCGGCCGACGGTTCCTGGTTCTATCGTGGCTCACGGATCCACCGGGCACCACTGGTGAAGTTGTTCGCCTCTGTCCTCCGACGGGAGGCCGATGGGTCGTACTGGCTGGTGACGCCGGTCGAGCGTGGCCGCGTCACCGTCGACGACGCGCCGTTCGTCGCCGTCGAAATGGCGGTCGAAGGGGAAGGACGAGAGCGGACGATTCGGCTGCGCACCAATCTTGGCCGATGGATCGAGGTTGGACGCGAGCATCCACTGCGCGTGATCGTCTCGCCGGACGGGGATGCCAGAATCTACGTGGAACTGGAACGCGGCCTCAAGGCGGCGCTGGCGCGGCCGGTCTGGTACGATCTCGTCGAACTGGCCCTAGCTGACAGCGACACTAATGCTGATGGCATCTGCCTTTGGGCTGGTGGCGTAATGCACGATCTGGACGCCCTGGGCGAGGTTGGCGCGTGAAGCCGGTACTGCCCGATCCCGGGGCAGTCTGGGCCGATCCTGAACGGCTTGCCGGCCATCTTCGCGCCGGTGCGTCTGGGCGGCAGCCTGGGATGGCCGAACTCCACGCGGGTGACGACGGATACGAGACGCTCCGCCCGCCCGGTGTGCCCCGGCCCGCGGCCGTGCTGGTCGGGCTGGTCGACCGCGTCGACGGGCCATTCCTTCTGCTCACGACCCGTACCGGCCATCTTCGGCATCACGCCGGGCAGGTGAGCTTTCCAGGCGGTCGCATGGAACCAGGTGATCCCAATCCTGCCGCGACCGCCAGGCGTGAGGCCTGGGAGGAGGTGGGCCTTCCGCCCGAGAATGTGCGCGTCCTCGGCGAACTGGCACCCTACGATACTGTCACCGGCTTTCGGATCCACCCGATTGTCGGGTGGGTAACACCGCCACCAGCCTGGATTCCCGATCCCTTCGAAGTGGCCGACATCTTCGAGATGCCGCTGGGCTTCGTGATGAACCTTGCCAACCATCAACGTGAGACACGCATGCGGGACGGCAGAATGCGTGAGTACTGGACGATGCCCTGGAATGGCCGCAACGTGTGGGGTGCGACGGCCGGGATCATCGTGAATTTCGTCAGGGTCCTGCATTGGCAGCCTTGACGGACAGTTTGGGGCCGAAGCTACGTGCCCCGTGGCTGCAGGCCCGGGCGACACGCCAGGTGATCGACGGGCTGAGGACCGCCGGAGGACGAGCCTGGTTCGTCGGTGGATGCGTGCGAGACAGCCTGCTCGACCCAGAGCTGGACGACGCGATGCTGGATATCGACATCGCGACGGACCTCCTGCCGCCGCAGACGGTCGCGGCGGTCGCAGGCGCTGGTCTGAAGGCGATCCCGACCGGGATCGCCCACGGCACGGTTACCGTCGTGGCCCTGGGCCGCCGCTTCGAGGTCACCACGCTCAGGCAGGATGTGGCGACGGACGGGCGGCATGCCCGTGTGGCCTTCGGCACGACCATCGAGGCGGACGCTGCGCGGCGGGACTTCACGATCAATGCGCTCTATGCGCTGCCGGATGGAGCCGTTCTCGATCCTCTCGGCGGCCTGCCGGATCTCGCCGCAAGGACAGTGAGATTCATCGGCGACCCGGACCGGCGCATCCTCGAGGACCATCTGCGCATCCTCCGCTTCTTCCGCTTCTACGCCCGGTTCGGGCAAGGCTCGCCGGACCGGGATGGATTCGCTGCCTGCGTTCGTCATCGCGACCGGCTGCGGAACCTGAGCGCGGAGCGCATCTCTGCCGAGCTGTTCAAACTGCTGGCGGCCCCGCGCGCCGTGCTGAGCCTGCTCGCCATGCAGTCCGGGCAGATCCTGGAAGTGCTCGACCTGGGCCCGGCCGACCCGGCACGCCTGGAAGAACTCCTGGAACTGCGGCTTCCTGTCGATCCGGTCCTGCACCTTGCTGCCCTGCTCCGCCAGGACGAGCCAAAGCCGGGTGCCGGCGAGAGGGTAGCGGCACGCCTGAAGTTGTCCGCCGCCGAGCGCGGCCGGCTGGAGGCTCTTCTGGGCCAGCCATTTCCGCCGATCGATGAAGCACCTTCCGCCCGGCATAGGCGCTGGTACCGCGAGGGAATCCACGCCTGGCGCGATCGCTTCATACTGGCGGCAGCCCGTGGTCACCTGGCGGGCGACGAAGTCCGCGCCCGCCTCGCCGAGGCGGCGCACTGGACCAGGCCAGACTTTCCCTTGCGCGGCGGCGACGTCCTGGCACAGGGCGTGTCGCCCGGTCCGGACGTCCGCAGGCGCTTGCGGATGGTCGAGGAGTGGTGGCTGGAGCAGGACATGGCGCCTGACCGTGCCGCATGCCTGAACCGCCTCCAGACGTTGCCACCGCCCTTGACGAACCACCCATGAACCTCCTAAGGACCCGTCCGCCCGCTGGGGGATAGTTCAACGGTAGAACGATCGGCTCTGACCCGATTAATCCTGGTTCGAATCCAGGTCCCCCAGCCAAGCGGCTCCACTAGATCCAGAACAGTCCGAAACGCTCTGCCTTCCAGGCGGGCGACGCCTGCTTCCTTTGTCGTGGGCGCTGCGCGGCATGGAGCTCAGCCAGTTCTCCATCTGAACGTGACGTCGACCCGACGGACCCCATCGCGCGCCGTCTGAACGGGAGCAAGTGAGGATACGGCCGGGAACGACGCTGAGGCGTCGTCCTTGTTCAGGTGCTGTGACCGTCCGGCACGCTGGTCAAATGCCTGCATGATAGCCGGCAAAGTGATCACCGTACCGGCGGCCGGTTCCCAGAGGCTCTCCAGGTGCCGGGGACTGGTCGACGCTGTACGCACCAATCGTTCGCGCCTAGGCTCCCGGTCATGCGCATGCCCGTAGCTTTCCCAATGGCGCCAGGCTCACTCCTGGCCAGGAACCTGTCGGTGCTGGCTGTCTGCCAGGCATTGTTCTACGTCGCGAACACGGTCGTCATCAGTACCGCTCCGCTGGTGGGCCTGGCGCTGGCGCCGTCGCCGATGCTCGCCACCTTGCCGTTGGGCATGCAGTTCTTCGGATCGATCGGGGCGACTCTGCCGGCTTCCCTGTTCATGCAGCGCTTCGGTCGCAGGCTTGGACTGCAGGTCGGCTGCGGGTTCGGAGCCGTGTCCGCCATGTGCGGGTACCTGGCGGTCGTCCAGGGCTGGTTCGCTCTGTTCTGCTTTGCGGGTGTCCTCTACGGGGTGTTCTCCGCCTTCTGCCAGTATGTCCGCTTTGCGGCTGCCGACGCGGCCGATGCGTCCTGTTGCTGTGGTGGAGGCGGCGGCCGCTCCGGCCCTGCCGGGGAAAGGCAGCGCGCGCGGGCCATCAGCTGGGTGTTCGCGGGAGGTGCGGTGGCAGCCGTCGCCGGACCGGAACTGGCTAAGGCTACCCGCGACCTAGTCCCTCTGTTCCTGTTCGCGGGCAGCCAGTTGGCCGTCATGGCGGTGACTGCCGCCATGGCCGTGGTGCTGATTGCCCTCGGTCTTCCCCGGCCGAACGCCCCAGTCTCGACCAAGGCCAGGCCAGCGGCGCGCCGGCTGATCTCGGACCCGCATCTGCGGCGCCCGTTCACCGTGGCGCTGGTGGCCTATCTCTCCATGAATCTCCTGATGACGGCGACGCCGCTGGCCATGCTGGGTTGCGGGCTTGGCTTTGACGAGAGTGCGACGGTCATCCAGTGGCACATCGTTGGCATGTTCGCCCCGAGCCTGGCGACAGGCAGCCTGATTGCCCGGTTCGGACCGCGCCCGATCATCCTGGCCGGGACCTTGCTCATCGCTGCCTGTATCGTGGCGTCCTTGAGTGGCGAGACGACCATCCATTTCGCCACCGGCCTCTTCTTGCTGGGCCTCGGCTGGAACCTGATGTTCGTGGGAGCAACCACCATGCTGACCGCGAGCCACGCCCCGGAAGACAAGGCCCGCGTGCAAGGGCTGCATGATCTCTTCCTGTTCTCCTGTGTCGCCATCTCGGCGAGCTTGTCCGGTCTGCTCGAGCAGACGATCGGCTGGAAGGCGATGAACCTGGCCCTGTTGCCGGGGCTTCTCCTCGTAGCAGTCATGATGATCTCGGCAACCGCGCCCCCAGCCAAACTGCAGGTCGCATCCTCGGCCGGGCAGTAAACTGCCGTTGCGCGGAACGATGATGGGACCTGTTGCTCTGCAGCAAATGACGCATGGCAGGTGGCTTGCACTGCCGATCCGACGATCATGGTCCTCAGGCGACCGGTGTCTCATGCCGGGACCGGGCTCTGTCGGAGGTCTGATGAATGGCCTTCTGGCCATTCATGGGGAACGAAGTGAACGCCGCCGCCGGCAGAGCGGCACTAGCCGCCTTCGACACCGGTCTTTGGGGCCGCCACCATCCTGCCATTGGCCAGAGCTGGCAGCGCGCGTGGAACGTGATCGTACCGTTCTACGACTTCCCTGGCGACGTCCAAGGCCGCAGCTTCGCGGCAGTCTCTGCAGGCCAGCCCATGCTCTGCTGCCATCGTCGCGCTTGCACCTAAGGTATCCCTTCCTGCCAGGGTTCGAGATGCAGGACCATCGGCCGGGCGGCTGGGCCAACTCCGAGGGAGACGGGGATCTATAGTCCTGCGGTGAAGCGGTCCATGGCGGCATCCGCCAGGTCAGGCGGCACCACATGGCCACCTGCGAATTCCCGGTAGTCGACGTCATAGCCGGTACGCGCCAGGTCGCGGGCGAGCCGGCGGCCGCAGCGGTCGATCGGCAGGATCTCGTCGACGACGCCATGGCTGATGAAGACCTGGGGCCTGCCCGTCATGGCGACCGGCGCGGCGAAGCCCGGGGAGAAGGCCAGGATGTCGCTGACGAGGTCGCCGTTGGTCAGGCCGACGGAGAGGGCATAGGATGCGCCGTCGGAAAAGCCGGCCATGGCAATATGCCGGGCGTCGATCGGGAAACGCGTGAACAGGTCGCCCAGCGCCCGGTCGATGTAGGTGATGTCGGGGCCATACCCGCCCTGGATGACGTCCCAGCTGCGTCGCGACCGCGAATCGGGGGCAAGCAAGAGGCTGCCGGTTCGATCGGCGGCCGCGCGCAGGATCGGCACGACCTGATCGGCCGTTCCACCGGCGCCATGCAGCATGACGACGAGCGGTACCGGTTGCGCCAGGTCCAGCCGTTGCGGGACATACAGCCTGCCGTCCCGGGCTCCATCCAGTCCCAGCGGATGCAGGCCGGGTTCCATCGGCTCCAGCGAGGGGCGGCCGGGCCTTGCTGTGAGCCGGGCCTCGGCCGCCATGGGGCTACCCAATGCCAAGAAGGGAACCGCCGCAACCAGGGCCGAGGCTGCCTGCAGGAAGCGTCGCCGGCTGGTGAAGTGCCGGGCCATTTCGCATCGTCTCCTCCTTCTGCACCCTGAGGTGACCGAGCAGAGGAAAGAGCGGGGGCGTGAACTTCGTTCCGTAGAAGTCTGCTGCCGGGCCAGCGGTCCGGCGTCGCCCTGGCTACATCCAGCCACCATACATGTAGCGCGCCAGCTCCGGGTCGGTGTCCTGGCGGAGCGCTTCGGCAAGCCGGTCCAGCGCGCGCCCCACGACGCTGCGCGGCTTGTCGGCGGAGATCTCCCTGCGAACCTCGACCAGGGCCTGGTTGGCGGCATCCAGACGCTTGGCCATGATGGTGGCGACCAGTAGCGCCGCCGTCGGATCGCCACGGAGGAACTCGGTCGCATCGGCGACGCGGAACGTGCAGGCCGTGACGGCACGGACGTCGGCCGTGTGCGGTTGCCCGAGCAGGGCCGAGATCTCGCCCAGCACCGCACCCGGCTCGGTCAGCTCGCAAAGGCGCACGCCGTCCTTCATGACCTCGGCCGTTCCCGAAGCGAGGATGAACAGCTTGCCGGTACTGGTGCCGACCGACAGTATCGGGGTGCCTTCAGGAAAGACCTGGGTCGGAAGTGCTTCGATTCGTTCGCGGATGGATCCTGCATCGACGAGCAGCGGCACGGTTGTTCACCTTATCTGTTCTCGGCCGATGCGCGACATCCGCATCTCCCGCCAGGGGAGAGTACTTGAACGCCTGCCGCCATCAAGTGTCTGCTTGCGGCGTTTGAGCAACTGGACGGCGTATATCCGGATCGTGAAGAGACCGCCGTGCCGGTGACTTGCCGGCTTCTTCGCGAAACAGGGCCGGAACTTGCGGGACCTGCCCGCCCGGTCCGGCCCTGGCGCCCGCAGGTCAGTTCTTGACGGTGTCTTCCAGGAAGAACCGTCCCAGCGGGTTCTGGTAGAAGCCTTCGATGTTCTTGCGGGAAACGTTGACGTAGGGGCTGTAGTACAGGTCGATCCAGTGGACGTCGTCCTTGGCGATGACCTGGATCTCCTTGTAGAGCGCCTCGCGCTTGGCCGGGTCCATCTCGACCCGCGCCTGCTCCACCAGCTCCTTGACCTTCGGATTGTTGTACCGGGTCATGTAGTTCATGTTGGTGTCATGGCCGAGCACGAAGGTCGTCTTCTGGTCGGGGTCGATGACGTCGTTGGTCCAATAGTTCACGGCGACGTCGTACTCGCCGGCCACCAGCGTGTCCCAGCTCGTGCTGGGGTCGACCTTCTGGATGTTGACGGTCACACCCGCCTTGGCGAGCTGCTGCTGGATCAGGACGGCGATCTGCTCCCAGGTCTGCGCGCCGGCATCCACCAGGTAGTTCAGCGTCAGGTCCGAGGCACCGGCATCGGCCAGCATCTGCCTGGCCTTCTCCGGGTCGTAGGGACGGACCAGGTTGTCGGCATTGTGGTAGAGCGCACCCTTGGGAACATAGGAGTTCGCGACTTCGCCCACGCCGAAGGTCACGGTGTCGACGATCGCCTGCTCGTCGATCGCGAAGTCCAGGGCCTGGCGGACCTCCTTCTTCGCCAGCGCGCCATGCTCGTGGTTGATGAGCAGGTGGTCTTCGCGGGTCGACGGATCACGATGGACCGTCAGGTCCGGGTTCTTCTCCAGCTCGGCCACGTTGGAGAAGGGCACGAAGATCGCGGCATCCAGCTCGCCGGCCTGCACCTTCAGCATGCGCGTGTTGTCGTCGGGCACGGAGACCCACTCGATCCCGTCAAGCTTGACCCGGTCAGCCTGCCAGAACTCCGGGTTGCGCTCGAGAACGACCTTGTCGCCGCGGATCCACTCCTTGACCTTGAAGGCGCCGGACGCCACCGGCATTTCCGCAAAGCCTTCCTCGTCCGCCTCGATCGCCGCCTTGGAGAGCACCGACACGCCGGGCATGGCGAGCGAGGCCAAAAATGGGGCCGATGGCGAGTTCAGCGTCACCACCAGCGTCTTGTCGTCGGTGGCCTCGGCGGTCTTCACGACCTTGTAGCTGTCGCTCCAGAGCGATTCCTCGCTGTCGCGGATGCGCAGGATCGAGAAGGCGGCATCTTCCGCGGTGATCGGGGAGCCGTCGGAGAACTTCGCGTCGCGCATCTTGAAGGTGTAGGTCAGCCCGTCCGGCGACATCTCCCAGCTCTCGGCCAGGCCCGGCTCCAGCTTGGTGCCGCTCTTGTCCACCCGGACCAGCACGTCGTGGACGTTCATGAACACCCAGAAGTCCACGTTCTGCGCGGTCTTGATCGGGTCGAACGTGGTGCCGTCCTCGCGCCGGCCGATCGTGAGCACGCCGCCATCGGCCAGCGCCATGGCCGAACCCAGCGTCGTGGTGGCGAGCAGGGCGACGAGGCCTAACGCATGAAGGCTGCGGCGGCGCATGGTGGTGCTGATGAGCATGGATCGGTTCCTTATGGTTGGCCGGCTTGGGCCGGCGCTGGACAATGCAAAAGGCAAGCCACCGTGCGTCCGTCCACCGGGATCAGGTCCGGGGGACGGCCGTCGGTGCAGGACGAGAAGACCTTCGGGCAGCGCGGGTGCAGCGCGCAACCTTGTGGCAGCCGCAAGGGGCTGGGCGGCTCGCCACGCAGGCTTGGTACCGGCAGCTGCCGGTCCGGATCGATCTCCGGGATCGCCTGGATCAAGGCGTCGGCATAGGGATGAAGCGGACGGCGGAAGACCTGCTCGACCGGTCCTTCCTCGACGATCCGGCCGAGATACATGACCGCCACCCGGTCGCATAAGCGGCGGACCAGGGCCAGGTCGTGCGCGATGAAGACGAGGGCGAGGCCCATCTTCTCCTTCAGCTCGATCAGGAGATTGATGATCTGCGCCTGGATCGACACGTCCAGGGCCGCCACGCACTCGTCGGCGATCACCAGCTTCGGCTCGATCGCGAGCGCCCGGGCGATCCCGACACGCTGGCACTGGCCGCCCGACAGCGTGCCGGGGCGCCGCTCCGCGAACTCCGGGCGAAGGCCAACCAGGGTCAGCAGCTCGCCGACCCGGCTGCGCAACTGGCCGCCCGACGCCTTGCCATGGACCTGCAGGACCTCGGCGATGATGTCGCCCACGCGGGCGCGCGGGTTCAAGGAGTTCAGGGGGTCCTGGAAGATCATCGCCGTCTGCCGGCGCAGCCTCGACCAGCCCGCGCGGTCGGCCACCTCCTGGCCGTCGAAGCGGATCGTGCCGCCCGTTGGCGGGATCAGCCCCATCATCGCCCGGCCGAGCGTGCTTTTGCCGCAGCCGCTCTCGCCGACCAGACCCAGCGTCTCGCCCGGGCGGATCATGAGCGACACGTCGTTCACCGCGCGCACGGTGCCGGCACCGGTCCGGAAATGGACGGCCAGCTGGCTGGCCTCGATCAACGGCACGCTCACGACGCCGCCTCCAGCACCGGCTCCGATACCGGGAAGAAGCAGGCCGCCTCGCTGCCATCCGCCTGTTGCAGCAGGTCAGGCTGGCGCTCCCGGCATGCCGGCCGCATCCGCTCGCAGCGGGGATGGAAGCGGCAGCCGCGCGGCATCGAGCCGGCCATCGGCGGCTGGCCCGGGATGCTCGGCAGGAGGCCGACCCCGCCGCCGCTGGCCGGCTGGCAGCGGATCAGCGCCTGCGTGTAGGGGTGGTGCGGGCTGGCCAGGACACGCCGCTTCTGGCCCTTCTCGGCGATCCGCCCAGCATACATCACGGCGATCCGGTCGCAGGTCTGCGCCACGACGCCGAGGTCGTGGGTGATCAGGAGCATCGAGACGCCGCGCCGGTCGCGCAGATCCAGCAGCAGGCGCAGGATCTGGGCCTGCACGGTCACATCCAGCGCCGTCGTGGGCTCGTCGGCGATCACCAGCTTCGGATCGCAGGCCAGCGCCGTGGCGATCATGGCGCGCTGCCGCATCCCGCCGGACAATTCGTGCGGATAGCTGTCGATCCTGGCACCGGGATCGGGGATGCCGACCTGGCGCAGCAGCTCGATGCCATGGGCGCGCGCCTCGCGGCGGCCAAGGCCCAGATGGTGCCGGACCGCTAGGCCGATCTGGTCGCCGATCCGCATGACCGGGTCCAGGTGGCTCGACGGGTTCTGGAAGATCATCCCGATCTGCCGGCCGCGCACCTTGCCCAGCGCCACCGGGTCGAGCCTTGTGATCTCGCGTCCCTCCAGCCGTACCGAGCCTGCGGTGACGGCAAGCGAGCCTGCCGGCAGGAGGCCGATCAGGGCCCGGCAGGTGACGGTCTTGCCGGAACCGCTCTCGCCGACCAGGCCCAGCACCTCGCCTTGTCCGATCGTGAAGGACACGTCCTCGACCACCGTCCCACGGGCGGATGCGACGGTCAGGCCCTGCACGTCGAGCAGCGGCGCGCTCATTCGCGGACTCCCAGGAACTCGGCCAGCCCGTCGGCCAATAGCGAGAAGCCGAAGGCCATGATCACGATCGCAAAGCCGGGAAATGCCGAGATCCACCAGGCGGTGGTGATGAAGCCCTGTCCCTCGGCGATCATGATGCCCCATTCCGCGGTGGGGGGCTGCACGCCCAGGCCCAGATAGGAGATCGACGAGCCGGACAGGATGACCAGCACCACGTCGGACATGGAGAACACGATCGAGCCGGTGATGGCGTTGGGCAGGATGTGGCGGAACAGGATGCGCGCATGGCCGAAATCCAGGCTTTTGGCGGCGAGCACGAAGTCGGCGTGCTTGAGGACCAGGACCTGGGCGCGGATCAGCCTCGCATAGGAGACCCAGCCGACCAGCGCCATGGCGATATAGAAGCTGGCAAGGCCCGGCCCCAGGATGGCGATGATCGCGATCATCAGGACCAGGAACGGGAAGGCCAGCACCACGTCGATCACCCGCATGAGCACGGTGTCGACGATCCCGCCGGCATAGCCCGCAACGGCCCCGATGCTGGTGCCGATGATGAACGGGAACACGACCCCGATGATGCCAATCTGCAGATCGACCCTGGCTCCCCAGATCACCCGGGACAGGACATCCCGCCCAAAATTGTCCGTGCCGAGCCAGTGCGCGGCCGATGGCGGCTGCAGGGCCACGGCCAGGTTCTGCGCGATCGGGTCGAAGGGCGCCACCCAGGGAGCGGCCAGGGCCAGGAGCGCCCAGGCGCCGACCAGCAGGATGCCAAGAACGAGCGGCAGCGGCAGCTTCGGCAGGCTGGCCGGCCCCGGCCGCGACGCGGCGAGGGCGCTCACAGCCGCACCCGCGGGTCGATCGCGACGGTCAGAAGATCGGCCAGGAAGTTGATCAGCACGGTCGCGACCGCAAAGGCCATCGCGACGGCCTGCACCACCATGTAGTCGCGGGCGAAGATCCCGCGGACCAGGAGCTGGCCCATGCCTGGGAGCGAGAACACCGTCTCGACCACGACCGAGCCGCCGATCAGCCAGCCGATGTTCACGGCCAGGAGGTTGACCGTGGGCACCAGCGAGTTCGGCAGGACGTGGCGGCGGAACACGACGCTTTCCGGCAGGCCGCGCGAGCGCGCCGCCATCGCCTGGTCCGAGCCGATCTCGGCGATCATCGCCGCGCGCAGGTTGCGGGTGAGCACGGCCGAGAGCGCCAGCGCCACGGTCAGGCAGGGCAGGACCATGTGGTGCAGCCGCTCCAGCCAGGTGTCGCCCCAGCCGGCCACCGGGAACAGGCCGAGCTTCACGCTGAACAGGATGATCAGCATGATCCCCAGCCAGAAGGCGGGCAGGCCCAGCCCGGCGGTCGACACGATCCGGATGGCATGGTCGGCCGTCCGGCCGCGCTGGCGCGCCGCGATCGAGGCCAGCGGGATCGCGATCAGGAGCGAGAGCAGGACGCTGCCGACCACGAGGCACACGGTCGGCAGGATCCGGTTCGCCATCAGGTCGAGCACGCCGATCTTGTAGACGATCGAGCGGCCCATCTCTCCCTGGGAGAGGTTGGAGAGGAAATAGGCGTACTGGGCCCAAAGCGGCTCATCCAGGCCGTACTGCTCGCGGATTCGGGCCAGGGCCGAGGGCGTGGCGCGCGCGCCCAGCAGCAGCCGCGCCGGATCGCCCGGGATCATCCGGATCAGCACGAAGGTGATGACGCTGATGCCGAACAGCACCGGGAGAAGCTGAAGGGGCCGCCAGAGGACGAAGCGGAACCGATGCATCGTTGGTCAGACTCGCTGGCGGTCGAGGAAGTCGAGCAGCGCGCGGCGATACGCCCGCGGCTCCTCGTAGAACGGCGAGTGCGAGCTGTTCTGGAAGATGCGGATCTCTCCGTTGGGCAGCGCGTTCAGCATGTGCATCCCGCAGGCCGGCGTGAGCACGTCGTGCTGGCCCTGGATCACCAGGGTCGGCCAGGTGAAGCGATGCAACTGGTCGATCCGGTTCCAGTCCCTGATCGAACCGGTATAGTGGTACTCGTTCGGCCCTTGCACCGCCATGTAGATCGGAAGGTTGAAGCCGGCCCGGCTGTCGGCCACCGGCTTGGGGCGCTCGGGCAGGCGGCGGATGTGCCGGAAGTCGAGCAGGTCGACCGCCGCCTTGTAGGCCGGGTGCGCATGGTTCCCCATCGCCTCGAAGCGCTGCATCATCGCGACCGTCTCGCTGCCGAGCGCTGCGCGCAGCCGCTCGATCTCCTGCAGCAGATGCGGGATGTCAGCGGCCGTGTCGGCCAGCACCATCGACGCGATCCGGTGCGGGTAGGTGAGGGCATACTCGATCCCGCACCAGCCACCCCAGCTATGGCCGAGAAAGTGGACGCGCTCGAGGTCCAACGCATCCAGCACCGCTTCGACCTCCTCGACATAGCGCTCCAGCGTCCAGAGCGACGGGTCGTCCGGATGGTCCGAAGCACCGGTGCCGAGCTGGTCGTGGACCACCACCCGGTAGCCGGCCTCGACGATCGGCAGGTGGGGTGCCCGCAGGTAGTTGCAGGGAAGGCCCGGGCCGCCGTTCAGGAGGAAGACGACCTCCGAACCATCGCCATAGGCGTAGGCCTTGACCTTGTGGCCGCCGCCGAGCGCGACCTCGAAGGTCGCGTCGGCCGGCCGTTCCTCCCAGACGACGAAGCCGTCGGCCAGGACCGAGCGCTCCGTCATCAGCGTCCCTTGTGACGGTTCAGGAAGTCCAGCAGCACCGGGTAGTAGGCGTGCGGCTCCTCGTAGAACGGCATGTGGCTGCTGTTCGGAAAGCAGTGCAGCTCCGCATCCGGCAGGGCCAGCTTCATCTTCAGCGCGCAGGCCGGCGTCAGCTCGTCGTGCTGCCCTGTCGTGATCAGCGCCGGCACGGTGATCTTGTGCATGCGCGGGATCCGGTTCCAGTCCTTCAGGTTGCCGGTGTAGAGGAACTCGTTGGGGCCCTGCATCGTCCCGTACGGCCCCATGTTCCAGCTGTCGAGCGAGCGCTTGACCGGGGCCGGCCACTCGTCCAGCCGGCAGACGTGGCGGTAGTTCAGGATGGTGACGGCCGCCTGGTATTCCGGATGCTCCAGCGTGCCCTCGGCCTCGTGGCGCTGCATCATCGCGACCGTTTCCGGCCCGAGTGCCGCGCGCAGCCGCTCCAGCTCTGAGATCAGGTGCGGCATGTCGCCGACCGTGTCCTCCAGAATCAGGGTCTTGAGCGCCTGCGGGTAGGTCAGCGCGTACTCGATGCCTAGCCAGCCGCCCCAGCTATGGCCGAGCAGGTGAACCTTGCCGAGGTTCAGCGCCTGGCGGACCTGCTCGGTCTCCTCGACATAGCGCCCGATCGTCCAAAGGGCGGTGTCGGTCGGATGGTCGGCCTTGCCGGTGCCGAGCTGGTCGAACGCGACCACGCGATAGCCATGGTCGATCAGGCAGGAATGCGCTTCCCGCAGGTAGTCGCAGGCAAGGCCCGGGCCGCCGTTGAGGCAGAACACGGTCTCGTCCCCTGAGCCGAACTCGTAGGCGACGACCTTGAAGCCGCCATCGATTGGGACCTCGTGGGTCTTTTCCGGCTCGATCTCACGCCACATGCAGATGCTCTCCTTCAACCGCGTGCGTCCTGTTCGTCCAGGAACGAGGCGACCAGCGCCATGCAGGCCTCCCGCTCCTCGACATGCGGCATGTGGCTGGACTGCTCGAAGATCGTCCAGCGCACGTCCTTGATGTTGTCCGCGAAGGGCTGCACCACCTTGGGCGTCGCCTCGTCGTAGCGGCCGGAGATCAGCAGGACCGGCACGTCGATCAGGTGCAGCCGGTCGATCACCGACCAGGACTTGAGCGTGCCGATCACGTGGAACTCGCTCGGGCCGTTCATGGTGAAATAGACGGTGGGATCGTCCTCGATCGCCTGGAAGGTGCGCGCCACCTCCTCGGGCATCGGCACGATCCGGCAGACATGGCGCTCGTAGAAGCCCTTCATCGCCAGGGCGTATTCGGCCGACAGCGTCGTGCCGGCCGCCTCGTGCGCCAGGAGGGTCGCCTGGAGTGCCGGCGGCAGTTCCTCGCGCAGCCGGTTCGCCTCCTCGACCCAAAGCTCCATCGAGGGCGGCGAGTTCGCGATCACGATCGAGCGCAGGCCGGCCGGTCGGCGCACCGCATGCTCGGAGCCCAGCATGCCGCCCCAGGACTGGCCGAACACATGATAGGAGCCGGCGATCCCCAGATGGTCCAGGAGGTTGTCGAGCTCGTCCAAGAACAGCCGGACGGTCCAGAACGCCGGACCCCGGTCGCGCAGATGGGTCGAGCGCCCGTTGCCGAGCTGGTCGTAATGCACGACCGCCCGGCCAGTGGCCGCGATGTCCTTCAGCGAATCGACATAGTCATGGGTGCAGCCCGGCCCGCCGTGCAGGACCACCAGCGGCGGGCGGCCACTACGCAGGTCGCCGGTCACCCGGTACCAGGTGCGCCATTCCCTAAACGGCGCTTCCCCTTCGCGAACCTCGGTCATCAGGACGTTCCGATCTTCCCCCGCGCCACGCTTAGACCGGTCGGGACCTTGCTGGCTATCGGGAAGAAATGACGCGCCATGGCGCTGATTTTCCGCCGCGCGCCGAACGGCCCGGCAGCCTGCGATCGCGCGGAACGCCGTGCCGCCGAACTGAACGGGCGCAAGGCCGTTCCTAGGAGGCATGTCCAGGATGCGCCCTAGTCCAGCGGGAGGAGACCGGGATGACGGCACGCGATCTGGCGCTGGCCTCGACACCCCAGGCGCCGTTCCGATTCGACATCAGGATCGTTGAATCCTGCCAGGGCGGGCTCTCATGGACGGTCACCCTTGGCGAGGGGAGTGCTGGCAGCGGGTTGGCGCGGACCTGCGAGTACCACCTGCCGACCAGGCAGCAGTCCAGCTATCTCGACCTGTTCGCCAGGCTGGCGCAGGACATGGGTACGCGGGTCCCGCGAAGCCGGCAGGAGGTGGGAGCACCTTCATTCAGCGCGCCTTATGAACCGCTGCTCACCGAGAACCTCGGGCCGGGCATCCTGTACGGCTACGGCGACCCGGCAGTCATCCGGGTGCCGGAGGTGCCCGGGAGCCAAAATGGTGGCGTCTACTACCTCGCGGTGACGTCGAACGATGCGCCGGATGCCTTCCCGATCCTCGCTTCCAACGACCTGCGGCACTGGCAACCCAGGGGGTTCATCTTCCCCAGGGAACGCAGGCCAGGCTGGGCCGCGGACGGCGAGGGGATCGGTGATTACTGGGCCCCGGAGATCCACAGGCTCGGCGACTGCTACCTCGCCTGCTTCACGGCGAGGATGAAGGACCGCACGCTCGCCATCGGCATGGCCTGGGCGCCCGCGCCGGATGGCCCCTTCGTTGCGGCCGACGAGCCGCTGCTCCGGGGCGGCGTCATCGACCCCCATGTCTTCGTCGGCCGGGACGGGATCGCTCATCTGTTCTGGAAGGAGGACACAAACGACCTCTGGCCAGGCCATCTGTGCGAACTCATCCGTGAGCATGGCGGCCTGATCGCAGCGTTGTTTCCGCTGCCCGAGGACCAGCGCACGGCTGCCCTCGTCCAGGCGCTCTGGCCGTGGATCCGCACGCTGGAGCCCATGGAGAGGTTCCTCGTCCTGCAGGTGCTCATCGAGGCCGTCACCTCCGACTTCACCGGCTTCCAGCGGCGGCTGGCCGAGCTGCGCCCGAGGCAGGACCAGGCGGTCCGGGAGCGGATCGACGGCATGCTGATCGCGATGAGGACGCGGGTCCGAGCACAGCGCCTGGCCGCCGACGGCTCCCGCCTGCTCGGCCGGCCGACCACCGTCCTCGAGAACGACCAGCCATGGGAGGCGCACCTGGTGGAGGGCATCTGGGTCACGGAGCAGGCGGGCCGGCATTACCTGCTCTACGCGGGCAACGACTTCTCCACCGCCGAGTACGGGATCGGGGTTGCCGTCGCCGAGCAGGTCCTGGGTCCCTACCGGAAGATGGAGCAGCCGCTGCTTCGCTCCACCAGGGAATGGATCGGCCCCGGCCATCCGTCGGTCGCGCCGGGCCTGGACGGGCGGCCCCAGCTTTTCCTGCACGCCTTCCGCCCCGGCCGGCTCGGCTACAAGGAGTTCCGTGCCCTGCTGACCGTACCGCTCGGCTTCGAGGCGGACGGGGTCGTGCTTCGTCGCGGCTAGGATCGATTCACGATGGCCGGTCCAGCCGTGCCATGTTAGCCGTCATCGCTTCCTAGCGGCAGGCCAAACTCCTAGCGACCGGCACCGGCTGGCAGAAGTACGGCAATTTCAGGCCGGATCTCGTGCCGAACAGCGGCCGAGGTTGCGGGTCGTACCAATTTTGTTCTAGAAAATAGGTATGCGGTCATTGACGCTCCGCATCGCCCACATATAGTTGCTCTCCTGGCATCGGCCACAACATGATGATGGGCGAGCATGCTTAAGCACGAGCGAGAGCTGTCGGGCGACGGTCCGGCACGGGTGGTCGCTGACCGTCCAAGGAGCATGGTCCTCGCTGGAGACTTCTCGTGAGCCGGACTCAGCAACCCGGTCCGCACGCCGGGTAGCGGCCTTGCGGCTTCGACGTCATCAGGACGAGGTCGACCGCCTCTGCGGGGCCATCGCGGCGGGCTCGCGGCACCTGACCGACATCCTGGCCGCCGTCACGCCGGGCGGCGGAAAATCGGCCCTACCGGTCATCGCGGCCGCCCGCCTGCTGGGGGCGATCCCGCCGGGCCAGGGCCGGCCCATCGTGGAGCGGATCTGCTGGGTGGTGCCGCGCGACACCCTGCGGCGCCAGGCCGAGGAAGCCTTCGTGGATCCGGCCTGGCGGGCGTTCCTGCGCCATGGACATGCCGTGCGGGCAGCCGAGAACGCTCCGGACCTGTGCCGCGGCCTTGCCGGCTACGTCACCACCTACCAGTCCATCGCCGCGGCACCGGACCTGCATCTCGCCGAGTTCCAGCGGCACCGCTATCTGCTCTGCGTGGACGAGCTCCATCACCTGCCCGGGCTGAGCGACCTGGACGAGGCGGCCGATGCTGCCGAGGACACGTCCTGGTCGCGCGCCCTCCTGCCGCTGCTGGAGACGGCCCGGTTGCGCCTCCTCATGTCCGGCACGCTGGAGCGCTCGGACCGGCGGCCGATCCTCTGGCTGAACTACCGGCGCGACCATCTCGCCCGCAACCAGCGGCGGGTCGAGCTGGCCGCGCAAGGCTGGGCCGTGATCGGCTACGACCGGCGTGCCGCCCTGGCCGAGCGTTCGATCATCCCGATCCGCTTCGGCGCGCTCGACGGGGAAGCGGAATGGATGGTGAGCGGCGAGCGCTTCGCGGCGACCTCGTTCTCGGAGGCGAGCGACAAGCTGCGCCCCATGCTGTTCACCGCCCTTCGCACCGGCTACGCCGAAGCACTCCTGCGCCGTGCCTTCACCGATTGCCGCAAGCACCGGGCGCAGCGCCGCGACGCCTTGGGCGCCGCACCGGGGCAGGGTGTGCGCGGGTTGGGCAAGCTCCTGGTCGTGGCACCCGACCAGGCGACCGCGCGCCGCTATACGGAGATCCTGCGCGGCTGGATGGGCCCCGATCCGGAGGTCGCCGCAGCCGGCGTGGCGCTGGCGATCTCCGACGAATCCCATGCCATCGAGCGGATCGCCCGCTTCCGCCTGCGGCCCGAGCCGTCCGTGCTGGTCACGGTCGGCATGGCCTACGAGGGCATGGATGCACCGGAGATCAGCCATGTCGCCTGCCTGACCCAGATCCGCTCCGTGCCTTGGCTGGAACAGATGGTGGCACGGGCCACGCGGTTCGACCCGCATGGCGGTGCCTATGACGAGCAGCGCGCGCTGATCTACCACCCGGACGATCCGATGTTCCGGATGTTCCGGCGCGCCGTCGAGGTGGAGCAGTCCGGGCGGGCGCGGGCGCGGCGCAGGGGCGAGCAGGAGGAATTGCCGCTGGGCGACCGGCACGCCTTCGATTTCCTGCCCTCCCGCCCGGCCCTGGAGCCGCTGCGCTCGGAGGCGACCGAGCTGCATTTCGAGACCATCCAGCCGCGCCGCCCGGCAGAGCCGATGCCGGCCACCGTCATCGATCCGGAGGACGACGGCCTGCCGGAAACGCCGACTCAGGCCGAGCGCCGGCTGCGCCGGCAGGTGGGACAGCTGGTCGCGACCCAGGTCATCGAGGATGGCGACGGCGGACGGATCGAGCCGCCGGTCGGCTACCATGCCTATAACGCGGTGCTGAAGCAGCTGTTCGGCAAGGCCCGGGCGACGATGACCCAGGCCGAGCTCGAAGCCGAGTTCGCCTGGCTGGAGCGCAACCGGATCAGCGATCATCTCAAGCTGATCCGCGGCGACCACCGCTACAGCTGGTCTGCCCAGCGCCGCCGCTCGGCACCCAGGCGCGGACAGGGCCAGCGGGACGACGGTCTCGACAGGCAGCGACGCAAGCCCGCAGCGCCGGGCCGGCAGATCTCGTGATCCGCCGTCGCCGGCCTGTCAGCCCTTGGTCGCGCCGGACATCACGCCGCCCACGAACAGGCGCTGCAGGGCCAGGAAGATGATGGCGATCGGCAGCGTCATGATGAAGGACGCGGCCATCACCGCTCCCCAGTCCGTGTCGAACTCGGACGAGAACTCGGCCAGTCCGATCGGCAGGGTCTTCATGCTCCGGTCGGTCGCGAAGGAGAGGGCGAAGACGAACTCGTTCCAGGTCGCGACGAACGAGTAGAGCACCACCGCGACGATGCCCGGGATGATCAGCGGCAGGTTGATCCTGAAGAGGATGGTCAGCCGTGACGCGCCATCAATGATCGCGGCCTCTTCCAGCTCGCGCGGGATGCCCTTGAAGTAGCTCGTCAGCATCCAGACGCTGAGGGGCAGGGTGAGGATGAGGTAGACGAGGATCAGGCCAAGATAGGTGTTGATCAGGCCGAAATAGCTCAGCACGAAGTAAAGGGGCACGATGATGGTGGCCGTCGGCAGCATCTGCCCGATGAGCACAAAGGACTGCGCCAGGATCTTTCCCCGGAAGCGGAAGCGGGCGAAGCCGTAGGCGGCGAAGATCGCAAAGCACAGGGCAAGGGCCGTCGAGCCCAGCGAGATGATCGTGCTGTTCAGGAAGTAGCGGGGAATGTTGCTGTTGAAGATCACCTTCTCGAAGTTGGCGAAGGTCGCAGGATCGGGCAGCCAGGACGGCGGCACGGCGTAGAGCTGGCGCAACGGCTTGAAGGAGGAGGTCGCCATCCACAGGAACGGGAACAGGCTGACCGTGAGCAGGATGGCCAGCGGCAGGTAGATCCAGCTTCTGGCACCGGTGGTCTTGAGCGCCATCAGTCGTTCTCCTGCGGTGCGAAGGCGCGAAGATAGAGCGCGATCAGCCCGACGATGAGCAGGAAGTAGACGACCGACAGGGCAGCCGCCCGGTTGAACTCGAAGAACTCGAACGCCATCGCGTAGATCTGGATCGGGAAGATCATCGACCGGCCGGCAGGACCGCCGCCCGTCATCGAGTAGATGATGGTGATGCCGTCCAGGCCCCAGATCACCAGCAGCAGCGTGATCGCCACCAGCACCGGCCGGAGCTGCGGCAGCATGATGTGCCAGACCTCGTGGCGGAACTGCGCGCCATCGACCCTGGCTGCCTCGTACAGCTCCTCCGGGACGGACTGCAGCCCGGCCAGGACCATGACCGCGACGAACGGGAACATCTTCCACGCGTTCACCGCGATCAGCGCCGGCATGACCGTCGACGGATTGGTCAGCCAGCCGACCGGCTGGTCGATGATGCCGAGCGACACCAGGGCATAGTTCACGATGCCATAGTCGGTATGGAACATCCAGGCCCAGGTCATCGCCGCGACGATGCCCGGGATGACCCAGGGGATCAGCATCAAGGAGCGCACCATGGCGCGGCCGCGGAACTTCTGGTTCAGCAGGATGCCCGCGGCCACCCCGATCACCAGCTGCAGGATCACCGAGCCGGCGACATAGTAGATCGTGTTGAAGATGACCCGGATCGTCGAGGACGAGCGGAAGGCGGCCGCATAGTTGTCCCCGCCCACATAGCGGCCGGCAGCGTCGGTGAAGCTCAGGATCACGGTCGAGACGACCGGATAGAGGATCAGGATCGCCAGGAGCGCCATCGTCGGCAGGATGAACAGCGGCCCGGCGCCGATCCTGAACGCGCGTCGCGCCGGACGGCTTTCGTCAGCGAGATTCCCGGCGGCGGGGGCGAGCGGCCTGGCCATCTCGTCACTGTTCCAGCAGGGGCTGGATCTCGGCGGCGGCAGCGTCCATCGCCTCCTGCGCCGGGGTGCCGAGCAGCACTTCCTGGAAGTGGTCGTAGTAGATCTGCACGATCTGCGACCACTCGGGCAGCGGCGGCTGGCGGCGCGCGTAGTCCAGCATCTGCTTGAAGCCGACCAGGTCGGGGCGCTGGTGCTGGGGCTGGTCGAACCCGCTGCGGCGGGCGGGGCTGGTGTTCGTGTAGTAGGCGATGTTCTCGGTGCTCGACAGGAACTGCAGGAACTGCAGCGTCTCCGCCTTGTTCGGCGCCTCGGCGGGCACGATGAAGTTCCAGCCGCCCAGGATCACGGCGGGATCGCGGTCCTTGGGATGGGGCAGGCGGGCCACGCCCAGGTTGAGGTCGGGATTGCCCTGCTTGATCAGCAGGAAGTCCGCCTGCGAGGCCTGGATCATCGCGATGCTCTCCGCGATGAACAGGCGGCGCAGCGCCAGGCCGTCATTCTCGAGCGTGGAGGGCGGTGCTACCGCATGCTTGGTATAGAAGTCGGCATAGAACTGGACCGCCGCCACGCTCTCGGGCTGGTTCAGGGTGACCTTGGTGAAGTCGTCCGACAGGATGCCGCCGCCGTTCATCCACATGAGCGGCAGGGTGCGGAACAGCGTGTTGCCCGGCTGGTCCTGGCCGCCGCCGGCCACGCCGTAGCCGTATTGCTGGCCGCGCTCGGTCGTCTTCGTCAGCGTCTGCGCCGCGACGACGAGCTCGTCCCAGGTCTGCGGCGGCTTCTCCGGATCCAGGCCGGCCTCGCGGAACGCGCCCTTGTTGTAGACCAGCGCATGCGCCTCGACCTGGAAGGGCAGGGCATAGAGCTTGTCCTGGTAGGTGGCGGTCTCGAGGGCCGCGGGGAAGAAGTCGTCGAACGTCATGCCCTGCTGGGTCAGGTACTCGCCGACCGGCTCCAGGCCGCCGGTCTCGGCCAGCGCGATGGTGGCGCCATTCTGGATGTCGCCCTTCTTGCCGATCGGATCGGCGCCTCGTTCTCGTTATCCCGCCATCTTCAGCTCTCGGGCGGTTCTGGATGGACCGAGTGCCTCGGCGTTGCCGACCAGGGCGCGCATGTAGGCGATCGCGTAGGCCATCCCGGCATGCCAGGGTGCTGCGCAGTCCAGCTCCGGCACATGGTCCGGCACGATGACGCCGTCATAGGCCTCGTCGCGCAGGATCCGGACGATCTCGGTCATGTCGATGTCGCCGTCGTCGACGAAGGTCTCCTGGTAGGAAGGGACCTTGCCGCGGACGTTGCGGAAGTGGACGTAGGCGATATCGCCGGCACGCGCGTGCTTGCGGGTGGCGGCATACACGTCGCCCGTCGTCATCTCCTGCAGCGAGCCCAGGCAGAACTCGAGCGCATTGGCGGGGCTGCGGACGACGCCGAGCAGGCGGTCGTACTTGTGCGGCTGGTTGACCAGCCTGGCCGTGCCGCGCAGCCGCTCCACCGGCGGGTCGTCCGGATGGGCCGCCAGGCGCACGCCCGCCTCCTCCGCCACCGGCACGAGTTCCTTCAGGAACCATTCCAGGCGCTGCCAGAGCTCCGCGTCCGACACGGTGACCGGCGGCGCCTCCGGACGGCCCGCCCGGTAGCGCATGTTCCAGACCATGCCGTCGGCGATCGGCGCATCGGGATCGAAGGCTGTGGCATCGAAGACCGAGGTGAGCGCACCGCCACGCCCGACCGGTCGGCGCATCCAGCCCCAGACGCCGGCCAGCGAGAAGTTATAGCCGATCACGGGAATGCCCGCCCGCCCGGCATCGCGCACGAGGCGCTTCAGGTCGTCCATCTGCGCGGTCTTGCGCGGGCCGTCCAGCAGGATGTCCGACCAGAAGTTCGGCGCGAAGTTCTCCATCGCGGCGATCTGGAGCCCGTGGGCGCGCAGCATCGCCACGACCTCCGCCATCCGCTCGTACGACCAGAGCGGCTCGGCCGAGCAGTCGCCAAGGATCGGCCCGACGGCACCGCCGGTCTGGTAGGGTGACGGATCGGGACCGGGCGCGTAGCGGCCGAGATGGACGACGATGTGGGTGGCACCGGCCTGGGCGGCAAAGCGCGCGTTCTGCTCGGCGAGCCTTGGCCCCGAGAGCGTCATCCCGACCTTGATCGCCGATGGCTTCGGCATCCGATCCTCCTCGCGGGCCGCCAGCCGTCCAGGCGCGGCCACATCCTTCCGGCGGCTACTTCGCCGGCTGGGCTCTCAACCACTCTTCGTATTCGGGGCGGGCGGCCTCGGTGAGCGGGTAGTAACGGCGCAGGTCGCCGCCAGCCATCAGCCGCTCCTTGGAGAAGGCTTCCCATTCATGGTGCACCGCGGCTTCCGCGATCACGCGCGGGGCCAGCGCCTTCGGCACGACCACCGCCCCGTCATCGTCGGCGACGATGATGTCGCCCGGCATGACCAGCACGCCGCCGCACGCGATCGGGATGTTCACCCCGAACGGCATGATGTCGGTCTGGGTGTGGAAGTTCGGCGTGAGGCCGCGGATCCAAAGGGGCAGCTCGATATTGCCGTAGTTCGGGTAGTCGCGCAGGCATCCGTCGATCACGACGCCGGCACCGCCTTTGCCCTGGAAGAAGGTCAGCATCATCTCGCCGAAGATGCCGCTGCGCATGTCGCCGCGCGCGTCGACCACGACGATGTCGCCGGGCTGGGTGTGGTAGAGCACGTGGCGGTGGAGCTGCTTTTCCGGCTCGGCATACTCGTCGTCGCCGTAGAGATCCTCGCGCTTGGGCATGAACTGGAGCGTCAGGGCCGGGCCGGCGATGCACCTGCCCTTGGTCCACGCGACGGGCCCGCAGATATGCGAGTTGCGGACGCCCATCCGGTAGAGCGTGCCCGTGATCGTCGCTGCCCCCATCTCCCGAAGGGCCCGGCAATGCTCTGCCGGCGGGCGCTCGATGTCCTTCGTCTCAATCACGCGGGATCCTTCCTCATCCTTCAGCCATCGCACGCGCCGCCTGCCTTCAGGTGAAGCCGGCGACCTTGTGCGGGACGTAGTGTTCGGCGAGCTTGGCCAGGTCCTCCGCCGAAAGCCGCAGTGCCACGGCCGCGACCGCATCGGTGATCTGGCCCTTCCGGCTGACGCCCACGATCGGGGCGGTCACCGCTGGGTTGGCGAGCAGCCAGGCCAGCGCCACCTGGGCTCGTGGCACGCCATGGCGCGCCGCCATCCTGGCGACGGCCGCGATCACCTTGCCGTCCGCTTCCTCGGTATCGCCATAGAGCTTGGGCCTGAGCAGGTCGGTGTCCTTGCGCAGGCTCTCTTGCCCTTCCTCGCGGGCCAGCAGGCCGCGCGCGAGCGGGCTCCAGGGGATCAGCCCCACGCCCTCGGCGGCGCACAGCGGCACCATCTCCCGCTCCTCCTCGCGGTTGAGGAGGTTGTAGTGGTTCTGCATGGAGATGAAGCGCGACCAGCCCCTGCGGTCGGACAGATAGAGGGCCTTGGCGAACTTCCAGGCATGCATCGAGGACGCGCCGACATAGCGGGCCTTGCCGGCCTTCACGACGTCCGTCAGCGCTTCCAGCGTCTCCTCGATCGGGGTCACCGGGTCCCAGCGATGGATCTGGTAGAGATCGACATAGTCGGTGCCGAGCCGCCGAAGGCTGTGGTCGATCTCCTGCATGATGGCCTTGCGGGACAGGCCGGCGGCGTTCGGTCCTTCGCGCAGGGGCGAGTTGAGCTTGGTCGCCAGGACGATCTCGTCCCGCCGGGCAAAGTCCTTCAGCGCCCGGCCGACGATCTCCTCGCTGGAGCCGTTGGAGTAGATGTTCGCCGTGTCGAAGAAGTTGATGCCGAGGTCGAGCGCCTTGCGGATGAGCTCGCGGCTCTCGTCCTCGGGCAGCGTCCAGGTCGGGTTGCCGCGGGCGGGCTCGCCGAAGGTCATGCAGCCCAGGCAGATGCGCGACACTTCGAGGCCTGAGCGGCCGAGCCGGGTGAACTCCATCGCTGCCGTCCTTTCCTTGGGTCAGCCGCGATCTTCGATCAGCTCGACCCGGTAGCCGTCCGGGTCGTCGACGAAGGCGATGACGGTGGTGCCGAACTTAACCGGCCCCGGTGCCCGGACGATCGGGACGCCGTCGGCGCGCATCCGCTCGCAGGTGCCGTAGATGTCCGCCACGCCCACCGCGAGATGGCCAAAGCCGTTGCCGCGCTCGTAGCTCTCGACGCCGTAATTGTAGGTGAGCTCGATCATCGGGTTGGTTTTCTCGTCACCGTAGCCGATGAAGACATTCGTGTACTTGCCCTCTGGCAAGTCGATCGTGCGGATGACCTCCATGCCAAAATGCCTGGCATAGAAAGCGATGGACCGATCGAGATCGCCCACCCGGATCATGGTGTGCATGATCCGTCCCTGACGGCCACTCGCAGCCATCGGCATTCCTCCGTGCTCGCGGCCGCGTGGGCCACCCTGATCGTCCTGCATGCTGTTCAAATATGAACAACTGCTATTCATATCAGGATGAAGTCACGGCAGAGGGCTGTCAACGCCTTTTCCACGTTCATTTTCAAATGAGAACTTCACCTATTCAAATGGGGATGATAGAGCGCCAGCCATGAGGCGGACGGACAGCGCATGAGCGACGAAGGACCGGCGGACCAGAAGGCGCGCAACGGCGTGCCGGTGCTCGAGCGCACGCTCGACATTCTGGACATCCTGGAGAAGCGGGCAGCCGGTGCCGGCATCCGCGATCTGGTGCAGCAGCTCGACCTGCCGCGCAGCACCGTCTACCGCATCCTCAACACACTGGCCGAGCGCGAGATCGTCCGGCGCATGGCCGATGGCTCCTATCAGCTCGGCCCACGCCTGCTGGCCCTGGCGGCCCAGGTACGCATCGACGTGAAGCGCTACGACCTGGTGGCCCTGGCCCAGCGTCACCTCCACGCGCTGGCCGAGGCGACCGGGGAAGCCAACAAGATCTCGGTGCATGACGGCGATCGTGTGCTCACTATCGCCGTCGCCGCCGCGACGAGCCCCTATGGCCTGGCGCCCGCGGTTGGCCAGCGCTTCCCGCTGCATGCCGGTGCAGCCAGTAAGATGGTCATGGCCCATCTGGAGCCGGCCGAGCTGGAGCAGCTGCTGGTCAGGCCGCTGGAGGGCTATACCGCCCGCACCGTGACCGACCCGGCGAAGCTGCGCAGCGAGTTGGCACGGATCCGGCGACAGGGCTGGGCGCAGGACCGAGGCGAGCATGGCGCCAGCGTCCACGCCCTGGCAGCGCCCATTGTCGAGCCGGACGGCCGCTTCGTCGCGGCACTCAGCGTGCCCTTCCTGTCCGACAAGGACCCGGCCGCCCGCAAGGCGCTGCTGCGCGCCGTGATGGAGACGGCGGCGGCTATTTCGGCCGAAATTCCCGCATCATGATGCCGCTTTCCGACGGGGGCGGCCAAGGGAGGCAAGATGAAGATCGTGGACCTGCGCTGTGCGGTCATCGACAAGCATCCGATCGTGCGCATCGTCACCGACGAGGGCATCTCCGGCTACGGCCAGATCGAGTTCTGGAAGCCCTATCTCAAGCCGCACGTCCTGAGCCTGCGCGATCGGCTCCTGGGCCTCGATCCGACCAATGTCGAGAACGTCATGCGGCGCATCCGCTTCCGCGGCGCCTTCAAGCCTTGGGGGAGTGCCATCAGCGCCATCGAGATGGCGCTCTGGGACGTGGCGGGGAAGGCGGCCGGCCTGCCGGTGCACAAATTGCTGGGCGGCAAGGTGCGCGACCGCGTGCGCGTCTATAATGGCGGGCGCCGCTTTCCGTTCGCGGGTCAGGAGCCGGAGGACTATGCCGAGGACTTGCGTCGGATGATGGCCCTGCCGGAAGGCTTCACCATCATCAAGCAGCCGATTTCCTTCCACAGCCCGATGGCCCGCAAGGTTGAGGACTATCATTACGGGGAGGTCTCGCAGCAGGCCTTTCCCGGCCTGCGCGACACCGGCTTGATGACCGAGCGCGGCTTTAAGCACACGCTGGCCTGCGTCGAGGCGATGAAGGAGGTGGCCGGCGACCGGATCGGGCTGGCGCTCGATTGCGGGCCCGGCTGGACGCTGCCGGACGCGCAGCGCTTCGCCAAGGCGGTCGAGCCCCTCAACCTGCTCTGGCTGGAGGACATGCTGACCGGCGACCAGATCCCCTTCGTCAACGCCGAGGTCTACCGCGACCTGACCACGAGCACGACGACGCCGATTCATACCGGCGAGCAGATCTATCTCCGGCAGAACTTCAAGGAGCTGATCGAGCGCCGCGCCGTCGATGTGCTGGGCCCCGATCCTTGCGATGTCGGCGGCATCGCCGAGCTGAAATGGGTGGCGGAATATGCCGACCTGCACGGCATCCTGTTCGCACCCCACGGGACGGCGAACGGGCTCCTCGGCTTGGCCGCCCTCCTGCAGGTCTCGGCGACCCTGCCGGACAACTTCATCGCCTTCGAGTGCCCGATCGCCGATCCCGACTGGTGGGGCGATATCGTCACGGGCCTGCCGTCACCAATCGTGCGGGACGGCTTCATCGAGGTCTGGGACAGCCCTGGCATGGGCGTCGATTTCGTGGTGCAGGAAGCGCGCCGCTACCTCCGCGAAGAGGATGCCGCCTTCTTCGACTAGGCGTTGGCCGCTCGGCCGCATGCAAGTTGAGAATGTCGCTGATTTCGGGAATTGTATGTCGTAAATTATCGCGCTAGTTGAAGTCTTCGCGCAGCTCTAACACCCGTCGCCTCGGACAGCGACACGGAGTGGGCATGGCTGAAGGCCTCCTGGAGTATCTGTTCGGCGCCGCTTCGTTCATGCCGCACGGCTTCTGCCTGTTGTGGCGTCCGGATCTGGTGGCACTGCATGTCGTTGCCGACATCCTGACGGCTGTGGCCTATTTCTCCATCCCCGCCGCCCTGTTCATGTTCCAGCGTCGGCGCAAGGACCTCGAGTTCCGGGCGATGCTGCTGCTGTTCGTGGCGTTCATCACGCTTTGCGGCCTGAGCCATCTCGTCGGCATGATCACCCTGTGGCAACCGATCTACGGGTTGCAGGGCCTGATCAAGCTGGCGACCGGCATCGTGTCGGTCGTCACCGCTATCGTACTCTGGCGCATCCTTCCGGCGGCGCTGGCGCTGCCAAGCCCGGCCATGCTGCGCCACGCCAACGCGCAGCTGCTGGCCGAGAACCGGGCCAAGCACTTGGCCGAACAGGATCTCCGGCAGGCCCACCAGGAGCTGGAGCGGCGGGTGGCGGAGCGGACCGAGGAGCTTGCCCAGGTCAACGCGCAGCTGGCCGACGCGCTGAGCCGGCAGAGCATCTACCTCGAGCACTCGCCGCTGGCTGTCATCGAGATGAGCCATGAGGAAGATCTTCGCGGCTGGCGGATCCGCCAATGGTCCGGCCGTGCCGAAGCGATGATTGGGTGGAAGAAGGACGAGGTCATCGGGCGGATGAGCCGCGAGATCGGGCTGGTCCATCCTGACGATCGGCAGGATGCGGAACGTACCACGGCCATGGTGGTCTCGGGCGAGGCGACCAGGCTCACGGTCGACCGGCGGTTCGTCACCCGGAGCGGCGAAGTCCGCCACGGGCGATGGTGGGTCTCCTGCTACAGAGCCCATCTGGAGGCGCCGCCGACCATCCTGGTGCTCCTGGAGGACACGACCGAGCAGGTGGAGGCCGTAGGAAAGCTCCACTACATGGCCTTCCACGATCCGCTGACCGGCCTGCTCAACCGCGCAATGTTCAACGAGCGGCTCGACCACGCGATGAAGCGGGCGGCCCGCAGCGGCGAGCAGATCGCTGTGATGCTGATCGACCTCGACCGCTTCAAGCAGGTCAACGACACGCTCGGGCATGAGGCCGGCGACCTGCTTCTGCAGGAGGTGGCCCGGCGCCTGCTGGGTGCTGCGCGCAAGGCCGACAGCTGTGCCCGCCTGGGTGGCGACGAGTTCGCGCTGATCCAGGAAGGCATCCGTGACCGTGCCGGTGCGGAGCGCGCGGCATCGCGCCTGCTGGCGGCCTTGAGCGAGCCCCTGGTCGTGATGGACGAGACGCTCGACGTCGGCGCCAGCATCGGTGTGGCGGTCTGGGAGGACCGGACGACCGGGATCGCCGAACTGCTCCGCGAGGCCGATGCGGCGCTTTATGCCGCCAAGGGCAGCGGACGGGGCCGCTTCCACCTTGCGCCCGACATGCTGGCCGCGGCCGGCTGACATATCGGCCTGACAGGCGGGACTGGCTCAGGCGACCGCGTGGTGGCGGCGCAGGCGGAAGGCCAGCACCAGCATCGCGATGCCGAACACGAGGGCATAGGCACCCAGCCACCAGGTCAGCACCAGGGCACCGATGAGCGGGCTGACCACGAGCAGGATCCCATAGAGGATCGAGGCGATGCCGCCGAAGGCCAGCCAGCCCCGGCCATGGCTGGCCTTGAGCGTGAAGGCCGAGATCAACATCGTCACGCCCGATACCAGGGCCCAGGCCGCGACCAGGAGCACGAACGCCAGGACGGTGATCGCAGGCCACAGGAAGGCGCCGATGCCGATAAGGATGCCCAGCACGCCGTTGAGCAGCAGAAAGCCCCAGCGCGTGCCGGCACTGGCGCCGCGGATGGCCAGCACGATCGCGATGACGCCGTCGACGAAGCTGAACACGGCGAACAGCAGCACCAGCGACAGCATGGTCTCGCCCGGCAGCAGGAAGGCGATGATCCCGAACAGGATCGCCAGCACGCCCCGCAGGGCGACCGCCCACCAGTTGCTCGCCAGGATCGCGTTCATCGCCTCCTTGCGGTCGGGAGAAGACGTCATGGCAGCGTTCATGGGGACCTCGTGCTGGATCGCGCGCGTTCGATAGCGGCTGGCTGGCTTGTGTAGTTCCATCGACGTCCGCTTGGAAACGGGCAACGCTGCCGCCCCCGGCCCAGGCTTCGGCCGGCATCTTCCTGCCATCCCCGAGAAGACCGCCATGCGCTTCCTCGTCGCCTATCTCGCCACCGTCACGGTATTCCTACTGGTGGACCTGGCCTGGCTGGGGGTGGTCGCCAGGAGCTTCTATGTCCGGCAACTGGCCGCCCTGCTGCGGGACCGGCCGCGCCCGGTCGCGGCGATCCTGTTCTATGGGCTCTACGGGCTGGGCATCGTGGTGTTCGCGGTTCTTCCGGGCACGGAGGATGGAGGCTGGTCCAAGGCGCTCGTCCAGGGCGCCCTGTTCGGCTTCTTCGCCTACGCCACCTACGGCCTGACCAACTATGCGACGCTGCGAGGCTGGCCATTGTCGCTCACCCTCGTGGACCTGGCCTGGGGAACCCTTCTGTCCGCCTTGGCCGCGGCCCTGGGGACGGCGGCAACCCTGGCCCTGATCTGACAGCCGCCAATGTGCGCCCAGGCATCCTTAGTGGCGCCCGTCGCCAGGGCGTCGTATGCCGTGGCCAAGGAGATGGGAGGCAAGTCGATGGCGCGGTTCCGGCTCGGTGGAGAGCGGCCCGTCCGGTCGAGCTGCCATGCCCGCCACCCGCTCAACGTCGCCTCGGGGATTCCCTGTCCATGACTGAACGCCTGTCCCTCGACCAGACCAAGGCCGCGCTGCTGGCTGCCGCCGACGCGATCATCGCGGCCACCGACCGCCTGACCAAGGCCGACCAGGCCATCGGCGACGGCGACCACGGCCTCGGAATGGCGCGCGGGTTCAAGGCTGCCAAGGAGGCGCTCGACAAGAAGCCGGCCGCCCACCACGGCGACCTGTTCAAGACCGTGGGCATGGCGATCGTCAGCACCAGCGGCGGCGCGTCCGGGGCCGTGTTCGGCACGTTCTTCACGGGTGCGGCGAAGGTCCTGACCGTCGAGACGCTGGATGCCAGCACCTATGCGGTGGCCCTGGCGGAGGGGCAGAAGGCGGTGCAGGCCCGAGGCAAGGCCGAGCCCGGCCACAAGACGATGCTGGACGCGCTGGCGCCGGCCGCCGAAGCCGCTCGCGCCAACGAAGGGGCCGGCCTGCTCGCGGCGGCCCGCGCCGCGGCGGCCGCCGCCGAGGAAGGAGTAGAGCGGACCAAGGACATGGTGGCCCAGTTCGGCCGCGCCCGCACACTCGGCGAGCGTGCCCTGGGTCATCCCGACCCGGGTGCGATCTCCATCACCATCATCCTGACCGCCATCGCCACCTCGATTGAGGGCTTCAAGGAAGCCTGACCGGCGGGCACGAGGTCAGGGGCCTGGGGGCTGGATCGTGATGGCAGCCGCCTCGCTGTAGGTCACCTCGACCTGGTCGCCCTTCTTGAGCGTGCCGGCGAAGTCCTGCATCTCGCTGCGCTCCAGCTGGGCCATCCGCTGGGTCCCGTTCGGCCCGATGAACGTGACCGTCTGGGTGGCCGGATCGTAGTTCTCGATCGTGACCAGCGTGGTGATCGACGATCCGGCGGCGATGCCGGGCATGGAGCCCTCGGGCGTCCTCATCACGGCGCTGTCGACCACCGCCTGCGGTGCGCCGGCGGCTGCTCTGGCGACGACCAGGGAGGCGGCGTGGCTGACCACGACCTGGTCGCCCAGACGCACCTGCGTCAGGTTCCGGACGTCCGCCGGCACGTATATCTTCTCCACCGTCCCGTCGGTCCGCCGCAGGGTGAGGATGCGGCTCTCCATGTCGACGTCCTGGACCGTGGCGAGCAGCTCCTGGTCCTCCACCATGACGGAGGCCGGTGCCACGGTCGCAGGGTCGCCCACCGCCGAAGTCGTCGGGGCCGGCGCGCAGGCGACCACACCGGACATCATCAAGCCACCCATGGCGCCCACGCCAAGACGCATGACATCCCTCCCCGAGACCAGCTGACGGCAGTACTGCCCCATTCTCCAGCCAAGGGCGAGAGGACTTCGCGGTCACGCGGCATCCCGGCGGCCCGGCTGCGGCAACTGCAGCGGTGGTGGCCGTTCAGGCGGCTTGAGCCATGCGATGCCATCGTCGAAAGTGTTCGACGATCCTCTCCTCCAGCTCGTCCAGCGCCAGCGAACGCCGCCCAGCCGCGCGCTGGATCAGCAGCTCGACGTCGGCCAGGGGTGGAAAGCCCTCGCTCCCCGTCAGCGAACGCAAGGACGGCGTCAGGTTGCTGGATGCCAGCGCCGACACGGCAAGGCCCGCCTCCAGCGCCGCATAGATCCCGGCGATCGATACCGACGAAACGGCGATGCGGGCGCGCCGTCCGCCATGCTCCGCCAGGGCGCGCAACATCGACGTCCGAAAACAGCAATGCTCGCCGAACACGGCCAGGGGCAGGGGGTCACGCTCGTGCACACAATGCTGCTTGGAGCCCATCCAGATCAGCGGCTCGGCATGGACGATCGTCCCGCCGACCTCGCCGTTGCCGCGCGTGGTGAGCGCGATGTCGACGGATCCTTCGCGGACCCGCTGCGACAGTTTCAGCGACGGCTCGCACACCACGTTCAGCGTGAGCTTGGGATGGGCCTCGCTGAACAGGCTCAGGATGGATGGCAGGTAGGTGGCCGCATAATCGTCCGGCGTGCCGATGGTGACCTCGCCGGCCAACTCCCGCTCGGAAAACTCGGCGATGGCCTCGCGATGGGCGCGCAGGATGCGCCGGGCATGCAGCAGCAAGGCCTCACCGGCGGCCGTGAGCGTCACGACGCGGCCCTCGCGCAGGAACAGCGGTCGCCCGACCAGCTCTTCCAGGCGCTTGATCTGCATGCTCACTGCAGACTGGCTGCGCAGGACGCGCTCGGCAGCACCCGTGAAGCTGCCGGTTTCCGCAATGGCGACCAGCGTCGTCAGCAGGTCGGGGTCGAGGACGCGCTCCATCCGAGATCTCGCATCAACTTTGTTGAAGCCACCGATCAACATTATGCGTTGGATTGATAGGCCCCGACAAGGCATCTTCTGGACTGTGAGGTTGTCCCGACCTCAGACATCTGGAGATGTGTTATGTATGCCGAGACCAACCGGCAGGTGACCACTCACGCCCTGTCGTCCACTGCAAAGTATGCCCCGGTCGCAAATATTGCGCACAAGTATGGCAATGTTGCATGTGGCAAGGGCAAGGTCATGCAGCCGCGTCGGGTGGCCGGCATCTTGTCTTACCTCATGCGTATCTGGGCCGACTGGAAAGCACGACGTGACCTCCAGCAACTCCCGGACGAGGTCCTGAGCGACATCGGCCTTACCCGGGCGGATGTCGAGCGCGAGACGCTGCAGCCGTTCTGGACGCCGCTCGACTACGACACGCTGGAGAACGAGCGACGTCGCTCCGCCGTCCGCAAGATCAAGCGGTACTATTGACTGCAGGATTCCTTGACGACGCGTGCGTCCGGCTCCCCCGACCGGACGCATGCGGCCAAGCGTTCAAGTGACCTCCTGGCTTGCGCATCCCCTCGCGATCGGTTCAAGAGCGTCCCGCGGCAGACGTCCGGGAGGCAGCGATGCGGCGCGAGTTCGACCTGGTGGCGTTCGGTGAGCCGCTCATGGAGTTCGCCGAGGTCGAGCGGGCAGGGGAGCGCCTGTATCTGCCGGGCCTTGGCGGCGATACGTCGAACGTGATCGTTGCCGCCGCCAGGCAGGATGCGCGTACCGCCTTCATAGGTGCGGTGGGGGCCGATCCGTTCGGGCGGGCCTTCCTCGAGCTGTGGGACCGCGAAGGCGTCGACCGGACCGGCGTCGCCGTGCCGCGGGCCAGCAGCACCGGGATCTACTTCATCTCCTACGGGCCGGACGGCCACGAGTTTTCCTATCGCCGCGCCGGCTCCGCCTCCTCGCTGGTGACGCCGGAGGACGTGCCGGAGGAACTGGTCCGCGCTTCTGCCATCCTGCATGTCTCCGGCATCAGCCAGGCCATCTCGACCAGCGCCTGCGACGCCGTGTTCCACGCGATCCGCGTCGCGCGCGATGCCGGCGCCAGGGTCGCGTATGATCCCAACCTGCGCTTGCGGCTCTGGCCGATCGACCGCGCCCGCGCGATTGTCGATGCCACCGTCCGGCTGACGGACGTGCTGCTCCCCGGGCTCGACGACGCCCGCCAGCTCACCGGCCTGGACGAGCCGGCAGCGATCTGTGCGCACTATCTGGCGATGGGGCCAGGCGTGGTGGCGCTGACCATGGGCAAGAACGGCACGATGATAGCCACGCCGCAGCGCTGCGAGGTCATCCCCGTCTGCAAGGTGGAAGCGGTGGATGCGACCGGGGCCGGCGACGTGTTCGACGGCTCGTTCCTCACCAGCTGGCTGGAGAGCCGCGATCCGTTCGCGGCCGCTCGCTACGCCAATGCCGCGGCCGCCCTGTCCACGCTCGGGCATGGCGCAGTCGCGCCGATCCCGCGGCGGCCCGAGGTCGAAGCTTTTCTGGCCGCCCAAGGCCAGGACGGCACCGCCTGAGGTACGCGCAAGGCCCCATCATGTGATCGGTCGCCCGCTACCGATCCGGACGCCTGAGAGATCGGCCTGCCGCGCGGCCTCCTCGCGCAGATCCTCCATCCATGGCTGGTCCGGCATGCCGGCCGCGGCCGCATCGATCAGCCGCTTGCTCACCCGCAGGGTGACCCCGGACAGGCCGGCCATTCCGGCGGCCATCGCCTGGGCGGCATCGCTGGCGGACCCTTCCACGACCCGCTCGACCAAGCCGATCCGCGCCGCCTCGGCCGGGTCCAGCACCCGGGCCGTGAAGATCAACTCCTTCGCCCTGGCCGGCCCCACCAGCCGGGCAAGCGCCCGCATCTCGCCGATGCCGTAGACGAGGCCTAGCCTGGCGGGCGGCGCGCAGAAGCTGGCCTGCTACGATGCCAGGCGCAGGTCGCAGGCAGTCGCCAGGGACAGTCCGGCGCCGAAGCAGGGGCCGTCAATGGCGGCGATCGTCGGCACCGGAATCTCGCGCAGGACCGCCAACGTGTCGTCCATCAGCCGGTGCATGGCCTTGGTCGACGCCGGATCGGCCAACTGCTCACGGAAGTCGTGCAGGTCGTTGCCGGCACAGAATGCACCGGCACTGCCCATGACGATCACGGTCCTGGCAGCGTCGCCTTGAAACCGCAGGGCGGCATCGCGCAGGTCGCACCACATGGCGGCCGTGAGCGCGTTCTTGCGCTCCGGCCGTTCCAGGACGATCCAGCCGATCCCCCCGGCGCTGGCGACGCGCACATACCTCGTCATCTCGCCGTCCCGCTTTCCCGACCGCGCTCATCTTGCGGAACTGGACGGAGCCCCGTCAAACCTGCTTGATCACAAACATGCTCGCCCGTGCCTGCCCGATCATCGCCTTCCTGCTCCTGCTGCCGTCGGACCGCGTGGCCGCGGCCGACTGGACGCAGGAGCGCCGGTGCCTGGCGCTGATCGCCTATGCCGAGGCGACGGGCGAGGGAGAGGCGGGCATGGCCGCGGTGATCCGGGTGGTCCAGAACAGGATGGCCGACCCGCGCTTTCCAAAGAAAGCCTGCGCCGTCGTCGCGCAGGACGGTCAGTTCCAGCCGATCGCGATGTCGCCGCGGCTGGCGGCCGCCCTCGACGACGAGGCGCGGGACCTGGCCGATGCGCTGCGGGTCGACACGGCCCGCGAGCGGAGCTTGCTGGACCAGGCCGGTGAACTCGCCGGACAGGCACTCGACGCGGACCCGACAGGTGGTGCAGTCTTCTTCGTGAACCCGTTCATCATGGACCCGGCCAACTGCTCCTGGTTCGCCCGGCTGAAGCGCACGGCCACGATCGGCGCCCATGTTTTCATGACCCACTATGCCGCCGACGAGCCGCGGCAGGCGCCCGCCATCGACTGCAGCACCGCCGGCGCCGGCTTCAGGTCCTGGCTGCGCAGTTGGAACCAGGGCGTGATGGCGCCGGGCCGCCCGAAGATCGCGAGCATCACGCCGACATCAGCCATGCTGAAGAAATGGAAGGCTAGCGGCCGCCTGGAGGCCCGCCAGCTGGAACTGCGCCGCCGGGTCGGCAAAGCCTTCAAGAGGCTGGATTGAAGCGACCGCCACCATGCCGCGTCACTGGCGGACTGGTAGGCCCAGGAGGCGAGGAAGGCGACTTGGCGTCGGGCCCCAGGAGCAAGGGCCCGCATCTGAACCTTGCGCCCGGGCGTCCGGTGTCTGAACCAGCCGTCCGCCTGGTCCGCTTCGGCGGCCTTGCGACGAGGTGGCCGCGGGCGCAGTGGCACCAGGTTGGTCGTTGATCGACCGATGACAGCAGGCTCCTAGCCTCGACGTCGTCTCGTCAGGAAGTAGCGGCCACCAAGAAGAAGCAAGGCCCCTGCCAAAACGATCAGCAACACGATCATGGCGACGCCGCCCAGCACAGCGCCCAGCGTATCCCAGAAGCCGATCTGAGCTATCAGAACGATGAAAATCAGAACCAGAAGAACAGGCATTGGCACTCCCATTGTGAAGGCAGGTCGTCCAAACAACCAGATATCAACGCCAGGGTGCCGGCCAGCGACCCGCATTGGCCAAGGTGCTGTCGGAAAGCAGCGTGGGCACCCCGCCCCGCACGTTGCTATCGAACGAACCTCTGCCACGAGCCATCAACGGCGGTCCCTTCGTCAGCTTGCAAAGTCTCGTGCAGATCCAGATGCAGGCTGTGCCGGGATCTCGAGCCATCCGGCTCCCGATCCTGCATGACCATCGGCCTGAAGCCCGATCCTCGGATGTTCAGCGCGGCGGACCTGAGCGGGAGCCGAAGGGCGTTTCTAGTTCGGCCGGCCGACCACGATCAGGCTCTGGCCCCAGGTGACGATCTCCTCGCGGCCGTCACGGTCGGTATCGTAGAGCAGGGGGAACGCCGCCCAACGGTCGTACTCGTTGGTGCTGTCGACCTCGGTGACCTTCGTTCCCTTCAGGTTCCAGTACCAGTCGCTGGAAAGGAGCAACTCGCCGTTCCCGTTGAAGATCAGGCCGAACATGGCGACGAGCTCGTCGGTGCGCTTGTCGCCGTCCAGCTCGGCGTTCTGCATGGGCACGACCCTGGCCGCGATCTTGCGCACGACCTGCCCCTTGATGTCGAGCACGTGGCTTTCGGTCGTGGTCGAGCCGCGCTGCGTCACCGTGATCGACAGCGGCAGCGGCGCCGGGTCGAGCTGGGCGATCGCGAGTTCCTGCGGGTTCAGGATGGTCGAAGGCAGGCTCCAGAGCCGCTTGCAGGTACCGGCGTCGAAGGCGCCGCCGCCGGTCCGACCGATCGCCACGGCCGTCATGGCCGGCGAGGCCGGGTCGAGCGAGCCGATCCGGATTGCGTCGACATGATCGGATGCGTTCCAGCCGGCGAGCGTGCAGCGGATCTTGCCGTTGAAGTCGAGGGCATACTTGCCGACGAAGACATACTCATGGCGCCCATCATTGTCGGCATCGACGCCGGCGGTGTGATGGCCGGCATCGCACGTGTTCGTCTGCCATAGCTTCGTCAGGCTGGTATCATAGGCGGCTACGCTGACCCAGTTGTCCGTATAGTTTCTCTTGTTGCACGCGGTACTGCCCCCCGCCTGCTGCAGCGATAGCAGAATGATCGGCTTGCCGTCGGACTGCCGGCGATAGATGGACATCAGGCAGTAGCTGCCGGCTGAGTTGCTCTGGCCGCTCAGGCTGACCCGGCGGATCTCCGTGCCCGTGGCACCGCGCCTGGCGACCAGGAGCTTCTGCGAGCCGGACTGCCAGCAATGCAGCACGTCCTCCTTGCCATCGCCGTTCAGGTCGAGGATCGCAGCGCTGTCGCGATGGGTATAGGCTTCGGAACCCATCTTTCGGCCGGTGCTGTTGGTGATCTGCCAGATCTTGTTCCCGGCCCCGCCATAGAGCCGCATGATCCGATGGCCGTTCCAGTGCAGGAACTCGCTGGTTCCGTTGGCATTAAAGTCGAGCGGCAGGAGGCTGGAGTAATTGTTGTCCAGCGCGTTTCCATCGAGCTCGATCTGCTTGAGGATGGTGACCCCCAGGGAGGACTTGCCGGACGATGCCGGTTCGGAGCGGGCCAGAGGCACGAACTCCATGCCCCGGTGGGCGATGCGATGCAGCTTCACCCGATCGTCGAGCTGCGTCGCCAGCGCGTTGCCGTCTGCAGCCCGGCCCGGCTCGGTTGCCGTCAAACCGGCGAGGAGAAGCGAGGCAGCGGCCGCCCATCTCCACATCAGATGTCGCATGATCGGCAGCCCCACCCGCTTTGGTATCTTCTGAAGTGAAAAGGCGAAATGCTTTTCACGTTCATCGACGTTGGAGCATACTCCAAGTTTATACTTTGATATATCGGAAATATTGACGTGAATGCTATCAGGCGGGAAGTGTTCAGCGACGAATGTGCCGTTGCACTGGCGGTGGCGATGGACGGCCGATGGTCCGCTGCCACCGGCCGCTGCTCAATTCCCCGGAAGAACGGCAGCGCAGCTGGCCGCCATGCCGCCTGCCGGTAGGCTCAACGCCAACGATGGGGCCGGCCTTATCATCCCACGCGGAGATTGTTCTGCACGTGGTTGACGCCCGACACCTGCTCGGCCAGGTCCTCGGCCCGCCGCTTGTCCTCGCGCCGCCGCACCATACCGCTGAGCGTGACCTCGCTGCCGTCGACGCCGACCTCGATGTCGGAGGCATCGAGCGAGGGATCCTCGGTCAGCCGGTCGCTGACATCCTCGAGGATGCGCTGGTCCGAGCGCCGATAGCCGCGTGGCCCGCGGCCGCGATGCTCGCCCTGTAACTCTGGACGATCGTGGCGGCCGGTACCCGCTTCCTGGCCAGTGCCGCCGCTGCCGAGATAGCTGCCCTTCGCACCCCAGCTTCCATAGTCGCCACCACCTCCCCCTACATGGGAGAACCCGCCGAACCTGTCACCCAGGCCGGGCTCCTGACGGTATTCGCGACCGTAATTCTGGCCGGGGCTGCCGCGGTGGCCGCTATAGCCGCCGCCATAGTCCTCGTCGCCGCCACGGCCCGTGTAGCCCGGCCCCAGGGCACCGGACAGGCCGTAGCCGGATCCGCTCCGGCCCTGCGAGCGCCCGGCCCCGCCGCTGCGCTCCCGGGCATGGCCATAGGATTCGCTGCGGTAGCCGCCGGGCCCGTCATCGCGCCTGCCTTCGGCGTACGGCCCGTCATTCTCGCGGCCGAATCCATAATCCCGGTACTGCCCTTCCTCCGGCCGCCGTCGATCCTGACCCTGGCCGTGGTCGCGGCGAGAGCCTTCATCGTCGCGCCGGTAGCGTTCATCGGCCATGTTCCATCTCCTCATCCGTGAAAGCCAAGCGGCGCCTAGCGATGCGGGCCGACGATCTGCCGCTGCCTTGCCCAAGGCCGACGCCGAGCCCTGGCTCCCCATAATCCGCTCACCAGGCTTCGGGTTGCCTGCCGGTCCGACGGGTTGGCGCGCATGATGCGGCTTGCCGTGCCCGACATGACCAGCGGCGGCCACCCGACGGACGGCGACGCTGGTATCCGGCACAGCCGCATCGCTGCGGGCCGACGCCGGGGCGCCGCTAGGGATCCTGGCGCGCACTGTGGCGTGAGCATCCTGCGGGCGCAGCGTGCCCGGCGGCAGCCGGACCGGCAGGCACGTCGTCGTTGGCCAGCAGTCCGGCCACGGCGGCCAGTTGGTCGACATCCTCGGGCAGCACGAGCTTCCTGCCGGCCCTGGCAAGGGCCAGGCGCGACTGATGCCGGGCCGCCTCTCGAAAATCGTGGCGGCCGAGGGCTGCGAGCGTCACCAGGGCCTTTTGCAGCTTGATCCCGACCGTGAGCGAGCCGGCGGCGTCCTGGCCGACGGCAGTAAAGGCGTCGTCGAACAACTCGTCGACGGCGATGGTAGGAACCACCACATGCGGAAAGCGGATCTCCGATGGGGAGGCCGGCCGGGTCCAGGTCGCGAGCACCCGGACCAGCGTGGTGATGACGCCGATCGCGGTGCCCGGGTCGTTCACCCCCGGAGACAGGGCCTTGGAGGCGATCTCCGCCAGCACCACGACCCCGAAACGCGGGTCCTGATCGAACGAGCGGCTGCTGCCGAGCGAAAAGGCCTGCTCCACTTCGCGGCTGCCTGCTTCGTCCAGCGCGACAGTCGTCCATGCGAGGGGACGGGAGGGATCGACGAAGGCGCCTGGCAGGGCAGCCACCTGGATCTCGGTCCCCGTCCGCTGTGCCACCTCCTCCAGCGCCGCCATGTCGAGATAGGTCACATAGCCAATGCCTGATGGAACGATGGCATGCTTGGCCAGCGATGGCCCTTGCTGCGCTCGGACCCCCAGCCATGGATGGTCGTGGCGGTCGTTCATCGCTTTGACCGCGGCCACGGCCACGCGCTCGATGGCATCCGCCACCCGCCCCAGCCGCAGCACGTAGTCGATCGAGCGGATGAAGGTGAGGACGATGAAGCCCGCGACCACAATGGTGACGAAGAACAGGACGATCCGCCCGCTCGGGCCATAGATTTCCGAGCTCAGCGCGATGATGCCGACCAGACTGAAGAGAAAGCCGCCGATGAACGTGGCGATGGCGTTCTGCGCCCGCGTATCGGCGACCAGCAACTGTACGACTCTGGGCGTCGTTCCGGCCGCCGCGGCATTGTAGGCAGCGACCATGGTCGACAGCGAAAAGGTCGCGACCACGAGCATGCTGGAGGCGAGGATGTCCAGGATGTTGCCGACTGCATCCGCACCGATCTTGTTGGCCCAGTCCAGCGGCAGGAAGGGGGCCAGCACGATGGCCGCCAGCGCTGTCAGGATCCCGACCAGGGCGAACAGGGAGGCGCGCACCCACAGACGCCGGCTGAAGCGGACGACGACCCATTTCCACCGTGACAGCATGATCGCACCAAATCTGTGGGCTCCGCCTTTGCCGGCCCTTCATGAAGCAAGGCCCCGGCTGCTGCCAGCGAAGCCGCAGCGCGGCGTGCAGGCGAGGGATCTAGGGGGAGGGCGACCGTGTTAAGCAGCGATGGATGGGCCTGCTCCGGGCCTCGCCGACCGGATGCCGGCTGGAGGCGGCAGCAGCGATGGTAGATCCTCTCGTTCGACCCGCCCGGGTCGATCCGCCCATGAGCCATGTGGCCGTCCCGTGGCGCTCGAACCTGAGCACCATGCTAGCCGTGCTGGCGGTGGGCGTTGGGCTGTTCCTGGCCTGGAAGACCGCCGGTACCCTGCTCCTGATCTTTGCGGGCCTGCTGTTCGCGGTCCTGCTCGACGCCTGCACCCGGGGGCTGGCCTACCTGCTCCCGATCGGCCGCAGCTGGCGGCTCGCCATCGTCTGCATCCTGCTGACCGTGGGTATTGCCTGGCTGCTCGTCTGGAGCAGCACCAACCTGGTCGGGCAGGCCGACAGCCTGATCCGGCTGATCGCCGAGCAGCTGCGGGTGCTGCGGGGCGAACTGCGCTCGATGGGGATCACGCCCCCGCCGAGCCCGGATGGGCCGCGCACGCTGACCCAGCTCCTGTTCCCGGATCCGGGAGCTCTGTTCGGCCATGCCTATTCCGCCTTCAACCTTGCCTCCGGGCTGCTGGGGAATCTGGTTGTCGTGGCGTTCATCGGCCTGTTCACGGCCGCCAGCCCGGAGACCTACCGGCGCGGCATCCTCAGCCTCCTGCCCGGTCATCGCCAGCAACGGGTCGGCGAGGTCCTGGACGAGATGGCCGAGGTGCTGCGCTGGTGGCTGGTGGGCCAGCTCGTGGCGGTCGTGCTGATCGCTGCCAGCATGTGGGCCGGTCTCACGTTGATCGGGATGCCGGGCGCGTTGCTGCTGGGCGTTCAGGCCGGGCTGGTAAACTTCATTCCCTATCTCGGGCCGGTCATCAGCGCCGTGCCAATCCTGCTCGCCGCCATGGCCTATGGGCATGCCATGGTGCTGTGGGCGCTGGGCGTGCATGTCACGGTGCAACTGGTCGAGGGCTATGTGCTGGCCCCCTTGATCCAGAAGCGGACCGTGGACGTGCCCCCCGTGCTGACGCTCGTGGCGGTGATGCTGGCCGGCGCCCTGTTCGGCGCGCTCGGCATCGCCCTGGCCATGCCCCTGGTGGCGGTGCTCCGCATCGCTGTCGTCCGCCTGTATATCGAGGACCGGCTGGGCCACGCGGGCTGACCCGGAACGCAGTTGCCGGCTAGCCGCCGCTCGACCGCGGCATGTCCTGCAGCGTGGCGATGGCGGCATTGGCATGGACGCTCTGCAGGACGCTCATCGAGCCGTCGGTCTCTAGCACGACGGCTGCGACCTTGGTGGCATCGCTTACCCCTTGGGAACGCAGCACCGAGAGTACCTCGTCCCGGGTGACCCGCTGGTCGCGCAAGGCACCGTCCAGGAACTGGCCGTCATGCAGGATCAGGGTCGGCTCGCTCTTGATCAGAGCCTTGAACCAAGGGAGGCGGATGGAGAGCCAGGTGATCGCGAACTGGAGGGAAATGAGCAGCGCCATTGCCAGCACGCCTTCGACGAGGGCGACTGAATTGCTCAGCAGGACCGTGGCCAGGGTGGAGCCCAGCGCCACCGTGACCACCAGATCGAACGCGTTGAGCTTGGTCAGCGTGCGCTTGCCCGAGATCCGCAGGAACAGCACCAGCACAACATAGGCAAGCGTGCCGACGATCAAGACGCGGGCCAGACCCATCCAGCTATCGAAGAACATCACGAAGGTCCTGCTTGTTCATGTCGGGCAGCAGAGAACCGCAACCCTTGCCGCCGGTGCGACTTGATCTGGTACGGCAACGGCGCAAAGCGATCCTCGGCACGAGGAATTGGCCCCGCAACGCCTGGATCAAGCGCTGAACGGAGCTTCCTTGTCCCAGACCGTCCTCTCATTGGTCATCGTCCTCCTGTTCGCTGCGGTGCACATCCTCGGCAAGGGCATGGTGTTCCTCCAGTCTACGCCGCGCAGCGCCTGGCTGTCGCTCGCGGGCGGCGTGTCGGTCGCCTATGTCTTCGTCCACCTGCTGCCGGAACTGGCGGAGCACCAGGAGACCTTCCGGCGGGAGACGGAGCACCGGCCCGGGCCGCTCGCAGGCATGGAGAGCCATACCTACCTGATCGCGCTGCTGGGCCTCGCGGTCTTCTACGGCCTGGACCGGCTGGCGCGCACCTCTGCCCGGCAGGAGGAGCGGGCCGGTCGCGAGAAGCGGCCTTCCAAGGGCGCCTTCTGGCTGCATCTCGGCTCGTTCGCGATCTACAACGTGCTGATCGGCTATCTTCTGCTGCACCGGGAAGAGACCGACCTGCGCGGTCTGCTGATCTACGGCGTGGCGATGGGCCTGCACTTCATCGTCAACGACCAGGGCCTGCGCGAGCACCATGGACGAGCCTATGACGAACAGGGCCGCTGGATCCTGGCGGCAGCCCCGCTGCTGGGCTGGGGCATCGGGCTCGTGACGGAACTGCCGGCCCTGGCCATCGCCGCGCTGTTTGCCTTCCTGGCAGGCGGCGTCGTGCTTAACGTGCTGAAGGAGGAACTGCCGGAGGAACGGGAGAGCCGCTTTTGGGCGTTCGCGGCCGGAACCGGCGCATATGCGGCCCTGCTCCTGGCGACGGGCTGACTCAAGCGCAGCCCGTTTCAGCGCTGCTGCAACTCGCGGCGCAGGTCTGCGATCTCCTTCCTCAAGGCGACGAGGTCCTTCGCCCCGGCCACCTCGGCGTCCTCGGATGCGGCATCCCGGCCGACGAAGAACGAGGCGAAGCTCGCGGTGATGTAGCCGAACACCGCGAATCCGTAGAGCGCCAGAAGGAAGCAGAGGATGCGTCCCTCGCCGCTGCGCGGCCAGAACTCCGAGCCCATCGTCGCGATCAGCATGCCGGTCCACCAAAGCGCATCGCCGTAGCTCTCGAACCCGCCCTCGACTTCCGAGGCCGGCTCGAACACCAGCATGCCGCCAGCACCCAGCAGCGTGACGAGCAAGGTGGTGCCGGACACATAGCCCAGGCCACGACGGCGCAGGCTGGCGCGCAGGGCATTCATGCCACGATTGGCCGTGCCAACGATGCGCACGAGACGCAGCCCGCGCGTGGCCCGGGCCAGGCGCAGCACCCTGAAGGCCCGCAGGAGGCGGAAGGCCGGCACCGCCAGCGCGATGATGGTGATCCAGTTGCGGCGCAGGAAGGCGAGCTTGGCCGGTGCCAGGACGAAGCGCAGGGCGAACTCGGCCAGGAACGCGATCCAGATCGCGGTGCCAAAGGTCTCCATCGCCCTGGAGGTGCCCCAGGTCAGCTCCGCCAGGACGAGGAGCAGCCACACGAAGGACAGCACGAGCATCGGGACCCGCAGCCAATCGTCCAACTCGTCCAGGACGGCCCAGCGTTCGTCCTCGGTACCCGACGGTGCCTGTTCGTCCGGGGTTCCTGCCACCGATCCACTCCAGCCATGAGTTCGCCTTGGCGGCGTCAGCCGCTCGCCCTGCTCGTCGAACGCGCAGGGGCATGGCTGGCTCCGGGAAGATGTCGGATGGCCTCGTCCCTTATCTCACCACCCTCTCGACCAGGGGGCGCAGGCTCAGCCCCTGGACCACGATGGTGAACACGACGACGGTATAGGTCGCCGCCAGGATCAGGGGCTTCTCGGCCATGTCTGGCAGCGACAGGGCAAGGGCCACCGAAATGCCGCCACGCAGCCCTCCCCAGGTGAGGACGGGGATCGTCCCGCGCACGAACGGCAGCCACCTCGTGAGCACCAGGATCGGCAGGGTTACCGCCAGCAGCCGGCCGACCAGGACCAGCGGAACGGCCGTCACCAGGAGCCAGAGGAACGACACGTCGAAGCCCAGCACCAGGACTTCCAGGCCGATCAGGAGGAACAGCATCGAGTTCAGGATCTCGTCGATCAGCGTCCAAAAGCCGAACAGGTAGCGCTGGGTCAGGTCGCTTAAGGCGTCGTGTGGCCCGCGATTGCCGATCAGGAGACCCGCCACGACGACCGCGATGGGCCCGCTCATATGGAGCTTGGCCGCCAGCGCGTAGGTCCCGGTGACCAGGGCCAGCGAGATCAGGACCTCGACGGGATAGTCGTCGATGGCACGCAACGCCCGATAGGCGAGGTAGCCGGTGGCGAGCCCCAGCACCGCGCCGCCCAGGGCCTCCACAAAGAACAGCTCCGCCACGCGCAGCATGTCGAACTCGATGCCCCCGCCGTCAGCGGCACTGGCGAGCGTGACCAGCACGGTGAAGATCACCACGCCGACGCCGTCGTTGAACAGCGATTCGCCTGCCATGTCCGTTTCGAGCGTTTGCGGGACGCGAACTTCCTTCAGCGTGCTCAGGACCGCGACCGGGTCGGTCGGGCTGATCAGGGCACCGAACACCAGCGCCCAGGCCAGGGGCATGGGCAGGCCCAGCAGGCCCGCCGCCAGCCAGAACCCGATCCCGACGGTGGCGGTCGAGATGACCACCCCGACCGTGGCCATGGTGCCGACCGCCCAGGCGCGATTGCGCAGGGAACCGATATCGACATGCAGCGCACCGGCGAAGAGGAGGAAGGCCAGCATGCTGTCGAGAACCGCAGCCCGGAAGTCGATCTGGCGTAGAAGGGCAGTCAGCTCGTCGTAGAAAATCTCCTCCGGGAAGGCCAGCTCGACCCCGATCAGGACGAGGGAGGCGACCAGCCCCATCACCAGGAGGCCGATCGTGTGCGGCAGGCGGATGATGTGCTGGTTCAGCCAGCCGAACAGCGCAGTCAGCACGAGGAGGATGGCAACCAGATCGAAGAGGGAAAGCATCATTTCTCCATCACCGGGCTGCCGGGCCCACCGGAGGCGCTGCTCCTCGCGAAGTCAGGCCCGCGACGACCGATGCATGGCCGGTGACGCCTGCCCGTCCTGCCCGTTCGGCACCAGCAGCGTCTCGAGGCGCCGGGGTGCAGGGGGATTCCTTCCGGCTGGCCAGCCTTCCCGCTGCCGGGTGCGATCGCCATCCGTCTCTTCCGTCTGGTCGTGGAACAGCACGACCTGGGTGGGGAACGGCAGGTCGATGCCAGCCTCGGTGAGGCCTCTCTTGATCGCTGCGATGACCTGTCCATGGGCCAACACGATGTTGCTCTGCTGGGACTTGGCCCACCAGCGCACCCGGATGGCGACGTACGACCCGTCCAGGGCCCATGGAATGGCTTCCGGCGCAGGATCCTGTGCAACGTCCTCCACCTGGCGCAGCGCGTCCAGGATGACCCGACAGGCCTGGTCGACGTCGTCGGCATAGCCGATCCCGACATCGTACTCGCTGCGCCGCTGCGAAAAGGCCGTCCGCACCACGACCGCGCGGGTATAGATGTCGCTGTTAGGGATGACGACGCGCTGTCCATCATAGGTCCGCAGCAGCGTGGCCCGTGCCTCGACGGCCTCCACCGTCCCCTCGAAACCGCCCGAGACGATCTGGTCACCTGGCCGGAAGGGCTGGCGGTAGAGGATGAGCAGGCCAGAGAGCCAGTTCTGCAGGATGTCCTTGAAGGCAAACCCGATCGCGACCGAACCGATCCCGAGCGTGGCCAGGAGATCGGCCGGCTTGATCGACGGGAAGACGATGGTGGCGACCGTCAGGACACCGAACAGGATCAGGGCCCAGCGGCTGAAGTCGCCGAGCAGCTGGCCGAGATTGTCGCGGTGGCGGCGATGAAACAGGTTGATGACGACGAGCCTGATCGCCCAGGCCACCACCAGGAACAGCAGCAGCACCACCAGCCCGATGCCGAGATTGGGAAGGATCCAGAAGAAGCCGTCGACATAGCCCTGGATCTTCTGGACTGCTGGCTCGACCTGCTCGTCCACCGTCGATCTGCTCCCCGGGATGCAAGGCGGCTCTCTCGCACGCCATGGGCTCAGGCAACGGCTCTTCCAGGCCAGGAGTTCCGGCAGCAGGAGGCGGTGCATGCCCGGCCGTCTCCGGCGGCGAGCTCTTGCGAGCCAGCTTGGATGGGTCCTGGCCGGCGGGGGAACCGCTTCTCCGGCGACGCGTTCACCGGCCACTTCGGCTAATTGATTCATGGCGCTCCTCGACGATGCCGGTTGTGCAGCGGCCTGCACGAGCGGCTCCGGCGTCCCGCAGGTTCTCCAGGCGCGGTGCGCACGGTCCACGCGCAATGTTCCGGTGGGTGCCGTAGACGGCGCTGCGATGATACCGCCCATCGCCATTTTCGATGTCAGGTTCAGGCAGAGCTGACCGCCCGCCCGGCACAGCGGCAGGCTGCCGTCGCTGAGGCATGACCCGGTGACGGCGGTACAGGCGACTTGGCATCAAGAAAGCACCGGCTTTGAGCACCTATCAGTTCGTTGCCCTTCTTCTCGCCGGCATCGGTCCGGTGCTGGCGCTCGCCGGTCTGATCCGCGTGCCCACGACCCTGGTGCTGTTCGCCCTTGGGCTAGCGTCGGCCTTCCTGCCGGGCGTTCCCGTGGCCGCCGTGGATCCCCAGCTGGTGCTCAACCTGTTCCTGCCGCCGCTGCTGTACGCGTCGACCGTGCGGGTCTCCTGGCACCTTCTCCGCTTCACCCTCGTCCCGGGCATCTGCCTGGGAGCGCTGCTCGTGCCGGCCACGATCGGTGCGGCCGCCATGGCGGCTCGCCTGCTCCTGCCGGGCCTGTCCTGGAACGGCGCGCTCCTGATCGGCACGGTCGCCGCGATCTTCGACACCCGCCTGTTCCATGAGGCCAAGGGCCGGCCCCACGTTCCGCGCGCCATCGCCGACACGCTGAAGGCGCGCGAGTTCCCGACGCGCATCATCGTGCTCGCCTCGTTCGCGCTCCTGGTCGAGACGACCGTGACCGGTCGCTTCTCCTTTCTCACGCCACTCGAGCATTACGGCTTCAACATTCCGGCCGGCATCCTGATCGGTTTCGCCATCGGCTATGCCATCGCGACCGCACGCCGCCATGTCGGCCCCGCGGCGACGGAGATCGCCGTCTCCATCGCGACACCTTATGCGGCAGCCCTTGCGGCGACAGCCCTCGGGGTTTCCGCAGCCGCGGCGATCATGACCGCGGCCCTGGCCGTCTCGGCGGTACGAATCGACCGGCTGAGCGGCGCGCCGATCTCGTCGTCGGAAACAAGGATCAACGCCACCGCCTTTTGGGAAGAGATCAGCATGATGGTCTCGAGCGGCCTGTTGTTCCTGGCCGGGCACGCGCTGCCCGAAGCACTAGGGGCCCTGGACGACCGGCCGTTCTGGCAGCTGTTCGGCGCGACCTTCGTGCTGCTCTTGCTGGTGCTGGGTCTCCAGTTCCTGTTCAGCTATGCCTCGACCATCTTTCAGCCGGTCGCGGGCGTGGTCCGCGGACGTGAGCCCGCCACCCGGCCGTCACGCGGTGCCGTGGCGGCGCTGATGGCATGGTCCTCGACCCGCTCGGTGATCGGCCTGGTGATCGCCCTGTCCATCCCGACAACCTTGCCTGACGGAACGCCGTTCCCCGAACGCGACCTCATCCTGGTCGTGGCGGCCCTTACCATTGTGGGCTCGGTGATCCTGCAGGGCCTGACGCTCGGACATGCCGTGGCAGGAGCGGCGCTGGCCGACCCGTGCGAGCGTGAGCGTGAGGAGGAGATCGCACGCCAGGCGATCGAACATGCCTCGCGCTCGCCAGGCAGGGAGCATGCCAACGGCTTCGATGCGGCACGCCAGGCGCTGGTCCGCCTGCGCGAGCAGGACCGGATCGGCGACGAGACCATGGTACGGATGCTGCGGGAAACCGACCTGCTCTCGCGCGCAGCCGAAGGCGACGCGCTTCCCGGCTCCGGCCCACCGAATCCCTGAACCGCGTCCAGGCACGGTCGGCAGGATTGAGCGATTTCTGGCAGCGACACAGAGCAACAAAGGCTGCCGATCGACATGACGACCAGGTGCGGCATGAAATGCTTCTGGTGACGCCTGTAATAGATGCGAGGAAGATGCTGCTACAGAAGATGTTGCTGTTACTTCTGATCCCGATAAGTTAAATTTGCTTTACATGGTAGAGCGGCCGCTTATCCTGCGCTCCAGGATGTTCGTCGGTGACTATGGCTGCTCAGCTTCCATCTGTCTTGCGAGCGACTGTTGTTCTTGTGGCGCCGCCAGCAAGGAGGCGGACATTCAGGGGGAGTGATCATGTCCACCACCACCAAGGCCGAGCGCCACATGCTCACGGACGCCGAGCTCGATGCGGTGGCGGCCACCCATCATCCGCAGCTGGGCACACTCCCGAAAGAGGAGTTGGTTGACCTTGTCCGGCGGGTACGAGCCTATCGCGACAAGGCAAGCGACGTATCGCGACAAAGGCGGCGTGAGCATCGCGGCAAGGCAGAGCAGCGCGGTGCCGGCCCGGCGCCCAGCGAAGCGGGCACGCTGCGCAAGAAGCAGGTGCTCGCCGCAGCACTGAAGCGGCTGAACCAGCAGATGGCGCGCCTGGACAGGCTCGAGCGGCGTAGTGGCCAGGGCGAGATCGCCCGGCGCGCGCTGGCGATGAAGCGCGCCAACCAGGTGCGGCGCCATCCGGATGCCGGGAGAACCGCGCATCACGGCATGCGCTCGCTGCCGAGCGAGCGCGACAGCGTCCAGGTCGATCCGCGGGAAGTCGGCCGGGTGTCGCAGTTCGTGAAGTCGGCACAGGCGGCGCGTGACAGCTGAGGTCGGACCGGTCAAGGCGGCCGCCAGGGCTGTCGGGAGCAGGAAGGGGTGATGGATGATCGTCAGGAACGGTAGCGACGCGGGCGACAACATCTATGGCACGTCCGCCGCCGAGTTCATTCGCGGCTTTGGCGGTCTCGATAGGATCTTCGCGCGCCTGGGCGACGACATCGTGACCGGCGGCGACGGCGACGACCGGATCTATGGCGGCGGCGGGTCCGATACGCTCTGGGGAGGTGCCGGCAACGACATCATCTTCACCGATCGCGAGCAGGTCCTGACAGTTCCCACCGAGGGAGCCGCCGACCGCGTCTATGCCGGCGATGGCGACGACCAGGTCTATGGCGAGTTCGGCGACGACTATATCGACGGCGGTGCCGGCAACGATACGCTCCATGGCGGCTTCACCGGCAACGACACGATCACCGGCGGCGACGGTGACGACGAGATCGAGGGCCACAACGGCGACGACGTGATCTTCGGTGCTGCCGGCGACGACCATCTCAGCGGCGATGGCGACAAGTGGACCGTGGATGGCGGCGACCGGCTCTATGGAGGCATCGGCAACGACACGATCGAAGGCTGGGAAGGCAACGACCTGCTCGAAGGCGGCTCGGGCATTGACAGCCTGGACGGCGGCGATGGCAACGACCGGCTGGTCGGCGGTACGGGCGACGATGTCATCCTGGGCGGCAATGGCGACGACGAGATCAACGGCCTGTTCGGGGACGACACCATGACCGGCGGCGATGGCGCCGACCGGTTCATCCTCCTGCGCACCGACGGCGACGCCGACACCATCGCCGACTTCCAGATCGGCATCGACAGGCTCGAATTGCGGGGCGGCGGCAACACGATCGACAACGCCATCGGCAGCGCAAGGATCGTCGGCGGCAGCACGATCCTCACCCTCGACCAGACCCATTCGGTCACGCTCGCCGGCGTGACCGGCATGGATGCCAGCTGGTTCGGGTAGAACGGAGCCGGCAGCGCAGCCCGGCCGGCCCTGGCTACGCTGGCGTCCGGCTTCGCCCGCGACTCCACCCTCGGCGATGACGGCGAGGGCACCGTCCTCAGCATTGTGAGGCAGCCGAGGCGGAGCGCTGAGCGTTGCACCCGCCTCGCCGGTACCTGCTCAAACCGCCAGGCTGAACCGGTTGGCGGTCTGCGAGCGGAAGCTGTCGAAGATCGCCGCGGCCACCCGCACCACCGGGCGCCCCTGCTCGGTCATCTCGATCCTGCTGCCCTTGATGGTCAGCATGCCGTCGGCCGCCAGCGGGCGCAGCAGGGCCAGCTCGTCAGCATAGTCGTGCTGCGGATCGAGGGCAGCCAGGTCGGCGCGAAAGTTGCACATCAGCGCCTCGATGATGCGTGCCCGCGCCCGATCGTCCTCGTCCAGCCGCTTGCCTCGGCAGGTCGCGAGCCCGCCGGCCTCGATGCAGCGGACATAGCGCGGGTTGTCGGCAATGTTCTGCGCGTAGCCATCGGGCAGGCGCGACACCGCCGAGGCGCCGAAGCCGATTACGCTCGGCCGATCGTCGTCGGTATAGCCCTGGAAGTTGCGGCGGAGCTGCCCGTTGGGCGCTGCCAGGGCCAGCCTGTCGTCGGGGACCGCGAAATGGTCGATCCCGATCGGGACGTAGCCGCTGGCCTGGAAGATCTCGGCGATCGTCGTCGCCTGCTCGAAGCGCTCAGCCGTGCCCGGCAGCTTTGCCGGGTCGATCAGCCGCTGGTTGGCGCGGCGCTCGGGCAGGTGGGCATAGCCATAGAAGGCCACGCGCCTTGGCCGCAGCGCCACGACCGAAGCACAGGTCGCCCGTATCGAATCCACGGTCTGGGCCGGCAGGCCATAGATCAGGTCGACATTGATGCTGCCAAGCCCGGCCGCGCGCAGGTCGTCGACCGCCTTGGCCACCAGCTCGCCTGGCTGGATCCGGCCGATCTCCCGCTGCACCGCCGGATCCAGATCCTGCACGCCCAGGCTCACCCGGTTGACGCCCAGTGCCGCCAGGTCGCGGGCCGAGGCCGCATCGACATGGCGCGGGTCGAGCTCGATCGAGTGCTCCATGTCCGGCTCGAAGTCGACATGCTGACGGAGCACGCCCAGCACCGAGGCCAGTCCCGCGCTGCCGAGGATGCCTGGCGTGCCGCCGCCCCAGGCCAGCCGCGCCACCTTCAGCCTGCCCGGCAGCAGGCCGCCGACCAGGGCGATCTCGGCTTCCAGGGCGCGCTGGTAGGTCCGGCTCACATGGTCGCGCACGGCCATCTTCGCGTGGCAGCCGCAATAATGGCAGAGCGCCCGGCAGTAGGGGACGTGCAGGTAGAGCGAGACGCTCTCCTGCAGGGGCAGGCGCCGCAGCCAAGCCGCATGGTCCGCCGGACCCACGTCGGCGGTGAACTCCGCGGCCGTGGGATAGGAGGTGTAGCGCGGCACCGGCATCGCTGCGTAGCGGCGCAACGTCTCGGCGGTGGTCACCGGTCGCCCCGTACGACAGCCTGGCGCTGGTCCTCGCGCAGCTCGAACCACATCGCGTTCAGGATGGCGAAGGCGCAGGCGAGACCGACGCCCAGGATCCAGGAGAAGTACCACATGGCGGATCGTCCTCAGTAGGCGTTGGGGTTGCGGCCGATCGAAGCGGCGTTCACCGGGCCGCTCATCACCCGGTAGACCCAGGCCGTGTAGGCCAGCACGATCGGCAGGAAGACCACCGTCGCGAGCAGCATCGTCCACAAGGTCAGGTGGCTGGACGATGCATCCCAGACCGTCAGGCTGGCGGCCGGGTTCAGCGACGAGGGCAGGAGGAAAGGGAACAGCGACAGGCCCGCCGTGGCGATGATGCCGGTGATGGAGAGGCTGGAGCCAGAAAGGGCCAGCTTCCAGCACCGGCTGCCAAGGCCCGCCCAGGCCAGGATCGCGCCGAGAAAGCCCAGGACCGGCGCCAGCAGCATCCAGGGATGCGTGGCATAGTTGGCAAGCCAGGCGCCGCTGGCGAGCGATACGGCCTTGCCCAGTGGGTTGGAGGCGGCCGCATGCTCCTGGACGCTCGTGACGACATAGCCATCGACCAGCGCCATCCAGACCCCCGCCAGCCCGAACAGGGCGATCGTGGCCAGGGCCGCCTGCCGGCCGATCAGGCGTGCCCGCTCCGCGACTGGGCCGCTCGTGCGGGTCGTGATGACCACCGCCCCGTGGACCACCAGCATGGCCAGGCTGACCAGGCCTGCCAGCAGCGCGAAGGGCGTGAGCAGGTCGAAGAAGCTGCCGGCGTAATGCGGACGCAGCGTCTCATCCAGGTCGAACGGGACGCCCAGCAGCACGTTGCCGACCGCCACGCCGAAGATCAGCGCCGGCACCGCACCGCCCACGAACAGCGCCCAGTCCCAGACCGCGCGCCAGGTCGGATGCTGGATCTTGCCGCGGAACTTGAAGCCCACCGGGCGCAGGATCAGCGCCAGCAGGATCACGATCATCGCGAGGTAGAAGCCAGAGAACGACACGGCGTAGAGGGCTGGCCAGGCCGCGAACACGGCACCGCCGCCCAGGATCAGCCAGACCTGGTTGCCCTCCCAGACCGGGCCCACGATGTTGATCAGGATGCGCCGCTCCTCGTCGGTTTTGGCGGCGAAGGGGAGAAGCGCGCCGATGCCCAGGTCGTAGCCGTCGGTGAGCGCGAAGCCGATCAGGAGGATGCCCAGCAGCACCCACCAGATCAGCCGCAGGGTTTCATAGTCGAGGGGGATCATGACGTGAGCTCCTTGCCAGCCGGTCGGATCAGTGCTCGGGCGCCGCGGCGGCGCCGGCCGGGATCTGCCGGGAGCCGCCGATGCCATCGATCAGGGCGTTGTCACGTGACGGCCCATGCCGGATCACCCTGGCCATCAGGAACACCATGATGACGGCGAGGCTGGTGTAGAGGGTCAGGAAGAAGCCGAGGCTGATCGCGAGGTCGGTGAAGGTCAGGCCCGACGCGGCGTAGAAGGTCGGCAGCACTCCCTCGATCGCCCAGGGCTGCCGGCCATACTCGGCCACTAGCCAGCCCGCCTCGATCGCCACCCAGGGCAGCGGTAGGCTCACGACCGCCACCCAGAGCAGGGGCCGGCTCTCGCCGATCCGTTGCCGCGACGCCAGCCAGAAGGCCACCGCGAAGAAGGCGATGAAGTAGAGGCCGAGCGCGACCATCAGGCGGAAGCTCCAGAACAGCGGCGCCACGCTCGGCACCGTGTCCCAGGCCGCCTTCTCGACCAGTTCGTCCGAGGCGGCCGCGACGTCGTCGGTGTAGCGCTTGAGCAGGAGCGCGTAGCCCAGGTCCGGCCAGCGCTGCTCGAACTCGGCGCGGGCGGCCGCGTCACTCTTGTCGGCACGGACCTTCTGCAGCGCCGCATAGGCGGTCATGCCGTTGCGGATCCGCTCCTTGGCCCGCTCCACCAGGTCGACGATACCCGGCACTTCAGTCGAGATCGAACGGGTCGAGATCAGGCCCAGCGCATAGGGGATCTGGAACGAATGGGTGTTCTCGTGGGTCTGCTGGTGAGGGATCGCGAAGACCGTGAGGCCAGCCGGGGCCGGCTCGGTCTCCCACATGCCCTCCATCGCCGCGAGCTTCATCCGCTGGTGCTCGGTGGTGACGTAGCCGCTCTCGTCGCCCAGCACGACGACCGAGAGGGCCGAGGCCAGGCCGAAGCTCGCGGCCACGACCATCGAGCGCTTGGCCAGATCCTGGTGGCGGCGGCCGAGCAGGAAGATGGCGCTCACCGCCATCACGAACATCGAGCCCGTGACATAGCCGGCGCTCACCGTGTGCACGAACTTCGCCTGGGCCACGGGATTGAAGATCACCGCCATGAAGTCGACGACCTCCATCCGCATTGTGTCGGGATTGAAGGTCGAGCCGACCGGATTCTGCATCCAGCCGTTGGCGATCAGGATCCACAAGGCCGAGAAGTTGGCGCCCAGCGCCACCAGCCAAGTCACGCACAGGTGCCCGACCTTGCTCAGCCGGTCCCAGCCGAAGAAGAACATGCCGATGAAGGTGGCCTCGAGGAAAAAGGCCATCAGTCCTTCGATCGCGAGCGGTGCCCCGAACACGTCGCCGACATAATGGCTGTAATAGCTCCAGTTCATGCCGAACTGGAACTCCATGACGATGCCGGTGGCGACGCCCATCGCGAAGTTGATGCCGAACAGCGTGCCCCAGAACAGGGTCATCCGCCGCCAGATCTCGCGGCCGGTCATCACATAGACGCTCTCCATGATCGCCATGAGGAACGACAGGCCGAGCGTCAGTGGCACGAACAGGAAATGATACATTGCCGTCGCCTCGAACTGCAGTCGCGACAGGTCGACCACGCTGAAATTGATCATGGTCCTAGAGCACCTCGCCGAAGCCGGCCCGTACGCCGGATGACGATGGCTTAGGCCTGGCCTGGGCAGACTGCCTTGATTGCAATCAATGCCGGCCCGGGTACCCGCCGACTATCCCTGGCCAGCCCGGCGCACTTCCCAAAGGCTGCTTCAGTGAGACATTCGATCCCGGCGGACCAGGCCCGCCAGCACGGCCGCTGGATGATGGGCCTGCGCCGACATGGCGGCCCCGGGCTGCTGCTGGCGACGGTGCTGCCGGTCCTGGCCGGCGTCGTCCTCGTGGGACAGGCCTGGCTTCTGGCCGACATCCTGGGGCGCGCGATCGTGGCGGGCGAGGGAAGGACGGTGCTCCTGCCATCCGTCGCCGTCCTGGCCTGCCTGTTCGGCCTGCGCGTGCTGCTGGGCCTCGTGGCCGAGCGGGCGGGGACGCAGGCTGCCGAGCGGATCAAGGTGGCGCTGCGCGGCACGCTGTTCGACCGGATGCTGTCCCATCAGCCCGGCTGGATCGCCGCCCGCCCTTCTGGCGCGCTTAGCGCCGCTCTGGTCGACCATGTGGAAGCACTGGACGGGTTCGTCGCCCGCTTCATGCCGGCCATGGTGCAGGCGGCCGTCCTGCCGATCGCATTTGCCGTATTGGTGCTGCCGGTGGACTGGGTGGTGGGCCTCCTGTTCTTGGTGACGGCCCCGCTCATTCCCCTGTTCATGGCGCTGGTGGGCTGGGGTACCGAGGCGGCGACCAGGGCCAACGCCCAGGCCTTCTCCCGCCTGTCCGGGCTGTTCGCCGACCGGCTGCGCGGCATGCTGGCGCTCAAGCTGTTCGGGCGTGCCGCCGACGAGACCCGGCTGGTGCGGGACAGCAGCGAGGACCTGCGCCGCCGCACGCTGGGCGTGCTGCGGATCGCCTTCTTGTCTTCCGCCGTGCTGGAGTTCTTCGCCGCGCTCGGCGTGGCCGGCGTCGCTCTCTACGTGGGCTTGAGCTATCTCGGCCTGGTCGATTTGCGCGGGACCGCGCTCGGCCTGCAGGCCGGCCTGTTCTGCCTGCTGATGGCGCCCGAAGTCTACCAGCCGCTCCGGCTGCTGGCCGCCCACTACCATGACCGTGCCGCCGCCAAGGCGGCGGTGGCCGAGATTGCCCAGCAGTTCGGCGAACTGCCGGCCGTCGGCGCCCGGCTGCGTCCGGCGGAGGAGGAGACGGTGACGGACGACGGGAAGGCGCTCGATCTCGTGGTCGAAGGACTGCGCCTTCACGCGTCGGACCGCCGAACGATCGTCCTGGACGAGGTCGACCTCCGGATGACGGCCGGCAGCCATGTGGCGCTGGTCGGCGAGAGCGGCAGCGGCAAGACCAGCCTCCTGGAGGCGCTGGCGAGGCTGCGCTCCGCCGAGGGAACCATCGCGATCGGCGGCTGCCCGCTGGCTGGCCTGCCTGAGGCCCGCCTGCGCGCGATGGTCGCCATGGTCGGCCAGCGGCCCCGGATCTTTGCCGGCAGCATCGCCGAGAACATCCGGGTAGGCCGCCCGCGGGCGAGCGAGGCGGAGGTGCGGCGGGCCGCCGATCTGGCGCTGGTGACCGAGTTCGCCCCTGACCTCGCCATGCCGCTCGGCGAGAACGGCCTGGGCCTGTCGGGCGGGGAGGCGCATCGGGTGGCGCTGGCTAGGCTGTTCCTGCGCGACCCCGGCCTGATCCTCCTGGACGAGCCCACCGCGCACCTGGACCTCCAGACCGAGCAGCGCCTCCTGGACAATCTGATGGCGTTTGCCCGCGGCCGCACCATGCTGGTGGCGACGCATTCCGCCACGGTCGCGGCCAGGATGGACCGCACCCTGCGCATCGCCGGCCATAGCGTCCTGCCGACGCCGCAGCGGCGCGAGCGCCAGCCGACCCTGCCGATGGAGAGCGTGGCGTGACCAGCCTCTGGACCTTCTTCCCGCTCTTTGCGGCCGAGTGGCGCCGCCTGGCCGCCACCCTCCTGCTCTCCACGGTCACGCTGCTGGCCGGGGTGATGCTGCTGGGTGTCTCGGGCTGGTTCCTGACCGCCACGGCCACCGTGGTCGTCGCCGCCAGCTTCAACCTCTTCGTCCCCTCCGCCCTGGTACGCGGGCTCTCGCTCCTGCGGATCCTGTCCCGCTACGGCGAGAAGCTCACCGGCCACGACACCACGCTGCGCCTGCTCACCCGCATCCGCGTCTGGCTGTTCGGCCGGCTGTTCCCGCGCCTGCCGATCGACGACCGCAGCCTGCGCCACGGCGATCTGGTGAGCCGGCTGACTGCCGATGTCGACGCGCTGGACAGCGCCTTCCTGGTAGCCCTGGGGCCGCTGGCGACCGCCGCCATCGCCGGTGCGGCCATGACGACGGCGCTCGCCATGCTGCTGCCCCCGGCAGCCATTCTCTATGCGGGCCTCTACGCCACGGCCCTCGTGGCCGTCCCGGCCGGGCTCGTGCTGGCCGGCCGGTCGAGTGGCAAAGCGGTGGTCGATGCGCAGGCCGACCTGCGAGTCGCCGCGCTGGACGGCATCGATGGCCATGCCGACCTGATCGCGCTGGGTGCCGTCGCAGAGCATCGCCAGGCCTTCGATGCCTGTGCCGAGCGGCTGGCCCGGGGCCGGCGGCATCTCGCCTGGATCGCCAGCCTGGGGCAGGATCGATCCAGCTGATCGCCGCCATGGCCCTGCTGGGCGTGCTCTGGTTCGGCCTGGACGCGCTGGCGCGGGATGAGCTGGGTGCGCCGCTGCTGGTCGGCCTGCTCCTGGCCTGCCTTGGCAGTTTCGAGGCCTTGAGCGTGATCGTGCGCAGCGTCGCGAAGCTGGGTGCTGCCGCCGCTGCCGCCGACCGGCTGCTCGCCCTGGCCACCGCGCCCGCCTCCATCCAGGACCCCGCCGTTCCGGTCGCCTTTAAGCCCGGCCGGCTATTCCTGGAGAATGTTCGCTTCGGCCATGACCCGGACCATCCCGTGCTCGACGGGCTCAGCCTGGACGTGCCGGTCGGCCACCGGGTCGCGATCGTCGGGCCCAGCGGCGCTGGCAAGTCGACCCTGGCCGAGCTGGTGCTGCGGCTGCGCGACCCGCAGGGGGGCCGGGTGCTGATCGGCGCAACGGACCTGCACACCGTCCGGCAGGAGGATCTGCACCGCCATGTCGCTCTGCTCGGCCAGTCGGCACCGGTTTTCATCGGCACGATCCGCTCCAACCTGCTCATCGCACGCCCCGACGCCGACGATGCGGCACTCTGGCAGGCGCTGGACGACGCGCAGTTGGGCGACGTGGTGCGCAGCCTGCCGGATGGTCTGGATACCGCGATGGGCGAGGCCGGCCACAGCCTGTCGACGGGGCAGGCCCGCCGCCTGTGCCTGGCGCGCACGCTGCTGTCGCCGGCCGGCATCCTGGTGTTCGACGAGCCCACCAGCGGCCTGGACCGGGCGACCGAGCGGGCCTTCCTGGCCGACCTGGCGCGGGCAACGCAGGGCCGCACCGTGCTGCTGATCACCCATGCCGAGCTGCCGGACGGGACGGCCGACGCCATCTGGCGGCTGCGGGACGGAAAGCTGGTGCCTCAGCGCGCCTCGATGCCGGCCACCGCGGTCAGCGCCCGCCTGTCGACGATGTCGACCTGATGGGCATCCGGGAGGCGGATCAGGCCCTGGACACGCAGCTTGGTGAAGGAGCGGCTGACGGTCTCGATGGTCAGGCCCAGATAGTCGGCGATGTCGGTACGGGTCATCGGCAGGTGAACGGGGTTGAGCGCCCCGCCATGCTCGGCCGCCCTTGCCGACAGCACGAGGAGGAAGCTCGCCACCTTCTCGACAGGGGCCAGCCGGCCCAGGATCATCTGGCTGTCGCGGGCCTGGCGCAAGGCAATCCGCGTCATCTGGTGGAGCCGCTGCCGCAGGCGCGGGTAGCGGTCCATCAGCTTTTCCATCTCGCCGACCGTGAAGCCGCAAAGGCTGCAGTCGACCACGGCCTCCGCCGTCTGGTCGTGGACGTCCTCGTCGCCCAGGCCGAGATAGTCGCCCGGCAGCAGGAAGGCCGTGATCTGCCGGCGCCCGTCCGGGAGCATGGTATAAAGACGCAGCATGCCCGACGTCAGCGTGTACACGCGGTTGCGCGGCTGGCCCTGGTCCACCAGGGTGCGGTGCGTCTCCAGCTTGGTCGAGGTCATGATCGCCTGCAGCGCGCCAAGCTCGCTGTCGTCCAGCGCGGCACAGACCGCCTGCTTGCGCACGTCGCACTCGACGCAGACGTCACATGGCGGGCGATAGGTCCGGGTGGCGACGATATCCTGCGACTGTCTCACGATCGACCTGACGGCAGTGAGCGTTTCCGCCGCCATATAGGCAGATCCCGCGGCCGCGCGAACCACCTGCATCCACGCGCTCGCACGAACGGCCACGAAATGCCGCACCCGCGCCCGTTGAACTCGGCCGCAACTCAGGGAGGTCCCGCCCGAAGCTAGCGCCCGTAGATCCGGTCCAGCACCGCCGCCACCTCGACCAGCCGCGCGGACTGCGGGTCGAAGCCTGCTCCATCACGCAGCCGCATCGCCCAGTCCGCGGCCGCCCGGCCGCCCCACTCGTCCGGCGGCCCGGAAAGCTGCTCCCGGCCGGTGCCATGATAGCGCTCCGCCATGAAGTCGTAGAAGGACCCGCCGACATTGCGCAGGGCAGCTCCACCCTGCGTGCCGTAGAAGGCCGCCTCGATCCGTGCATCGCAGCCGGCATGGAGCCGCCAGGAGCAGGCCAGCTGCAGCACCGTGCCACCCGCCAGTTCCACCGTCGCCACGGCATAGTCCTCGACCTCCCCTAGACCCACCGGCCCACCCTGGGCCAATAGCCGGCCGGCAACGGAACCGACCTGCGGGAAGTCCAGCGCCCACAGAGCCAGGTCGACGAGATGCACGCCCAGATCCATGACGCAGCCGCCGCCGGCAAGAACAGGGTCGTAGAACCAGGGCTTGTCGGGCCCGTAGGCATTGTGGAACACGAGGTCGACGGCAAAGACCCGGCCCAACTCGCCTGAGCGCACGAGGTCGCGCACCTGCCGCATGCCTTGGGTGAAGCGGTAGGACAGGTCCACGGCCAGGAGCCGGTCGGCCCGCCTTGCCGCCTCCACCACGCCGCGCACTTCGGCCGCCGTGCGCCCCAGCGGTTTTTGGCAGAACACCGCCAGTCCGGCGTCGAGGGCACGGATCGACTGCTCGGCATGCATCGCGCTTGGCGTCGCGATCACGATGCCGTCCAGATCGAGATCGAGCATCTCCTCCAGGCCACCCACTGTCCGGGCCGAAGGGGCCAGCAGCAAGGCTGCCGCCTGCATCTCCGGGGACGGATCGGCGATCGAAGCCGCCTCGGCGGCACCGCTGGCCAGGATGGCCTCCATCCGATGCCGGCCGATCCAGCCCACGCCGAGAAAGCCCAGCCTGGGGAGGCGCTGCGAACGTGGCGCCATCACATCGTCACCAATGCTTTGAGAAATCCATCCGGCCGGTCGCGCGTGGCGTTCAGCGCGTCGCCCAGCCGGTCCAGGGGAAAGCGGTGCGTGTAGAGCGGGCCCGGATCCAGCCGCCCGGCCACGATTTCCTCCACCGCGTCGCGCATGCCCTGAAGATACTGCCGGGGATCACGCTCATGCGCGTTGACGACGTCCAGGCCCCGCCAGTTCCAGAGCTGCATGTTGACCTGCCGCGGCCCGTCCTGGTGGTAGCCCGCGATGATCAGCCGCCCGCGTTCCGCCGTGAGCTCCGCTGCCAGGTCCAGCGGCCATTGCTGGCCCACCGCCTCGATCACGCGCGGACAGAAGGTACCCCCGGTCAACTCCGTCACCTGCTCGATGATGGCGTAGTGGTCCTCCATCGGGATCGTCACCGCCGCCCCCATGCGCCGCGCCACCTCCAGCGAGAACGGGCGCCGCGAGATCGCCACGACTTTGGCACCGGCGTTCGCGGCGAGCCGGGTCAGGATGGCGCCCAGAAAGCCGATCCCGATGATCGCCACGGTCTGTCCGGGCTCGATGCCAGCCCGGCGCAACACGTTCATGGCGCAGCCCAGGGGCTCGCCCGGAAACGGCTGCCCGTCCAGGGCGGCCGGCAGCCGCACCACCGAGGCGGCGTCGACAAGGTCGTAAGCGGCATAGCTATGGTAGGAGAGGGCCGCGACCCGGTCGCCGACCGCCAGCCCCTGCACGCCCTCGCCCAGTTCGTCGACGATGCCCCAGCCTTCATGCCCGAGGCCTCCGGGCTCCGTCGGGAACTGCATCCACTCGGGTCCTGCCCAGGGCGTCAGGTTGGACGCGCACACCCCGCACCCCTCCAGCCTCACCCGTACCTGGCCGGCAGCCGGGCACGGCAGCCGCACCTGCTCGACCCGTAGCTGGCCGGGGCCGGTGACGACGGCCGCCGCCATCGTATCGCCATCGATCGCTGCAAGGCTCATGAACGCAGCCCGTCGCTTGCCATCGGGAAAGCTCCTTCTTCTTCAACAACCCGTGCGCACTAAAGGGCGGGGAGGGCCGAGGCTCCCATTCCCCCTGGCTCACCATGGTGAATGCCACGACCTAGATGGTCGAGGTCATGGACATGGGCTACTGCTGGAGCCTCCGGACCTTCGCCTGCAGGTGAGCCTTGCTGCGTTACTACCGACTGGATTCGGAACGCCTGATCCCGCTCTCGCCGGGCGCATCCGGCAGCCTGCCGCCAGATGCCAGCTGGATCGACCTGGTGGAGCCGACCGACGCGGAGGAGCGGTTCCTGGAAAAGGCACTGGGCCTCGACGTGCCGACGCGCGACGAGGCCAGCGAACTCCAGACCTCCAGCCGGCTGCGCGTGCAGGGCGGCACGCTCTACATGAGTGCCATCCTCCCTTATGGGCAGGAGCGCGAGCCCCTGCAGACGCTCCCCGTGACCTTCGTACGCACCGGCGGCCTGCTGCTCACCGTCCGCTATGGCCGGCCTGAAGCGGTCGACCATTTCGTGCAGCGTGCCGGTGCAGGCGAGTGGCAGCTCCGGCATGTGGACGACGTGCTGGCGGCACTGCTGGATGTCATCGTGGACCGGATCGCCGATCGGCTGGAATTCATCGGCAGCGACCTGAAGATGATCGAGCGGGCGATCTTCCACCGCGAGCAGGAGCGCAGCTCCCGTCGGCCGCTCAGCATCGGCAAGCGCATCCACGCCCTCCAGGGGGCCGTCGAGCAGATCGGCATCCACCACATGACCAGCTTCGGGCTCCGCGACTGCCTCCAGAGCCTGCAGCGGCTCCTGGTGTTCTGCCGCGCCCATCACGGCGACGCCGACGATGCCAGGAAGTTTCACACGATCGAGGAGGACCTGCGCGCGATCGCCGACTACGACAGCGACCTCAACAACAGCATGGACTTCATGGTCAACGCCACGGTCGGCCTGATCGACGTGCAGCAGAACAAGGTCATCTACGCCTTGTCGATTGCCGGCATCGTGCTCACCCCGCCCGTGCTGGTGGCGAGCATCTACGGCATGAACTTCGGCCACATGCCCGAGCTGCACTGGCCCTGGGGCTACGGCTGGGCGCTGACCCTGATGGCGGTGTCCGCCTCGGTGCCCTGGCTGCTGTTCAAGCTGAAGCACTGGCTCTGACGGCCAGGGCCGGCGGTCAGCCGTGCAGCCGCCGCGCAATGTCGAGGGCGGCGTAGGTGAGGATGCCGTCGGCACCGGCCCGCTTGAAGGCCAGCAGCGTCTCCATCATCGCGGCGTCGCCGTCCAGCCAGCCGTTCTGCGCCGCCGCCATCACCATCGCGTACTCGCCGCTCACCTGATAGGCAAAGGTCGGGACATCGTAGGTCTCCTTCACCCGCCGGATGATGTCGAGATAGGGAAGGCCGGGCTTGACCATCACCATGTCGGCCGCCTCGGCCAGGTCGACCGCCACCTCCCGCAGCGCCTCGGCGCTGTTGGCCGGGTCCATCTGGTAGGTCTTCTTGTCCGCCCGCCCGAGCGCCCTGCCGGAGCCGACCGCGTCGCGGAACGGCCCATAGAAGGCCGAGGCATACTTGGCGGCGTAGGACAGGATGATCGCGTCCGCGAAGCCCTGCTCGTCCAGCGCGCCGCGGATGGCGGCGATCCGGCCGTCCATCATGTCCGAGGGTGCCACGATGTCGCAGCCGGCCGCAGCCTGGCAGGAGGCCTGCCGGCACAGCGCCACGATCGTTTCGTCGTTCAGGATCCGGCCATCCTGGAGGATGCCGTCCTGGCCATGGGTCGTGTAGGGGTCCAGCGCCACGTCGGCGATCAGCCCGACCTCTGGCACCTCCCGCTTGAGCCGGCGCATCGCACGGCAGACCAGATTGTCCTCGTTCCAGGCTTCCCGGCCGTCCTCGGTTTTCCGCTCCACCGGGGTGACCGGGAACAGGGCCAGGGCAGGGACGCCCAGACGGGCCGCCTGCTCGGCTACGCCGACCAGATGGTCGATCGAGAGGCGCTCGACGCCCGGCATGCTCGCCACCGGCTCGCGCTTGTCCGCGCCGTCCAGCACGAACACCGGCAGGATCAGGTCGCTCGGCGCCAGCGTGGCCTCGGCGACCATGGCACGGATCCAGGGCGTCCGCCGGAGGCGGCGGGGCCTGGAACGCGGAAAAGCGGCGAAGGCTGTCACGGATCGTTCCGAAACGAGGTTGCTGGTCCACAGATAGCGCGTGCGGGGCGGCAGGATAAGCACTGGTTGTCCTGACTGCGACCGGCCGCCGCGATCTGCCATCTGCGCGCAGAACCGACGCAAATATCACCCTAGACGCGAATTTTTTCCAGCCTGCCTTTACCTACCGTTGACGCGTGGCGTTGTTCGCCGCCACATTCGCGGCGTTGGGGTGACCGTGGTCCAAGACGATCGAGGCGGGCGAGCGAGGTCCGCGCAGAGTTTGGGCAGAGGGCGACTGAGGACGAGGTTGACGTGAAGGACGCATATCTCGCTTCGATCCGGCTGATCGAACGTTTGCACCGTCGCTTCTTGGACGTGATCAAGACCGAGCTCGATCGTCTCGGCATCGAGGACATCAACAATGTCCAGACGCTGATCCTGTCGAACATCAATGCCGAGCAACTGACGGTGGGCGAACTGACGGTTCGCGGCTATTATCTGGGCTCGAACGTCTCCTACAACGTCAAGAAGCTGGTCGAGACTGGCTACCTGATCCAGGAGCGCTCCTTCCACGACCGGCGAATGACGCGGGTCCGCCTGTCCGCCAAGGGGCTGGAGCTGGTGGCCAAGATCGACGAGCTCTATGCGAAGAACGCCGAGGAGTTGGGCAGGGCCGGCATGAACGCCGACAACCTGACCGGCGTGAACGAGCTGCTGGGCTCGCTCGAGCGCTTCTGGAGCAACTATATCAGCCGCGCCTACCAGCGCTGAGGCTCCTTCAGAACGACGAGCCCGGCTCCTTCAGAAATTCTTCCTCCTCGGGTGTCGAGACGCGGCCCAGGATCAGGTTGCGGTGCGGGAAGCGGCCGAACCGCCTGATGATGACGCGATGCCGCTCGGCATAGTCCAGCATCTCCGGGTCCTCCAGCGTCGCCATCAGCCGGCAGCACAGGTCCTGGTCCTCCAGCCGCTCGGAATGTTCGAACGGCAGATAGAGGAACGGCCGACGGTCTTCGGGCACCTGCCTGTCGAGCCCTGCCGCCAGCACGTCCCGCGCCACTTCGCGGGCCTTGGCGTCGGAGGCAAACGCGCGAGGCGTACCCCGGTAGATGTTGCGCGGAAACTGGTCGAGCACGAGCAGGAGGGCGGTGGCGCCATCAGGCGTGGTCGTCCAGTCGTCGAGCCCCCCGGCGGTGGCCGGCAGGACCAGCTCCTCGAATGCCTCGCCCAGCGCCTGGTCGAACGTGACGTCCGCCTTGAACCAGGCAGTGCGGTCCGGCACCCCGAACCAGAAGGAAAGGATGTCCTCGACCGGCCTTCGATGCATGGCTGTCCCCCTGGCAGTGCCGTTCGCCCTTCATATGGTGGCCGATGAGCGCTATCGGATCCCCCTGTCCGACCGGAGCGCCCTTCAGATGATCCCTCGTTACGCCCGACCCGAGATGACGGCGATCTTTTCTCCTGAGGAGAAGCTGCGGCTGTGGCTGGAGATCGAGCTGTCGGCCGCCGAGGCGATGGCCGATCTGGGGCAGGTGCCGAAGGACGCGGTCACCGCCCTGCGGGCCGCTACCGAGCATGAGGCCGACAGGATCATCGACCCGGCGGCGGTCGAGGCGATCGAGGCGGTGACGCGGCACGACGTCATCGCCTTCCTGACCCACCTGGAGAACCTTTGCGGGGCGGACACGCGCTTCCTCCATCTGGGCCTGACCAGCTCGGACCTCCTGGACACGACCCTGGCCGTGCAGTTGAGCCGGGCGGCGGACCTCCTGACGGAGGGGCTCGATCGGCTCCTGGCCGCGCTGAAGGCCCGTGCGGAGGAGCATCGCAGCACCGCCACCATCGGCCGCAGCCATGCGATCCACGCCGAGCCCACCAGCTTCGGTGTCAAGCTCGCTGGCCACTACGCCGAGATCGACCGCTGCCGCGCCCGCCTCCAGGCGGCCCGTGCGGATATCGCCACCTGCGCCATCAGCGGTGCCGTCGGCACCTTCGCCAATATCGATCCCGCCGTGGAGGCGGCGGTGGCGGCAAGGCTCGGCCTCACGCCTGAGCCGGTTTCCACCCAGGTCATCCCGCGCGACCGCCATGCCCACTTCACCACCGTGCTGGCCATCATCGCCTCGGCGATCGAGCGCCTCGCGATCGAGGTGCGCCACCTCCAGCGCAGCGAGGTGCGCGAGGCCGAGGAGTTCTTCCACAAGGGGCAGAAGGGCAGCTCCGCCATGCCCCACAAGCGCAACCCGGTCCTCTCGGAGAACCTGACGGGCCTCGCCCGCATCGTCCGGGGCGCCGTCGTGCCGGCCCTGGAGAACGTGGCACTCTGGCACGAGCGGGACATCTCCCACAGCGCGGTCGAGCGCACCCTCCTGCCGGACGCCTGCATCGTGCTGGACTTCGCCCTGCATCGCGCAGCCGGCATGATCGAGAAGCTGGTCGTCTACCCCGACCGGATGAAGCGCAACCTCGACGCCTCGCTAGGCCTGTGGAACGCCCAGCGCGTGCTGCTGGCGCTTATCGAGACTGGCCTGCCCCGCCAGCGCGCCTACGAGCTGGTCCAGAAGAACGCCATGCGCTCCTGGGAAGCCGAGCGGCCGTTCCTGGCCGAGCTGCAGAACGACCCCGAGGTCGTGGAGCGGATTGATCCGACCCGCCTCGCCGGGCTGTTCGACCTCCACTACCACCTCAAGCATGTCGACACGATCTTCGAGCGGGTCTTCGGCCCGGCCCAGGTCGCCTGGACCACCCCGGGGTGAGGCCCGCCCAGCTCGCCTGGCTTCCCATCCTCCTGGCCCTCCTGCCGGCCGGGGCCGCCCGGGCGGGCATGTTGGTGGAGGGCAGGCTCCTGGACGTCCCGATCCGCCTGGAGGTCGGGCGTGACCCGAACCTGGTACGCGCCACCGTCGCAAGCTCGGAGCGCCTGATCGACCTGAAGGCGGAGCGGGTCTTCCAGCTGGGCAAGCCCGCCCGTGCCATCGATCTCGGCAACCTGCCGGACCCGGCCTCCACCTCGCGCTACGACCTTACCTACTGGGGCGGCAAGCGCCTGACGGTGGCCGGCCAGAAGGGCGGCTACTACGTCCTCACCCTGCAGGACACGACCTGCGGCGAGGCCCTGGTCGCCGCCTGGACCCGTCCCCTGATCGCGCCCCTGGTCGCCGCGGTCGACATCCTCCAGCGCAGCGAGCCGAAGCTGCTGCCGCTGGCCCGCCGCCACTGCGGCACGATCCCCTTTCGCGCCTACGCCATGCAGGGCTGGCCGCTGCTGGCCGGCTGGATCGACACCCGCGTCTTCGAAACCAGCCGCCTCGACATGAACCACCAGCCGGACGAGGATCGCTTCCTGCGGCCGTGAGTGGGCGACCGCTAGGCCTGCCCGAGGATCCAGCCCTCCCACTGCTTCACGTCCTGGCGCGTCACTGGCCCTTCGCAGCGATGGCCATCCGCGACCTCGATCATCCCGAGCAGGCCAATGAAGGCATCAAATTTGTCACCGCACTTGCCGGTACCGAAGCCATTCTGGACGGCCAGCAGGGCTTGCGGCGAAAGATCGACCATTCTCTGAGCTACCCATTTGTGGATAGCGCTGCCCTTCGCTTGCCGATCCGCCTGAACGAGCTTGCTGCCAGGTGGGAAGCTGACGCCGAGAAACCGGCCCGCGGCGGCAGGATAGGTCTCCGCGATGACCACGCCGGGCTGCGCGGCGCAGTCAGCAAGCGGGCCATGGAACGGCCAGAGCCTGACATGCGGATCGAGAAGCCCGGGCAGGACAATGTTCTGCCATCCATGCAGGGCGGCCCGCCCAACCTGGTTGCCGCCGAGCGTCCAGAACAGGCTGCAGGCGGGCCTTTGCCCCTGAACCTTCTCGCATTCCCGTAGCAGGTCGGCGAAGGCCGCGACCTTCAGCCCGGTCACCAGGCTCTGCTGCGTGACGCCCTTCGTCGGCGTCCGCGGATAGAAGGGCTGGTGAACGCTGATCCCCGCCGGACTGTTCACGATCGTGAAGAAGCGGGACCATTCACCTTCGCCGAACACCTGCAGCGCGGACAGAAAGTCCGGAAGCTTGGTCTGCCGCGCATAGGCAACCGGCAGTCCGATCGGAAAATCGAATCCGAGCAGGACGCGCCGGCCCTTGGCTGCCGACTGCAGGGCCCGGGCCAGCAGCGCCCCAGGCGTCGGTACCGGCTGAGGTGCATCCACCTGCCAGCGCCCGTCCACCCGAACGGCCTGTGCCCACCATCGCCCCTGCGGCGCCATGCTCCAGTCGGCGTGCACGATCTCGTCGAACATCCTGGCGACCTCGCCAAAACCCATCCCACGCCCATTCTACACGTCATCATCGTGTTAGGATGCAGGGAAGGGCCGCGGCGCACGCCTAGCACGGCCGCACCTTTGCCGTCGCTGGGGCACTGGCCGGGTCGTCCGGCCAGAAATGCTTGGGATAGCGGCCTTTCAGGTCCTTCTTCGTGGCCGGCCACCCGCTCGTCCAGAACCCGGCCAGGTCCGAGGTGATCGCCGCCGGCCGTCCGGCCGGCGAGAGCAGGTGCAGCACGCAGGGGATCCGTCCCCCGGCAAGCACGGGGCCCTGGCCGGCGCCGAACATCTCCTGCAGCCGCACCGCCAGCACGGGCGGCTCGACGCCATAGTCGATGGCATGGCGTGTGCCGGCCGGTGTCGTCCAATGGGTCGGCAGCTGCGTGTCGAGCCGGGTCCGGCTGGCGTGATCCAGCCTCGCCGACAGCACCGCGTGCCAGTCCAGCCTCGACGCCGCATCGACCGAGCGGATGCCATCCAGCCACCCCGCCAACAAGACGGGCGCATCCTGGGCCAGCCTCGCATCCGACAGGTCGGGCAGGCTCGAGCCTGCTCCTTCGACCGAGCGCAGCAGCAAGACCCGCCGTCGCAGCCGGTCCGCCGAAGGTGTTGCCGCGATCAACTCGGGCAGGCGCGGGGCCAGCGCCTCGACCAGGATCCGCTGGACGTCCTCGGCCGGCGCTTCGGTCTCGCTGGCGCGCAGCTCGAGTGAGCCCAGCAGCGTCACGCGCCTGGCCACCACCCGGCTGGTCTGCGGGTCGATCCGCGTCTCGGTCACCTCGCGAAGCCGCATGGGATCGAGATCGGCGGGATCGATCGCGGCGGCCAGCCGGCAGGTCCCGTCCGCGCCCCGATCGTCCAGCTCCGCCACTACGATCCAGGGCTGCTGGGCCAAGGGATCGCCCGCATCCACCTTCACGCCCCGCCCGTTCGCCAGCCGGTACGAGCCGGGCCCGCGCCGCTTGCCGATCCGGTCGGGATAGGCGGCGGCCAGCAGCGCACCGGCCTGGCCCGGCTCGATCCGGCTGCGGTCGAACCGCCCGCGCCCGAGCTGCCGGGCGATGTCCAGGGCCTGGCTCCGCCTGGCCGGATCGCCCCGGCCTTCCTGAAGTGCGGAGAGGCGCAACGAGAGGTCGGTCGAGGCGGTGCCTGGCAGCAGGTCGCGGCTGGCCAGGAGGGCAGCGAGCGCGATCCCCGTGGAGAGCTGGCCCGCCTCCTCCGCCGCCATGATCATCGCCGCCAGCCGCGGATGCACCGGCATGGCGGCCATCCGTCGTCCGGCCGCGGTCACCTGCCCGTCGGCACCGACGGCGCCGAGCTCCCGCAGCATGGCCATCGCGACCGCGATGCCGGCAGGCGGGGGCGGGTCCAGCCATGCCAGCTGCGCCGGATCGGCCACGCCCCAGACCAGCAGCTCCAGCACCAGGGGCACCAGGTCGGCATCGGTGATCTCGGGCGGGAGGTGCGGGAGCATCGCCCGCTCCTCGGCCACGGGCCACAGGCGCAGGCACACGCCCGGCTCCAGCCGCCCGGCACGCCCGCGGCGCTGCTCGGCATTGGCCAGGGCGATCCGCCTGGTCACCAGGGCGGACGTGCCGGTGCGCGGGGAGAAGCGCGGCTTGCGGGCAAGGCCGCTGTCGACAACGACCCGCACGCCCTCGATGGTGAGGCTGGTCTCGGCGATGTCGGTGGCCAGCACGATCTTGCGCTGTCCCGCCGCCGTCGGCCGGATCGCCCGGTCCTGGGCCTCGCGCGGCAGGTCGCCGAACAGGGGATGCACCTCCACCCGCGGGTCGTCGATCCGGTTTCGCAGGTAGGTGGCGGCCCGCCCGATCTCCGCCTGTCCCGGCAGGAAGGCCAGGATCGAGCCTTGCTCGGTGGCGAGCGCGTCAAGGCAGGCCTGCGCCACCGCCCGGTCGACCGGCTCGGCCGGATCCCGGCCATGATGCCTGGTCGCCACCGGGAACATCCGGCCTTCGCTGCGCACGACCGGCGCCTCGCCCAGCAGCCGCGCCACGGCCACGCCGTCCAGTGTTGCCGACATCACCACGAGGCGGAGGTCCGGCCGCAGCGCAGCCCGCATGTCCAAGGTGAGGGCCAGCGCCAGGTCGGCATCGAGCGAACGCTCGTGGAATTCGTCGAACAGCACCGCCGCCACGTCCGACAGCTCCGGATCGCCCTGCAGCCTGCGCAGGAACAGGCCCTCGGTCAGCACCTCCACGACCGTGGCAGGCCCGATCCGCCGCTCAAAGCGCATGGCGTAGCCGACCGTCCCGCCGACCTTCTCGCCGAGCAGGTCGGCCATGCGCGAGGCGGCCGCCCGTGCTGCCAGCCGGCGCGGCTCCAGCACCACCAGCTTGCGCCCCTGACGCCAGGGTGCGTCGAGCAGGGCCAGCGGCACGAGCGTCGTCTTGCCCGCCCCCGGCGGCGCTTCCAGCACGGCCTGCCCATGGGTCTGCAGCGCCCGGGCGAGGTCGGGCAGGACCGGGCGGATCGGCAGGTCGGGCAGGTCGGGTGTCATCGAGGCTGCGCTAGCAGAACGCAGCGTCGATGCCAAAGCGGACCCGTGCTTGGTCAGCCGACGGCCGGCGCGGCGCTGAGCGGCTGGGCGGGAAGCTTCGTGTGCACCAGGAACCGGCTCTCGTAGAAGGTGAAGGACAGCCAGGCGATCCCGATGGTGACGACCAGGTAGATGCCGAACATGCCGAGGACGACGGGGCTGAAGCGGCCGGCGCCCGGGAAGTAGGTCTCCCATAAGGCGAAGGTCAGCATGATCAGCGCGCCATGGATGAGGTAGACGCCATAGGAGATGCGGCCCAGCAGGAGGAGCGGCGGCAGGGTCAGGAACCAGCGCAGGAGGCCGCGGTCCACCAGCGCCACGGCTACGAGCCCGGCACAGCCCATGATCAGCAGCGTGTAGCCGACGCTCTCCTGGAGATGGCCGGACATGAAGAGCTGGTAGGGCACGTCGCGATGCACCAGCGCGATATAGGCGCCATAGGCAAGGAACAGGGCGCCTGGGACCAGCAGCAGCCACCAGGCCCTGGCGCGCAGCTGGACGAGCGAGCGCTCGTAGATCGCGGCCAGGCCGCCCAGGGCGAAGGCGTCGAAGTGGAAGAAGGAGAGGACGTAGATGAAGCCGCCCGGCTTGATGGTCAGCCAGCTGGCGTCCGCTTCGAGCATGGCGGCGGCGGCCCCGCGCAGCAGCGGCGAGGCGACCACGATCGCCGCCAGCACCACCTTCAGCCGCGACATGCTGAGGTAGAAGACCAGCAGCGGCGCCAGCAAGTAGAAATGCATCTCGACGCCGAGACTCCAGAAATGATCGTAGTAAAGGGAGTGCTTGATGGTCGAGAAGGGCTTGACGAAGTTGTGGAGGAACAAGGCGAGCCCGGGAACCGTGTAGGTCAGCAGGTCCCAGCGGGCCAGGATTGCCACGACGACGGCCATCACCAGGAGCAGGAGGTAGTAGAGCGGCAAGAGGCGCATGCAGCGCCGGTACATGAAGCCGCCATAGAACGGGCGGAGCGGCATCGAGGGCTTCGCCTGCCGGATCGTCACGAGGTTCCGGAAGATGAAGAAGCCGGACAGGATGAAGAACAGCCAGACGCCGCTCCAGCCGAACGGCAGGAATTTCCAGTGGAACAGGATCACCAGGAACACGGCGATGCCGCGCAGGCCGTCCAGCGGCACCAGACGCCCATGGGCCTGTCCGGCACCCAGCTCGCCACGAACGTCCGGCAGCGCCAGGGTCGAGGAGTACGCCATGTCGTCAGCTTCTCCGCAATGCCGCCAAAACTGGGTGCAATCTGGCCTTCATCAGCGAAACAGCATGATCGGGACCTTGCACGACCGGATCATCTCGGTGGTCGTGCTGCCGATGAACAGGTTGCGCAGCCTTGCATGGCCGAAGGCACCCATCACTAGCAGATCGATAGCTTGGTCCTGGACATGGCGGGCGATCACCTTGTCGGCCTCGCCCGGCACGATCCAGCCCTCCGCCGCATAGCCGGCCGCACGGAGCACACCCTGGGCCTGCTCCAGCGCCTCCCGCGCTGCCGTCGTCTCGCCGCCGACCGTAAGGAGGTGGATCTCCAGCCCCTTCAGCAACGCACCATAAGCGATGAACGACACGGCCTTGGTGGCGCTCTGGCCGCCGTCGAACGCGATCAGGACCCGCCGGATCGGCTGGAAGCTCCGTGCAGCCACCAGCACCGGCTTGTGCGCCGCCCGTGCCACCCGCTCCAGGTTCGAGCCGAGGTGCAGCTTCGCGAAATCGGCCGCCTCGCCGCGCTTGCCGATCACGATCAGGTCGGCATCGGCCTGCAACTCCTGAACCGTCTCGAGCAGGTCGCCGACACGGAGCTTCGGCGGCGGCACGGTGACACCCGCCGCCTCCAGCCGCGCCTTGGCCTGGGCCAGGATCAGCCGGCCGCGCTGCTGGGCCAGCTTCGCCTTCTGGGCATCCAGGGCAGCAAGCTCCGCCAGCAGCGTTTCCTGCGCATCGAAGCCGAGGTCGCCGCTCAGGTTCACGGGCGTGCTGGCGCTGTCGCGCCGGCCCAGCACATGGACGAGTTCCACCGATCGCCCGGTGCGGCCAGCTGCCCAGCCTGCCAGGTCGCAGACGCTGGCGGCGTAGACCGAGCCGTCGATCAGGGCGAGGATCGTGTCGCTCATGCTTGCCTCCCTAGTGGCTGGCCAGGCGCTCCAGGGCACCCGGCTTGTCGTGTTCTGCAAGCCTGTCCACGATCGTCTCGCTGGCCTCGTTCATGCCGACCAGTTCGACATCGGCACCCTCGCGCCGGAACTTCAGGATCGCCCGGTCCAGCGCCGCCACGCTCGAAATGTCCCAGATATGCGCCCGGCCGACATCGATCGTGACCTTGTCCAGCACCTCCTTGAAGTCGAAGGCCTGCATGAACGCCTCGGCCGAGGCGAAGAAGAGCTGGCCCTCCACACGGTAGGTCCGCGCGGTGCCGTCCTCCGAAAGCTCGGAGGTCACACGGAAGATTCGGGCGATCTTCCAGGCGAAGAAGATCCCGGACATCAGCACGCCGATCACCACGCCGATCGCCAGGTTGTGCGTGATCACCACCCCGGCCACCGTCGCCAGCATCACCATGCTGGACGAGCGCGGGTGGGTGCGCAGGTTGCGGATCGACCGCCAGCTGAAGGTGCCGATCGAGACCATGATCATGATCGCGACCAGCGCCGCCATCGGGATCACCGCGACCCACTCGCCTAGCACCACGATCAGGAACAGGAGGAAGATCCCTGCCGCGAAGGTCGAGAGCCGTCCACGGCCGCCCGACTTCACGTTGATGATCGACTGGCCGATCATGGCGCAGCCAGCCATGCCGCCGATGAAGCCGGTGCAGAAGTTAGCGATCCCCTGGCCGAAGCACTCCTGGCGCTTGTCGCTGCCGGTATCGGTCAGGTCGTCGACGATCTGGGCGGTCATCAGCGATTCGAGCAGGCCCACGGCCGCCACGCCCAGCGAGTAGGGCAGGATGATCCTCAGCGTCTCAAGGTCGAAGGGCACGTTCGGGACGAAGAAGCTCGGCAGGGCCGAGGGCAACTCGCCCATGTCGACCACCGTGCGCAGGTTCAGGCCCAGGACCAGCGAGATCGCGGTCAGCACGATGATGCAGACCAGGGGCGAGGGCACCGACCTGGTCAGGCGCGGGAAGAGATAGATGATGGCAAGCCCGGCTGCGACCATGACATAGGTCAGGGGCGGCACGCCGATCAGCTCGGGCAGCTGGGCCATGAAGATCAGGATCGCCAGCGCGTTGACGAAGCCGGTCATCACCGAGCTGGACACGAAGCGCATCGCCCGGTCCAGCCGCAGCAGCCCCGCCAGGACCTGCAGCACGCCCGCCAGCACGGTGGCCGCCAGCAGGTAGTCCAGCCCGTGCTCCCGCACCAGCGTGCCCATCAATACGGCCGTGGCCGCGGTGGCTGCCGAAATCATGGCCGGCCGGCCGCCGGCAATGGCGGTGATCACCGCGATCGAGAAGGAGGCGTAGAGCCCGACCTTCGGGTCGACGCCGGCGATGATCGAGAACGCGATCGCCTCGGGAATGAGCGCCAGCGCTACCACCAGGGCTGCCAGCAGGTCGGCCTTGATGTTGCCGAACCACACCGCGTGCATCCGCGCCAGCCAGGCACTGCCCATAAGAATCATCCATCGAAAGAAGATGCGCGCCGATGCGACATCGAAAGGATCAACACAACCACGTGCCACCGGCGGCAGCACGCCCAGCGCATGACAACATGCAGAAAAGACTCGCAGCCTGCCGATCAGGTTGCGCTCTGCATGCACACGGGATGGGATGCGATCCTACATTGGCCTGTCGCGAGGGAGGGACCATACGAGATATGGTCACTGCGCTGCAGCGCGGAGGAAACTAGGGGCGGCCACGTCCTTCGGCAACCCACGCAGAGCACGCGCGTCCAGGCGATGGAGTCGCACGGCTGGCCGGCGGGGCCGTCGCAACGGCATCCCGGGGAGGTCGGGTGCAGGCGGCTTCCTCCATTGCGCCGATACCTCAGGAGCGTGGTGATGGAACGGCCGTTGGCCAGCGCGCATGGCACGCCGCCAATCGGCACGGCAGGATCGGGCGGCTTGAAGGCGCCGGCCAGCCAGGCCGACGCTCCAGCGGGCGGGAGGTTTGGGGTTGGATGAACCTGACGGCAGCCTCGATAGCGAGCTGCCCATGACGAGCCCGCAGGTCAGCTACCTCCGGGACTGCATCTATGGCGGCATCGACGGGGTCGTGACGACCTTCGCCATCGTCGCGGGCGTGGTCGCCGCCGACCTGTCGCCCCGGATCGTCCTGATCCTGGGCGTGGCCCACCTCGTGAGCGACGGCTTTTCGATGGCCGCCAGCAATTTCAGCGGCACCAAGTCCGAGCATGACGAGTTCGCCTGGCTGCGTGCCAGCGAGGAAGGACGGATCGAGCGCCTGCCCGGCGAAGAGCGCGACAAGGTCCGCCGGATCTACCGGGCCAAGGGCGTTGCCGGCCTGGACCTCGAACGCGTCGTGAGCGTGCTCACGGCCGACCGCGAGCGCTGGATCGGCACGATGATGTCCGAGGCCTACAACCAGCCCAAGCTCCTGCGCACGCCCTGGAAGGCGGCGTTCGCGACCTTTGCCGCCTTTCTCGTCTGCGGCGCCATCCCGCTGCTGCCCTTTGCCGTGCAGAGCCCCAGCGCCGTCGAGGTCTCGCTCGTTTCCACGGCCCTCGTCTTCTTCGGCATCGGCTCCATCAAGAGCCGCTGGACCACCGCCAGCTGGTGGCGCTCCGGCCTCGAAACCCTGACGGTCGGCCTCGCCGCCGCCGGCCTCGCCTATATCGTCGGTCACTACCTCAAGGACCTGGTGTAGCCGGCCCGAGGCGACGACCGTCCGAGGCGTCGCCTCCTGGTTGGCGCGTCAGCTCCCGAAGCGGCGCAATGCGGCACGGTTCTGCCTGACCGCCAGCGCCGGGTCTTGGGCGGCCTCGTCGGATTCCTCTTCCAGGACCAGCCAGCCGTTGAAATGCGGCGCCGCCCGGGCGATGGCGATCACCCCGTCCACATCGCAGATGCCCGCACCCAGCATCCGCCACCGGCCGGCCGCGTCAACATCCTTGAGGTGCAGGTAGCGGATCCTTGCCCGATAGGTCTCCATCGTGTCCAGGAGATCCTGGCCGCCCCGGATGATGTGGCCGGTATCGGGAACCCAGCCGATCAGTTCCGGATCGGTCAGCGCCATGATCCGGTCGTAGTCGCCACGGTCGAACAGGAGCGTGTCGTGGTGCGAACTCGGGTGGAAGGCGGCGGGTACGCCGGCACGCCGGCCGCGTTCCCCGGCTGCGTTATAGAAGCGGGCGGCTGCCGCGAACTTGTCCGGACGGGGGCCCGCCGACATGACCGTGGCGCTGCCAAGCGACAGGTGCGCGCCCGGGAACGTCCCGGCAAAGGCCAGCGCCCGGTCGACCATGGCCAGGTCCTCGGCCAGCGCCGCTTCCTCCGTAAAGCCACTGGCGCTGCCGCAGGCAAAGGCCACCAGGCTCAGGCCGTGCGCGCGCAGCGCCAGACCGAACGCGGCCGGCCGGTCCGCATAGGGCCCGATCATCGTGTCGGTGATCTCGATCCCGGCATAGCCGGCCTCGGCGATCACCTTCAGCAGGTCGTCGGTGCCCCCGGTCCAGGCCGGCCCCAGCATCTCCCAGGTGAAGGTCTGGCACCCGGCCGCCAGCGGCCGGCTAGTTTCCTGGTCCATTCGTTTCCGGCCCCCGAGCAGCGTCGCCGGTCAAGCGGAAGCAACCGGCCGCTTGTTGTCAACGCTGCACGCCCCGTTCCGCCACTCGTTCCGCGTCGGCCGGCCGCATCGGCCGTGGCCGTCCTGGGCGGATTCCGGTTCCACGCGGCATGCCGGCTTGCCTTGGAGACGCCGCTACCGGGTGGACACGCGGCTCGGCCATCGGCCGCGAGCCATTCACGGAGGCCCTCCCGCATGGCCCACCCGTAGCCGCCGATCATGGCCGGCCATCTTGCTGGACGACCAGCGAGCTGTCCGGTCGGCCGCGGCGCCATGCTTGCCAGATCGATCGCAGCATGACGATCGATGGCCCGCCACCAGATGGGCTTGGTACCGACGAAGCTGCGCTGCCCTCGCCGCTCGCGGTGCTGGTTCAACTTCAGCGAACGGGGCTTCAGCCAGACCCGCCTCTGCCAGGTCGATCAGGAAGCGTGAGAGCGTCCCTTCGCAACCTCCTGGCTGATGAACGGCCCTGCCGTCGATCCACTGGAAATCGGGTGATCGGTCTCATGGCCGGTCGTCGGATCCGGCACCGCGTCCTCCATCCCGAGGACGCAAGGGCGGCGGAAGCTCAGCCGGCCGGCCAGGGCTTCGTCGCGATCACGATCCGACAGCCGGTATCCTTGCCGCTTAGCAGGAACGGCAAGGCCGCCTGCTTTGCCGGGGGCAGGGCCTTGAGTTGCAGCAGCGGCGGATAGGCAGGCCGTCCGGTCGGTGCCCGGCGCATCGATCCCGGTAGCGCCTCGACCTGCGCCCAGTCGACCTGCGCCCAGTCCACCTGCGCCTTGTACCGCTCCAGGCGCTGGTTGCTGCCAAAGGCCGCCGGCAACAAAGCTTCCACCAGGCTCAACGGGCCCACCGCCAGGCACAACCTGGCTGCCTCCCGCTCTGATGCGCAGGATCGAATCACACCAGCAGCGCCAGGACCAGGGTTTCGCGGCCGTCTCCAAAGGAACGGCAGGCTCATCCGTGAATGAGTGGCGCCGCGGGTCGCCTTCGGCCGGCCAGATGCCAGATGCTCGAACGGCAGATGTCGTCCCTGGTTGGCGGTTGCGCACTCGACGCCGGCCAAAGGAGCCACTCGGGGGCGGCAAGGCCTTTGGCCTGTCGCGGCCGCCGATCGCTACTTCCAAGGAGCCCTGCCTGACCCCGCTCCGGCCGCCGATCGTCGAGCCGGATGCGGACGCCGGCCGGCCGCCGCATCGACGCGCTCGACAGCGGACGCCCGCCGGTCGTGGCCGCTCCTGAGCGTTCGAGGTTCAGCCCGGCCGGGCGGAGCCGGCCTGGCTGGTGGCGATTGCCTGGAGCCGGCCGATCATCGAGTAGAGCCCGTTGGAGCGGGATGGGGTGAGATAGCGCTCCAGGCCGATCTCCTTGAGCACCTCGGGCGGGTTGGCCAGGATCTCGTCCGGGGGCAGGCGGTCGTAGAGCCGCAGCAGGAGCGCGATCAGGCCCTTGACCAGGATCGCGTCGCTGTCGGCGTAGAAATGGACCAGTCCGCCCTCGTCCACGCCCACCATCCAGACCTGGCTCTGGCAGCCGGACACGCGCGACGCGTCCGTCTTGAGCGCGGGGTCCATGGGCGGCAGCGTCTTGCCGAGGTCCATCACGTTCTCGAGCTTGTCGCGCCAGTCGTCGAACAGGGCGAACTCGTCGCGCAGCTCCTGGGCGCGCTCGGCAAATCTCGTCACGATCGCTGAAGAACTCCTCTTCCCGTCCGCCGGCGCAACCGGCATGTCGAGACAGCACCTGCCCGGAACCGCCCGATGCCGCCTCGGATCCTGATCGTCCAGAACAATCTGGAGAGCCCCGCCGGACTTCTCCAGGAAGAGGCCTTGCGACGCGGCATCGAGCCCCGCGTCCTCCATGGCGACTCTGCGCTGCGCCTGCCCGAGGACGCGGGCCAGCATGACGGCCTCCTGATCCTGGGCGGGACCATGAACGCCCTGGCCGATCATGTCTGCCCCTATTTCCCTTCACTTCTGGCCCTGGCCCGCGCCATGGACCGCGCCCATCGGCCGGTCATGGGCATCTGCCTGGGCGCCCAGCTTCTGGCGCGCGCCTGGGGCGGGCGCTCCCGGATCGGCGGGGCGCCCGAATACGGCTTCGTGCCCGTCCGTCGCACCGACGCGGCCGCAGCCGACCCGCTCCTCCAGGCGGTCCCGGACGGCATCGCCTTCATGCAGTGGCACGACGACACCTTCGACCTGCCGCCAGAGGCCAGCTTGCTGATGCGCGGCACCGGTTGCGCCAACCAGGTCTGGCGCGCCGGCAACGCGACCTGGGGGTTCCAGCCGCATATCGAGGTGACCGGCCCGATCCTGACGAGCTGGGGTCGCCTGCGCATGGAGCTGACCGGCGATCCGAAGGCCCCGGAACTCCTGCGCGCCGCCACGGACAGCCATCTTGCCGCCGCAACCGAGGCGGCCCGTACCATTGCCGGCCGCTTTGCCGATCTGGTCGTCCAGGCAGCCAAGCAGCGACAAGAGGCAGCCTGACCGCCCTTCCGGCCTGACGCCAGCTGGTACATCGTTGGTGTCTCGACGATCCTGGTACCTCCGCTGCCGCCACGTCCGACGTTGTAGCACCCGGAGGTTAAGGAAAGGTTGAGGCTGTCAGGTCAGCGTGTGTAGGCGACCTGCACCACGTCGATATTGTCGGTCCGGAACCCTGCCTCGCAATAGGCCAGGTAGAACTCCCAGATCCGCTTGAACCGCCGGTCGAAGCCCATCGGCGCCAGCTCCGGCCAGGCCGCCTGGAAGCGCCGGTTCCACTCGGCCAGCGTGTCGGCATAGGCCTCGGCATGGCCAGTCATCGTCTGGCAGGTCAGGCCTGCGGCGCTGGCCAGACGGTCCAGCACGGTCTTGGTCGGCAGCATGCCGCCCGGGAACACGTAGCGCTGGATGAAATCGGCGCTCTTGCGGTAGTTCTCCCAGTTGCGCTCGTGGATGGTGATGACCTGCAGCGCAGCTCTGCCGCCGTCTTTCAGAACGTCGCGGAGCTTGGCGAAATAGGTGGGCCAGAAACGCTCGCCGACTGCCTCAAACATCTCGATGGAGGTGACCGCGTCGAAGCGGCCCTCGACGTCGCGATAGTCGCGGATCTCGATCTTCACCCGGTCGGCCAAGCCGGCCTCGAAGATGCGCTGGCGGGCGAACTCGGCCTGGGCCTGGCTGATGGTGAGGCCGGTCACCTTGGCGCCGAACTCCTTGGCGGCCAGCTCGGCGAAGCTTCCCCAGCCGCAGCCGATCTCCAGCACATGGGCACCCGGCCGGATGCCGGTGAGCTCGGCGATCCGGCGCAGCTTGGCGAGCTGGGCCTCTTCCAGCGTGGCGTCCGGCCGCTCGTAGACCCCGGCGGAATAGGTCATCGAGGGGTCCAGCCAGCGCTGGTAGAAGCTGTTGCCCAGGTCGTAATGGGCATGGATGTTCTTCCGGCTGCCGCGCCTGGTATTCGGGCGGAACAGGTGGGTGAGCCTGGCAGCGACGCGGACCCATGACCTGCCGTAGTAGCGGTCGGCAAAGGGCTGCTCGTTCTGCGCCAGCAGCTTGAGCAGGGCGGCCAGGTCCGGGCTGTCCCAGTCGCCGTCCAGGTAGGAATCGGCAAAGCCGTTGGCACCGCCGGTGAGAAAGCGCCGGACGACCCGGGCGCGATGCAGGACCATCTCGGCCGCAGGGCCGGGAAGGCGGCCTTCGAACGCATGTCGCGACCCGTCCGGCAGGACCAGGGTGAGCTTGCCCGCCTGGAGTTGCGCCGCCATGCCCAGCAGGAGCTTGATGCCGCCCTTGCCGCCGACCTGAGCTATCACCGGTTCGTTTCCCCGTTTCAGCTTTCCCGCTGCCGCATGCTTATCGCGGTGTCCGGGCAGCTTCCAGGAACTAGGATCACGGAAGCGTCATCGTCAGGCGGCAGCGCGCATCGCCCGGAACGCCCGAAGGGCCCGATCGCGCGCCAGGCCATGGTCCACGACCGGCCGGGGATAGGTCTTGCCCAGCGTCACACCGGCCTCGTGCAGCACCTGCTCGGGCGCCTCGAACGGGGCGTGCAGATGGCGGTCGGGCAGCTCGGCCAGTTCGGGCACCCAGCGGCGCACATAGGCGCCGTCGGGATCGAACTTCCGGCCCTGCAGCACGGGGCTGAACACCCGGAAGAACGGGGTGGCGTCGATCCCGCACCCGGCCAGCCATTGCCAGCCCATCGCGTTGTTCGCCGGATCGGCGTCCACCAGCGTGTCGTCGAACCAGGCAAGGCCCGCCTGCCAGGGCAGGAGGAGGTCCTTGACCAGGAAGGAGCCGGCGATCAGCCGCGCCCGGTTGTGCATCCAGCCGGTGTGCCAGAGCTCGCGCATCCCGGCGTCCACGATGGGATACCCGGTCCGCCCCGTCTGCCAGGCACGCAGCAGCCTCCCGCCCGGATCCTCGGCATGGACCAGCCTCCTAAATGCTGGCCGCAGCGGCTCGGTCGGCAGCTGCGGGAAATGGAAAAGATTGGCGTAGGCGAAGTCGCGCCAGACGATCTGGCGCAGATAAGGGAACAGCTGGTCGTGGCCGACCTGGCCGCTTTCCGCAGCGGCACGAGCGGCATGGACGACCTGCCGGGGCGAGATCTCGCCAAAGCGCAGATGCGCCGACATCCTGGACGTCCCGCGGGTTCCGGGCAGGTCGCGCCCGCGCCCATAGCCGGCGGCAGACTGCTCGACGAACAGGTCCAGCGCCGTGTGCGCGGCTGCCTCGCCGACCTCGTTCCCCCAGCGTTTCCGAAAGCCTTTGACCCAGTCCGGCCTGGTCGGCAGGAGCGCCCAGCTGGCCAGTTTGTCGCCAGCCTTAAGGCTATCAGGCGGTGGCGGCAGGCGGTCCGGGGCAGGGTGGGGTGCCGGTAGCTCGCCCTGCTTGAACCAGGCCTTCGCATAGGGAGTGTAGACCTTGTAGGGCTGGCCCTTGGGCTGGGTGACCTCGTGCGGCTCGCGGCCGAGCGAACCGTTGAACGTTGCGACCTCGACGCCCCTGCCTTCCAGATCTTCTGCCAGCGCCTGGTCGCGGGCACGGTCCTCGGGCCCGTAGGCGCGATTCCAGGCAACTCGCTGAATCCTGTGGCGCTCCACCAAGTCGCGCAGCACGGTCGCCGGATCACCGCGGCGGAGAACGAGGCGCTGCCCCTTCGCCTGAAGGTCCGCCTGCAGCCGGGTCAGGCTGTGATGCAGCCACCAGCGTTGCGCGCCACCCATCCGCTCGTCCAGCAGATGGACGCAGACCAGCCGGTCCGCCCCCTCCGCTGCCGCCAGCAGCGCCGGTTGGTCGAGGAGGCGCAGGTCCCAGCGGAACCAGCACAGCCCCGTGGCGCTCATTTGCCGGCTCCGCCCAGAACCGGCTGCCTGGCGCGCTGCCGCCCGGCCACATCCGCCACCAGCAGCCGGTGCGGCACCGGCCGGCAGCTGGCCTCGCCCAGCACGTAGGTCGTGAAGCCCTGGCCGAACAGGCCGGCAACGGCCTCGTCCAGCACGTTCAGCCCGCCCGTGAACGCGCCGAACGCCGGCAGGACCAGCCGGCTGCCGTCGGTCACGAAGCAGTCCAGGCGCGTGGTCCGCGGTCCCAGCCGCACCTTCGCGCAAGGATGGAGATGGCCGACGACCTCGCCGCCTCCAGCACCATCCTCCGGCTCGTGGCGGAGCATGACGCCGTCCAGCTCGACCGAGGGCATCCCCGTGCCACCCAGCCCTTGCGGCGGTTCGGGATCGTGGTTGCCGGTCACCCAGATCCACCGGCAGCCGGCGGTGAGGCCGCGCAGGCGGTCGGCCAGGCGGGAGGGCAGCTGGCCCGGCCCGTGCCGGTCGTGGAAGCCATCGCCCAGGCTGACCACCGTCTCTGGCCGCAGCCGATGGGTCACCTGTTCCAGGCGCTCGATCGTGGCCAGCGTATCGTGGGGCGGCAGCATGGCGCCCCGGCGCGCGAACGCGGCCCCCTTTTCGAGATGAAGGTCGGCCACGACCAAGACGCGCCGTTCCGGCCAGAACAGTACGCCGGCCGGGTCCAGCAGCAGGCGCTGCCCATGGAACAAGATCTCTGCCGGCCGCAACCACCCGCTCCGCCGTTGCCTCGGCCCGTTGCCAGTTCGTTCACGGCGCCGCGTGAAGCCACCCCTTAGAGCTTCCGGGCCGCGCCCGAAACTACGAATGCGCGGCGCAAAAGGGGCAGCGTCAGTCGGCTTCGAGCTTCCCGGTTGCCTCGCCGTCATCCTCGGCCATCGCCTCGTCGATCAGTTCCGTCGCATGCCGGTCGAGCAGCATGTCGATGCTGTCCTGCCCCACCCGCTCCCGGCCGATCTGCAGCATGACCGGCACGGCGAGCGGGCTCACCCGCGGCAGGCGGCGATGCAGGATCTTCTCCTGCACCTCGACCAGCATGTCGGCGAGGCGCCGGATGTCCGTGAGGCCGCCGGCCGCCTCGTTACGCGTGGCCCGCAGCAGCACGTGGCTCGGCTCGTACTTACGCAGGACGTCGTAGATCAGATCGGCGTTGAAGGTGACCTGCCGCCCGGTCTTCTCCTGGCCGGGGTGGCGGCGCTCGATCAGCCCTGCCACGACGGCGACGTTGCGGAAGGTCCGCTTGAGCATGGAGCTGTCGCCCATCCAGGCTTCCAGATCGTCGCCCAGCATGTCCACGTCGAACAGCGTGTCGACGTCCCGCACCTCCTCGCCGGACCAGATCGAGATCGCATAGTCCGACGCCACGAAGCCGAACGGTGCCAGGCCGGCGCGCGACATGCGACGCGTCACCAGCATGCCGAGCGTCTGGTGGGCATTTCTTCCGGCAAACCCGTAGGCCACCAGGAACCAGCGGCCGCGATAAGGGAAGGTCTCGACCAGCATGCCCTCCTCGGGCGGGAGGGAGGACCGGCGCAGCTGGTGCTCCAGCCATTCCTGGACAGGCTCGGGAAACCGGCTCCAGCTTTGCCGATCGCCCAGGAGCCGGCGGACGCGCTTGGCCAGGAAGGTGCTCACCGGGAACTTGGAGCCGCCATAGAGCGGGATCTCGGCCTTCGAGCTGTCCTTGGCGATCCGCGTCATCACCTCGTGCTCGCGAATCCCCAGGAACTCC
>JAESGR010000171.1_pt1 | contig 96809 bp, 91 predicted proteins | sample 9269771 | NCBI WGS metagenome assembly JAESGR01 (sample SAMN15739572, study PRJNA653492) | algae metagenome | isolation source: Chroococcus sp. CMT-3BRIN-NPC107 and co-occurring heterotrophs from well... | place: USA: Clark Mountains Wilderness, California | collected 2010-04-18
AGATTCCCGGCCGATTCCTTGCCGCTCTTGCGGTCGGTCTCGAGCTCGTAGGAGATCTTCTGGCCTTCGGCGAGGCCGCGCATGCCGGAGCGCTCCACGGCGCTGACATGGACGAACACGTCCTTGCCGCCGTTGTCCGGCTGGATGAAGCCGTAGCCCTTGGTCTCGTTGAACCACTTCACGGTGCCCGTCGGCATAGGTGCCTCCTTGATGGCGAGTTGCACTTTGGGATCGGGACGCCTCGGGTGCCCTGATCGGTTGTATCGATAATGGAGAGAGTGTCGGAGTCTGCGCTCAGCAAGGCTCGAGCGAAGCAGCCCTGTTGTCTGGCCAAGAGTCGATGATCTTCAGATGGACAGAAATGCTCTCCGGCGCAAGCCCGGACCTGCGGCGTCCGGCCGAGGTTGCCCGACGCCGGGGCGCTGCGCCGCACGCGGCCGGGCCCGAAAACAGGGCCTGCCCCCTGCCGCCGACGCAAAGGCGGCGCCCTCTCCCTAGCGGAACAGCGGCCTGATTTCCGCCTCCCGGACCACCCGTTCGACGCCGCTCTCCCGTCCCCGGATGCGGTATTGCGGCTCGCCGTTCGGCAGTTCGGGCAGGAGGCGGACGATCTCATAGGTGTCCGGGCGCTCCCGTCCGGACTGGGCCGGGACGACAGCCTGCTTCACCTTCAGCCGATGCATGTGAGCCTCCCACGCAGGGTCGCTCTGTTGGGTCGTGGCGACCGCCTCCGGACCTTGCGCGCTTCCGGTTCAAAAGAAAAGCCCCGCTTGGGTCCCCGGACGGCGGCCGGGCTCCGTCCCGCGCGGGGGCGGGGCCGCGGCCGGCCTCCGGACCCGTCCCGGGCGTCCGGCGGGCCTTGCGCGGCACATGGCCGCTCCGACGGCGGGCGCGGCCTGCCCTCGGGCCCCGGGCGACGGATCCCTCGCGGCGGTGCCGGCTTCGCCTACGGCGCGGCGCGGCCCTGCGGGGTCGCCGCCTGTCCCGCCTGGGGCCGCACGTGCTTGCCCTGCAGTCCTCGGACCGTCTATCACGGGGCGTGCCAGCCGATCCCTCCCCGCCGCCACGCTACCGGCAAGTCCGGGATGCCCTGCGCGAGCGCCTCATCGGGCGCGAATGGATGATCGGGGACCTCTTCCCCTCGGAGGCCGAACTGTCCGAGGCCTATGCGGCGAGCCGCATCACCGTGCGGCACGCGCTCCTCCTCCTGGAACGCGAGGGCTTCATCCGCCGCGCGAAGGCGCGGCGCACCGTCGTGGCGGCCGTGCAGCCGGCCCGGCAGGACGGCTGGCTCGTGCAGTCGCTCGAGGACATCGTCGCGATGGTGGGCGAGGCCGAGCTCGCCATCGAAAGCTACCGCGGCGAGATGAACCCTGAAGCCGCGGACCTGCTCGACGCGCCCGAAGGCACGCCGCTGCCGTGCCTGCGCGGCGTCCTGCGCCGGGACGGCACGCCCTATGCCCGCTCGACGATCTACTTCGCCCCCGATGTCGGGCGCCGCCTGCGCCGGTCGAGCTTCGACGACCCGGTCGTCTTCCGGGTCCTGCAGAAGCGGCTCGGCCTCGTGATCGGATCGGTCACGCATACGATCTGGGCCGACCTCGCCCAGGAGCCCGACGCCGCGCGCCTCGGATGCACGGTCGGAAGCGCCATCCTCGCCACGCGCCTGCATTACCGCTGCGCCGAAGGGCGTCCGATCGAGGTCGCCTACACGCGCGCCGTGGCCTCCGAGGGCGCGCGCCTGACCTACCGGATGGCGCTGCAGGCCGGACAGACGTAGGGCGCACGGCCGGCTCACGGAATGCCGCTGCAGGCCAGGCGGGCGTGAGGCGCGTGCGGCCAGGCCAAATCGCGCGGTGACGGCGCCGCGGCGGAGCCAGGCTTGACAACGGACGGTGTCTGACTTGTCATAACAAGCGCAGAGTGCCGGACGGCGGAGCCGCCGGCCTCAGGGCCCTTGGGGGGCACGCGCATGAGGGTCGAGCTCGACGGCAGATCCGCGCTGGTGACGGGCGCCGCCCAGGGCATCGGCCGCGCGATCGCGGATCTCCTCGCGGAGAGCGGAGCCCGCGTGGTCTACACCGACCGCGACGAGGCCGGCGCGCGCGAGGCCGCCGCGGCGGCACCTGGATCCCACGCGGCCTCCGGATCCCACCTCGCCTATGGCCTCGACGTCGCGGATCGCGCGTCGATCGAGCGGGTCTCCCGCGCCATCCTGGACGAGACCGGCGGCGTCGACATCCTGGTCAACAATGCGGGAGTCGGGGTCCGGGCGGCCGACCGGCAGACCGTCGAGGCCTTTCCGGTCGCGTCCTGGGACGAGCTTATCGCGGTCGACCTCACGGGCGTCTTCCTGATGAGCCGCGCGATCGTGCCCGCCATGAAGGCGCGCGGCTTCGGGCGGATCGTCAACATCGCCTCGGTGCTCGGGCTGGTGCCGATGCGGCTGCAGAGCTCCTACGTGGCCGCCAAGGCCGGCGTCGTGAACCTCACCAAGGCGATGGCGATCGAGCTCGCGCCGGGCGGGATCCTCGTCAACGCCGTGGCGCCGGGCTCGACCGCGACGGAGGGCTGGCGGACCTGGATCCGCGACGCGCGCTCGGAGGAGCTCGACCTCCATGCGCGGCTCCTGTCGCACATCCCGCTCGGACGGCCGGCGGAGCCGGCCGAGATCGCCCGCGGCGCGCTGTTTCTGGCGGCTCCCTGCAACACCTACATCACCGGGCACGTCCTCACCATCGACGGCGGATGGACGGCCGGCTTCGCGAGGGATTTCTAGATGGCCGCGAAGCGCGCAGCTCCACGCAACATTTCGAACCGCATGCCCCTGCCGCGGGGGCTCGACGCCGGAAGCCTCGTCGCGCTCTATGCCAGGATGGCGCTGCTGCGCCAGTTCGAGCTCGCCGCGCAGGTGGCGTGCCGCGCCGGCGAGACGCCCGGCTTCCTGCATCTCTACATCGGCCAGGAGGCGTCCGGGGTCGGGATCTGCGCCCATCTGCGCCCGACCGACTGGGTGACCTCGACCCACCGCGGCCACGGCCATGCGCTCGCCAAGAACATGGATCCCAGGATCCTCATGGCGGAGCTCTACGGCCGCCGGGACGGCTGCTGCGGCGGGCGCGGCGGCACCATGCACCTCTACGATCCCTCCATCGGCCTCTTCGGCACCAACGGGCTCGTGGGCGGCGGCCTGCCCTCCGCGGTCGGCGCGGCCTTGAGCGCCAAGCACCGCGGCTCGGACGACGTGGCGGTCGCCTTCTTCGGCGACGGCGCCTCGAACCACGCGGCGTTCCACGAGAGCCTGAACCTCGCCGGCGTCCTCGACGCGCCGGTGGTGTTCGTGTGCGAGAACAACCTCTACGCCACCGCGACGCCGTTGCGCACCGTCACCCGCAACCCCGAGATCGCAAGCCGCGCCGCCGCCTACGGGATCCCGGGCGTCGCGGTCGACGGCAACGACGTGGTCGCGGTCTGGCAGGAGGCCCGCAAGGCCGTGGAGCGCGCCCGGCGCGGCGGGGGGCCGACGCTGATCGAGGCCAAGACCTACCGCACCGTCGGCCATCACGAGGGCGACCCGCTCACCGGCACCTACCGCACCCAGGAAGAGGTCGATTCCTGGGTCGAACGCTGCCCCGTCGCAACCTTCAAGCGGCGGCTCCTCGAGGATTACGCCGTGGTGACCGGCCAGGAGCTCGACGCCATCGACCAGTCGGTCGCCGCGGAGGTCGAGGCCGCGATCGCGTTCGCGCGCCGCTCCGCCGAACCCGAGCCCCACACGGCGGGCCTCCACGTCTTCGCCGATCCCGTGAACCCGCCCGAGGCCCTCGCCGCGCCGGCTCAAGGACGCGAGGAGGTCGAGACCGGCTGGCTCGACGCCGTGCGCGACGGCATCGCCGAGGAGATGCGCCGCAACCGCAACATCCTCTATCTCGGCGAGGGCACCGGCGAGCGCGGCGGCACCTTCGCGCATACCAAGAACCTGTGGCGCGAGTTCGGAGCGGGGCGGGTCATCGACACGCCGATCTCCGAGCTCGGCTTCACGGGCGCCGGTCTCGGCGCCTCGGCGACCGGGGTGCGCTGCATCGCCGACCTCATGTTCGCCGACTTCCTGTTCGAGGCCGCGGGCCAGATCGCGCTCCAGGCCGCGAAGCTGCGCTACATGTCGAACGGCCTCATGGAGGCGCCGCTCGTGATCCGCGTCGGCGCCGGCGCGGTGCGCTCGGCCGGGCCCCACCACAGCGGCACCTATCACCCGATCTGGGCCCATATCCCGGGCCTCGTGGTCTGCCTGCCCGCGACGCCCGCCGACGCCAAGGGGCTGATGAAGACGGCGCTCACGGCGCGCGATCCGGTCATCATGCTCGAGACCAAGGCGCTCTTCGCCTCGAAGGGACCGGTGCCTCTCGGCGAGCACTACGTGCCCTTCGGCGTCGCGCGGATCGCGCGCGAGGGACGCGACCTCACGATCGCGACCGCGGGCCAGCTCGTCCACCGCTCGCTCGAGGCCGCCGAAACCCTCGCCCTCCAGGGGATCTCGGTCGAGGTCGTGGACCTGCGCACGATCCAGCCCCTCGACGTCGAGACCGTGGCCGACAGCGTGCGCAAGACTCACCATTTGCTCGTCGTCGACGAGGGTTACGCCATGTTCGGCGTCGGGGCGGAACTCGGCCAGTCGATCCAGGAGCTCGCCTTCGACGATCTCGACGCGCCGGTGGCGCGCCTCCACACCGAGCCCGTCAGCCATCCCTTCGCGCCCTCGCTTGAGCGCGCCATGCTGGTCGATGCCGGCCGGATCGTGGCGGCCGCGCAGGCGCTGATCGAGGGCACGGCCCGTCCGATCCGCCGCCTCCAGGCGCGCGGCTGGAGCGACCGCGGGGCAGGCCGCATCCGGCCCCCGGTGACGCAGGCCGCGCCCCGTCCATCCGACATCCGGGCGCCCGCGGCGGCGCCCCCGGCCCCGGCCGCCAAGGCCGAGGGCGCGGTGCTGATGCCCTTCGGCGACCTCACCGTGAGCGAGGGCAAGCTCATCAAGTGGCACCGCAAGGCGGGCGATTCGGTGCGCGCCAACGACCTCGTGGCCGAGATCGAGACCGACAAGGCGGTGGTGGAGATCGAGGCGCCGCGCGACGGCATCCTGACCCAGATCCTCGCCGCGGAAGGCGACATGGTCCGGATGGGCGCCATGATCGCGGTGGTGGGGTGAGACGATGCGCCTCGCACGACATCATCGCAGAGAGGAGTGAGGTTATGCTGCGCTTTGTGACCGATACGAGCGCCGGGACGGGCTGATCCATGCTGCTCCTGCTCTCCCACAGCCGGCAGACCGACCACGCGCCCGAGCGCGCGCTGGCGACCGGGCGGGCGGAGCTGTTCATCCAGCGTCACGACCGGGCCGCCGAGGAGCGCGTCCCCGCTGAGGTCCGGGCCCGCGCCGACGCGATCGTGCACGACGACGCCAACACCGACATCGACGGCTCGCCCGCGGATTACCCGCACTGCCGCATCGTGGTGCGGGCCGGCGTCGGCTACGACGGCCTCGACGTGGAGGCCTGGAGCGCGCGCGGCGTGCCGGTCTGCAACGTGCCCGATTACGGCACCTCCGAGGTCGCCGACCACGCCATCGCCCTGATGCTGTCGCTCGCCCGCGGCTGCGCGACCTATCACGAGGCCCTGCGCCGCGATCCGAAAGCCGGCTGGAGCCATGCGGCGGCGCCGCTCGTGCGGCGCCTGCGCGGCGCGGCCTTCGGAATCGTGGGCCTCGGCCGCATCGGGCTTGCCGCGGCCCTGCGCGCCCGCGCCTTCGGGATGAGCATCGCCTTCTACGATCCCTACCTCCCCTCGGGCGTCGAGATCGCCGTCGACGCGGCGCGTTTTCACCGGCTCGAGGATCTGATGGCGGCGTCCGACGTCGTCAGCCTGCACGCTCCGGCGGCCCCCGAGACGCGCGGCCTCGTCGGCCGCGAGGCGCTCGCGGCCGCAAAGCCCGGCCTCGTCCTGGTCAACACGGCGCGGGGCTCGCTCGTCGATCTCGACGCGCTCCACGACGCCCTGCGCGACGGCCGGGTGGCGGGCGCCGCCCTCGACGTGCTGCCGCGCGAGCCCGCGGACGCCGACCATCCCCTGATCGCCGCATGGCTGCGGCGCGAGCCCTGGATCGAGGGCCGTCTCACCCTGTCGCCGCACGCGGCCTTCTACAGCCCCGACGGCAACCGGGATCTGCGCACCAAGAGCGTCGAGACCGCGCTCACCTATCTCGAAACGGGCCGGCTGATGAATTGCGTCAACGGCCCGAGCCTCAACTCGAAACAGGCCGGCCGATGAATTGCGTCAGCGGTCCGAGCCTCCAAGCGGCCAAAGAAGCCGCGCCACACGACCAGACGGGAGAGAAGCCATGTTACACAAGACGGGATTGAAAACCCTGGCCCTCGCGGGCCTCGCCATCGTGGGCCTCACGGGTGCGGCCCTCGCGCAGGCGAAGACCACGATCCGCTTCGCGATCGGGGCGCCCGACAGCGTCGGCGGCGAGATCGCCGGCATGAAGGCGCTGAAGGAGTACGTCGAGTTCAAGAGCAAGGGCGCGATCGAGATCAAGCTGTTCTTCAACACCCTCGGGGGCAGCCTGCAGCTCACCGAGCAGATCAAGAACGGCACGCTCGAGATGGCGATCACCGACGATTCGGTGCTGGGCTCGTTCCACAAGCCCATGCAGGTGTTCCAGATCCCTTACCTGTTCCCGTCCTCGCCGGTGGCCTGGGAGTTCATGAACAGCCCCTACGTGAAGGAGCTCACGGAGGACATGCGCAAGGCCACCGGCATCCGCACCCTGGCCTTCTCGGAGAACGGCTTCCGCAACCTCACCAACAACGTCCGCGAGGTGAAGACGCCCGAGGACATGAAGGGCATGAAGATGCGGACCATGCAGAGCCAGGTCTACGTCAACTTCATGAAATCCATGGGGGCCTCCGCGACCCCGATCTCCTGGCCCGAGCTGATCCCGGCCCTGAAGCAGAACGTGGTCGACGGCCAGGAGAACGCCTCCTCGACGATCTTCGACGGCAAGCTCTACGAGGTCCAGAAGTTCATGTCCGTGAACGAGCACATCTACGGCATGCACCTCGTCATCGTGAACGACCGCTTCTTCACGGGGCTCCCGGAGGACCAGCGCCAGATCCTGATGGATGGTGCGCGCATGCACTCCCAGGTCGCGAACGCCCGCAAGTCCATGGACAGCATCGCCTCGATCGCCAAGATCCAGTCTCAGGGCGTGAAGGTCTACGTCACCTCGGCGGCCGAGAAGGAGATGTTCCGCAAGCAGACCCAGGAAGCCGTCAAGGAGTTCATCGCCTCGCAGACCAGCAAGGAGATCGTCGACAAGCTCATCGCCGCGGTCGACGAGTCCAAGAAGCGGGTCTACGGGGAATAGGCCCGCCGCAAGAGCCCTGAGAGCGGCGTCATGATGCGCGCCTTCACGCGAGCGGTCGGGGGGCTGGTCCGGCTCGCCGACCACCTTATCGGCCTCCTGCTCCTCGTCACCGTCGCGGTCAACGCCGCGGCGGTGTTCATGCGCTACGTCGTCGGGGACTCGATCTCGTGGAGCGAGGAGGCGATCCGCTACCTCGCGATCTGGATCACGTTCCTGGGCGCCGTGGCGGCGAGCCAGGCCGACGAGCACATGGACATGAACATGCTGGCGGAGTTCGGCGGCGCGGGCTTCCAGCGCTGGCACCGCTCGCTCCTGCACATCCTGATCTCCGTCTTTGCTGCGATCGTGACCTGGCAGGGCGTGCGCTACTGCATCCTCAACGGCGCCCAGACGGCGCCGACCACCGGGCTCCCGATGGTGTTCGTCTACAGCGCGCTCGCGGTCGGCGGCGCGCTCCTGTTCCTGGTCTCGATCGCCAAGATCTTCGGCCTGCAGACATCCGCGATGGATACGGTCTCCGTTCCCGCCGTGCCCGGACCCGCCGGAACGGAGCCCGCAGCCCTGCAGGCGGTGCCCCTCTCCTCCACGGCGGAGCCTGCGCCATGATGGTGCCCGTACCCTCCAAGGCGGAGCCCGTGCCATGACGGTGCCCGTACCTTCCACGGCGGAGCCCGTGCCATGACGGTGGTGCTCGTCTCGCTCACCGGGCTCCTGCTGCTCGGCCTGCCGATCGCCTTCGCGTTCGGCCTCGCGGCCGTGATCGCGCTCCTCTGGCAGGGGGACCCGCTCCTCAACGTGGTATCGAAGATGTTCGCGGGCCTCGACAGCTTCGTGCTGCTGGCGGCGCCGTTCTACATCCTGGCCGGGGAGCTGATGAACCGCGGCGGCATCTCGGCCCGCCTGATCCAGCTCTCGATCCTGCTGGTCGGCCGCGTCCGCGGGGGCACCGCCTATGCGGCCGTGGTGGCCGCGATCCTGTTCTCCGGCATCTCAGGCACGGCGATCGCCGACATCGCGGCGCTCGGCCAGATCTTCATCAACAGCATGCCGCGCGAGGGCTACTCGAAATCCTTCGCGGCGGCGCTCGTGGTCGCGGCCTCCGTGATCGGGCCCATCATCCCGCCCTCCGTGATCATGGTGCTCTATGCGGCGGTCGCGGACGTCTCGGTGCTCAACCTCTTCCTGGCCGGCATCGTCCCGGGCCTGCTGCTCGGCCTCTCCTGCGCGGCCATCATCTTCGCGAAGGGCCTGCGCGGCGAGCTGCCGCCGACCCACGAGGCGATTCCCGCGGCCGAGCGGCCCCGGATCCTGCTCGACGGCATCCTGGTGCTGACGCTGCCCGGCATCATCGTCCTCGGCACACTCTCGGGCGCCTTCACGCCGACGGAGGCCGGCGGCATCGCCGTGGTCTACGCCCTCATCCTCGGGATCTTCGTGTTCCGCCACCTCGACGTGAGCGGGACCCTGGAGGCCGTGCGCGCGGCCGCGCGGCTGACGGCGGCGCTCTTCATCATGATCGCGGCCATCGAGATCGTGAACTACATCCTGATCCTCAACGGCATCGGCGAGTGGACGGCCGGGCTCGTCACGGTGTTCGAGGGCCACCCGACGATCTTCCTTCTCGCCTGCGTGGCGGCCTTCCTGCTCATCGGCCTCGCGCTCGACGCCGGCCCCGCCCTGCTGCTGCTCGCGCCCTTCCTCCTGCCCACCGCCCGCGGCATGGGGATCGACGACATCCACTTCTCGATGGTCATGATCGTGAGCTGCACGCTCGGCCTGATCTCGCCGCCCGTGGGGATCTGCCTGTTCGTGGCCTGCAAGATCGGCAACCTCACCATGCGGGCGCTGTGGTCGGAGCTCGCGCTGTTCTTCTACGCCGAGATCGCGGTGATCCTGCTGCTCGTGTTCGTGCCGGAGCTGTCCACCGGCCTGCCGCGCCTGATCCGGGGTTGAAGGATGCCTGAGTCCCCGCGTCCCTCCGCCCCCGCGACCGGCGCCACCGGGAGTGGAACGTCCCCGGAGCCACGCCCCTCCGCCCTCGTCACGGGAGCCGCCACCGGCCTCGGCGAAGCGGTCGCTCTGGCCTTCGGCGGGCGCGGCTGGCGCGTCGCCCTCGCCGACATCGACGCGGCCGGCCTCGCGACGGCGGCCGGGCGCGTCCGGGAGGCCGGCGGCGAGGCCGTCACGGTCGCGGTCGATCTCCTGAGCGCGGACGGGCCGGAGCGCATGGTGAACGAGGCCGTCGCGGCGTTCGGGCGCCTCGACGTGCTCGTCAACAATGCCGGCTACGGCACCGGCGAGGCGTTTCTCGCCACGACGGCGGCGTCCTGGGACCGGACCCTGGGCGTGAACCTGCGCGCCGTGGCGCTCGCGACCGCCGCGGCCGGCCGGCACATGGCGGAGAACCGGTCGGGACGCATCGTGAACGTCACCTCGCCGGCCTCGCGCATGGCGTTGCCGAACTACGCAGCCTATGCGGCGAGCAAGGCGGGCGTCGACAGCCTGACCCGCTCGGCGGCCGTGGCGCTCGCTCCTTTCGGCGTCACCGTCAACAGCGTCGCGCCCGGCATGATGGACACCGCCATGCAGCGCAAGACCGAGGAGATCTTCGCCCGGCTCGAAGGTCGCGAGGACATCGAGCGCTTCCTGGAGGAGCGCACGCGGCGCATCCCGCTCGGGCGCCGCACCGACACCGAGACCGTCGCCGGGATGGTGGTGTGGCTCGCCGCCGACGCCCCCGATTACATCACGGCCGAGCGCCTCAACGTCTCGGGTGGCCTCGACCGTGACTGACCCTGCGCGCAACCACCCCCCGGGCGTTTCCCTGGCCGGACGGACCGTGACAGGCCCGATGCGCAACCACCCCCCGGGCGAGCCCTCGATCCCCGATCTCCAGGGCCGCGCGCTCCAGCTCCGGCGCCACATGCTCGCCATGGCCCGCCGGATCGGCCAGGGCTATATCGGCCAGGGCCTGGCGATCGCCGACTTGATGGCGGCCCTGTACTTCCACGAGCTGCGCTACGACCCGGCCGATCCCGCCTGGTCCGGCCGCGACCGTTTCGTGCTCTCCACGGGCCATTACTCGATCGCCCTCTGGGCGGCGCTCGCCGAGGCCGGGGTGCTGCCGCTCGCGGAGCTTGACACCTACGGCGCCGACGGCAGTCGGCTCGACATGTCGACCCTCGACACCACGCCGGGCGTCGAGGTCATCGGCGGCTCGCTCGGGCAGGGCCTCGGCCAGGCGCTCGGCATGGCGATCGGGCTGCGCGCCGACGGAGCCGGAGCGCGCGTGTTCTGCGAGTTCTCCGACGGCGAGCTTCAGGAGGGCTCGACCTGGGAGGCCGCGATGGCGGCGCCGCATTTTTGCGCCGACAACCTCGTCGCGCTCGTGGATTGCAACGGCATCCAGGCCGACGGGCCCGTGGTGATCGGCATCGAGCCCGTGGCCGCGAAGTTCGCGGCCTTCGGCTGGGACGCGGCCGAGATCGACGGCAACGACATGGCCGCCATCGTGGCGGCCCTGGCGCAGGCCCGGCGGCGCGACGGGCGCCCGAAAGCGATCGTGCTGCGGACCCGGCCCGGGCGCGGCATCCCGACCCTGGAGCAAAGGGAACGGGCGCATTTCGTGCGCGTCGATCCGCATGAATGGGATGCCCTCGCCGGTGAACTGGAGGCGGGCCGTGAGTGAGGCCGGACACACCCTTGCCGAAGTGCGGGAGGCGGGCCGTGACTAGTGCCGGGCGCACCGTCGCGATGGGCGTCGACGAACACGCGGTCGGCGCCAGCATCGAGGCGCCGTTCGGCCGCGCCCTGGTGGAGCTCGGGCGCGAGCGGCCGGAGCTGGTCGGCCTCAGCGCGGACCTCGCCAAGTATACCGACATCCTGCCCTTCAGGGACGCCTATCCCGACCGGTTCTTCAACGTCGGGATGGCGGAGCAGAACCTGATCGCGGTGGCGGCGGGCCTCGCCAAAACCGGGCGGATCGCGGTGTGCACCACCTACGGGGTCTTCGCCACCCGGCGCGCCTACGATTTCATCGCCATCGCCTGCGCGCACAGCCGCGCCGACGTGAAGATCATGGCCGGGCTGCCCGGCCTGACCACGGGATACGGCGGCACCCACCAGGCGATCGAGGATCTCGGCCTCATGACCCTGATCCCGGGTCTCGCGGTGATCGACCCTTGCGACGCCACCGAGATCATGCAGGCCACGCGGGCTGCCGTGGAGCATCCCGGACCCGTCTACATGCGGCTCCAGCGCGGCCAGGTTCCGGTGGTGCTCGACCGCGCGCGCCACCGCTTTGCCATCGGCAAAGCGGCGCTGCTGCGGGACGGAGGCGACGTCGGCATCGTGTCGACGGGGCTCATGACGGGCCGCGCGCTCGAGGCCGCGGACGCGCTCGCGCAGGAGGGCGTCACGGCGTCGGTGCTGCACGTCGCGACCTGGAAGCCGTTCGACCGCGAGGCCGTGGCGTCGCTCGCCGCCCGCACCCGCGCGCTCGTCACCGCGGAGAACCACGTGGTCCGCGGCGGCCTCGCCAGCCTCGTGGCCGAGACCCTGTTCGACGCGGGATTGCAGCGGCCGCTCGAGCGGGTCGGCCTGCCCGACCGCTTCATCGAATGCGGCTCGACGCCGTTCCTGCAGGAGAAGTACGGCCTCACCGCGCGCCATGTCGCGGAGGCAGCGCGGCGCGCGCTCGGCGCCGGGAGGGGGAAGCCATGACGACCGCACGCCGCGCCTGCCGCGTCACCCGCATCACCCCCTACGTGGTCGGCATGCGCTGGCGCAACGGCGTCTTCGCCCATGTGGAGACCGACGACGGGATCGCCGGCATCGGCGAGGGCTCGCTCGAATACCAGCCGCAGGCGGTCGCGGCGGCGATCGAGCAGCTCGCGCACCGCTACGTGATCGGCGAATCGGCCTTTTCGATCGAGCGCCTGTTCAACGACATGCTGCGCAACGAGTTCATGCGCGGGCCGATCATCAACAGCGCCATCGCGGCGATCGAAATGGCGCTCTGGGACATCGTCGGCAAGGCGCTCGACCGCCCGGTCTACGACCTCCTCGGCGGGCGCGTGCACGAGCGCCTCCCCGCCTACGCCAACGCCTGGTACGGCGCCGCGCAATCGCCGGACGACTTCAAGGCGGCGGCGCGCGCGGTCGCGGAGAAGGGCTATCGCGGCCTCAAGTTCGATCCCTTCGGCGAGGCCGGGCGCGATCCGCCCGCGGCGGATCTGCGGCGCGCGACCGAGATCGTCCTGGCGGTGCGGGAGGGCATCGGCCCCGATGTCGATCTCCTGATCGACGCGCACGGGCGCTTCAGCGTCGGGGCCGCGATCGATGTCTGCCGCCGGCTCGAGCCCGCCGGGCTCTACTGGATGGAGGAGCCGGTCGACGCCGAGAACCATGCGGCGCTGGCCGCCGTCGGCCGGGCGATCCCGACGCGGCTCGCCACCGGCGAGCGCTGCACCAGCCGCTACCTCGTGCCCTCGCTCCTCGCCACGGGCGAGATCGACGTGCTCCAGCCCGACATCATCCACGTGGGCGGGATCCTGGAGGCCAAGAAGATCGCGGCCCTGGCGGATTCGGCTTATATTCCCGTCTCTTACCACAACCCCTTCGGGCCCGTCGCGACCGCGGCCGCGGTGCAGCTCGACGCCTGCACGACGAACTTCGTCATGCAGGAGAGCTTCTGCGAATACGACGTGCCCTGGCGCTTCGACCTCGTCGAGCACGCGCCCCGCCCGGAGGGCGGGCATTACGCGATCCCCGACCGGCCCGGCCTCGGCATCGGCGAATTCCGCTCGGACGTGGCCCGCGACCATCCCTTCGAGCCGGACGCCTTCCTGCCCCTGTTCCGGCGCGAATGGGCGAGCCGCTTCTGACCCCGGACCGGGCGTGGACCGGCCGGTCCATTCCGGACCATTCCGGTGTCACCCGGCCCACGCGGGCCGGCGTCACATCGCGGCCGCCCCGGCGCGCGCGGGCGGCGCGAAATAGGCGTTCTTGAGCTCGCGCTGGGTCTCGTAGATCGAGCCCGCGAAGCGCGGCCCCGGCAGGGGCAGGCGGACGGGTACGCGCTCGACCCGGGGCACGATCTCGTCGGTGCGGCCGCAGATCACGCGCGACGTCCAATCCTCCCAATCCTTCGGCTGGCTCGCGGCGACGAGGGGCCAGGCGTCGGCGGCGCTGTACTGATACAGCAGCAGGCGGCGCGGCAGCCGCGAGGTGTTCACCGCGGAGCCGTGCACCGTCATGACGTGATGGATCGAGATGCTGCCGGCTTTTCCCGTGCAGGGCACGGCCTTGGCGAAGTCGATGTCCGTCTTCGTCGGGTCGATGGCGCCGCAGAAGGCGCCGTCCGCGTGGTGGTCGTGGATCGGCCCCTCGTGACTTCCCGGGAGGCAGAGGAGCGGGCCGTTCTCGAGCCCGCAATCGTCCATCATGACGCCGACGGCGCAGAGGTCGGCGTTAGTGTGGGGATAGAAGGCCCAGTCCTGGTGCCACTCGACCGCGGCGCCGTAGCCCGGCGCCTTCATGTTGAGCTTCGAGGTGTCGTAGCGGATCGCCGGGCCGACGAGCTGGCGCAGGATCGCGAGGATGCGCTCGTGCCGCATCACGGCGTCGTAGACCGGATGCTGCAGGTGGGGCGTCTTGATGCGGCGCACGCGCGGCTCGTCCCGCGTGTGGCCGGGCTCGAGGTCGTACACGTCGGTGTGCGCGTCGACCGCGCGCGAGCCCTCGACGAGGGCGTCGGTGGCTTCTCGCAACGCGCCGATCTCGGCATCCGACAGAACGCCCTCGACGACGATGAAGCCGTCGCGCCGGTAGGCCTCCACCTGGTCCTGACTCAGCATCGCCCGATCCTCCCTCTTCGTTCGCCGGCGATCCGAGATCGCCGCCTCCGTGTCGTATCGATCGCCGCTCGCCCGCGTTCTCAGATCGCCGCCGTCATGCCCCCGTCCACGGTCAGCACGCTGCCCGTCGTGTAGGCGGCGGCGCGCGAGGCGAGGTAGAGCGCGGCGGCGCCGAGCTCCGGCGGGTCGCCCCAGCGGCCGGCGGGCGTGCGCCCCGCGATCCAGCCCTCGAAGGCCGGGTTCTCCCGGCGCACCGCCGCGTTGCCCTCGGTGAGGAAATAGCCGGGCGCGAGCGCGTTCACGGTGATGCCGGCGCTTGCCAGCTCGACCGCGAGCGCCCGCACCAGCCCGTGCAGGCCGGTCTTGGCGGTGACGTAGCCCGTCACGGTCGGGCGCGCGATCGTGCCCATGATCGAGGAGGTGAAGATCATGCGGCCGTAGCGGGCGGGCAGCATGATCCGCGCGGCCTCGCGGGCGAGGCGCCAGCCCGCGGTGAGGTCGGCCGCGATGACGCGCTCCCAATCGGCTTCGGTCTGTTCGAGCAGGGGCTTGCGGTAGGTCACCGCCGCGTTGCTCACGAGGATGTCGAGCCGCCCGTGACGGGCGCCGATCGCCGCGACCGCCGCGGCGGCGGCTTCCCCGTCCGCGACGTCGAAGGACGCGACCTCGGCCGGAAAACCCCAGTTTCGCAACGCTTCCTGCCGCGGCGCGAGGGTCGCGGGATCGCGCCCGTTGAGCACGACCAACGCGCCGGCGGCCGCGAGAGTCTGTGCGATCACCCAGCCGAGCCCGCGCGAGGCGCCGGTCACGAGGGCGACCTGGCCGGTGAGGTCGAACAGGGCGGCGGGCGGCTTCGGGACGGACTCGGTCGACATATCCCCCTCTCGTCACGCGTATTCGATACGCGGGTCGATATAGGCGTAGAGCACGTCGACCAGTACGTTGATGCCGACATAGATCACGAGGATCACCAGGATGCAGCCCTGGATGAGGGGGTAGTCCCGGGTGCTGATCGCCTGGACGAGCAGGCGCCCGAGGCCGGGATAGGTGAACACCGACTCGGTCACCACCGTGCCGCCGATGAAGTTCGCCATCATGAGGCCGACGATGGTCACGAAGGGCAGGAGCGCGTTGCGCAGCACGTGCCGCCCGACGACGTCGCGCTCGCGCAATCCCTTCGAGCGCGCGGTGCGCACGTAATCGGCCTTGAGCTCGCCGACGAGCGAGGCGCGCAGGAAGCGCGCGAAGATGCCGGACACGTAGACCCCGAGGGTCAGCGCCGGCAGGGCGATGTTGCGCACGGCCTGGAGCGGCGATTCCCAGAACGGCACGTAAGCCGACGCGGAGGGCAGCCAGCGCAGGTGGACGGCGAAGAGCAGGATGAGCAGGATCCCGAGCCAGAAGGTCGGGACCCCGAGCGCCAGCGCGCTCCAGCCGGAGATGAGCCGGTCGATCCAGGAGCCGGGTTTCAGCGCGCTGATCACCGCGAGCGGCACCCCGAGGGAGAGCGCCACGAAGGTCGCGGCGGCGGCGAGCTGGAGCGAGGCCGGCAGGCGCTGGCCGATGAGCTTGAGCACCGGCTCGCGGCTGTGGATCGACAGCCCGAGGTCGCCGAGGAGCGCGCCCTTGAGCCAGGACGCATACTGCACGAGCACCGGCCGGTCGAGGCCGAGCCGCTCGGTCACGGCCCGGACCTGCTCCGCGCTGGCGTTCTCGCCGACGATCACGGCCACGGGATTGCCGGGCACCGCGTAGATCATCGCCCAGACGAGGATCGAGGCGATCAGCAGCACGGGGAGAAGCTGCAGGATGCGGCGGACGAGATAGCCGATCATGCCCCGACTTCTCCGAGATCGATTCCGATGCGGCGGACGAGATAGCCGATCATGCCCCGTACTCTCCGAGATCGATTCCGATGCGGCGGACAAGAGTGCCGTTCATGTCGCGGCTCCATCGCGACCGGATTCGACGCGGCGGATGCGCGACCCGGTCATGCCTTGGCCTGTTCGAGCTCGAGTTCGCCGCCGATCTCGTGCCGGTCCTCGAGGATCGCCGTCAGCGTGCGTCCGATCGTGTCGAAGGAGAGGATCGTCAGCGTCAGGACGAGGCCGGGCAGCACGGCGTAATAGGGCGCCTCGTGAAGGAACTCCTTGCCGGTGCGCAGCATCTCGCCCCAGCTCGGCGTCGGCGGCGGGATGCCGACGCCGAGGAACGCGAGCGCGGCTTCGAGCAGGATCGCGACCGAGGACAGGACCACGACCTGGACGAGGATCGGGCTCCAGGAATTCGGCAGCACCGTGCGGACCATGTTGTAGGTCGACGAGCCCCCGAAGGCCTCGACCGCGGTCACGAAGTCGCGCTTGCGCAAGGACAGGACCTGCGCCCGCGTGACCCGGGCGAAGCTCGGGATGCCGGTGACCCCGACCGCGACGAGCGCCGCGGTCTGGCTGCGGCCGAGCACCGCGATGAGCGCCATCGCGAACAGGATGCCGGGGAGCGCCATGAGGACGTCGATGGCGCGCATCAGCACCGCGTCGCGCCAGCCGCCGAAGAAGCCGGCGACGAGCCCGACCGGGATGCCGATCAGGCCTGCGATCGCGACCGCGCCCGCGGCGGTGAGAAGCGAGGTGCGGGCGCCGTAGATCACCCGGGCCATGATGTCGCGGCCGAGCTCGTCGGCGCCGAACCAGTGGGCGGCCGTCGGCCCTTCGAGCGCGGCGCCGAGGTCCTGGTCGAGGGGGTCGATCGGCAGCGCGCCCGCGAAGACCGCAAGCGTCACGACGGTGCCGAGGAACAGCACGCTCAGGGCCGCGCCCAGGCGGGCGAAGAAGCGGCGCAGGAGGCCGGAGGAGCGGGCGGCCTTTGCCATCAGGAGGCTGCCTCCCGTGCCCGGACGCCGGGGAGCCGTCCGGCGCCCGGGAGCCCTCGTCCGGAGCGAGGCCGCGGGTTCGGCGGGAGGGCCGTCACGACGCCGCCTCCCGTGCAGGGACGCGGGCAGGCCCCTGAACATCCGGAAACCTTCCGGGGAGCCTCGAAGGAGCGTGAGCCCGGATCGTCACGACGCCGCCTCCAGGGCCCGGAAGCCGTAGGCCGCCCCGGTCTCCGGCCGGCTGCCGGATTCGAGCGGCCCCGCGTGGTGGCAGGCGACCCGCGTGGGCAGGCCGGGATAGGGCACGAAGGGCGGCATCTCCGCCGCGCAGAGCGCGGTGGCGCGAAAGCACCGCGGATGGAACGGGCAGCCCGGCGGGGGCGCTGCCGGATTCGGGATCTCGCCCTGGAGCACGATGCGCCGCCGGCTGGCGCGCGTCGCCGGATCGGGCACCGGCACCGCGGAGAGGAGCGACTGGGTGTAGGGATGGGTCGGGCGCCCGTAGAGCGCGGTCTTGGTGCTCTCCTCGACGATGCGGCCGAGATACATCACCGCGACCCGGTCGGAGATGTGGCGCACCACCGAGAGGTCGTGGGCGATGAAGAGATAGGCGAGTCCGAGCTCCCGCTGCAGGTCCTGGAGCAGGTTGACGATCTGGGCCTGGATCGACACGTCGAGGGCCGCGACCGGCTCGTCGAGGATCAGGAGCCGGGGCTGGAGCGCGAGCGCGCGGGCGATGCCGATGCGCTGCTTCTGCCCCCCCGAGAACTCGCGCGGATAGCGCCCGAGCATGGAGCGCGACAGCCCGACGAGGTCGAACAGCTCGGCGATGCGCTTCGCGCCGCCCCGCTCCTCGTAGAGGCCGTGGATGCGCAGCGGCTCGGCGACGATCTCCTCCACGGTCTTGATCGGGTTGAGCGAGGAATAGGGATCCTGGAACACGTACTGCATCTGCCGCCGGATGCCGCGCCAGTCGCGGGTCTTGAGCCTGGTGATCTCCTGTCCCGCGAAGCGGATGCGCCCGGCGCTCGCGGGCACGAGGCCCATGATGGCGCGGCCCGTGGTGGTCTTGCCGCAGCCCGACTCGCCGACGAGGCTCAGGGTCTCGCCGGGGCGCAAGGTCAAGGAGACGCCGTCGACCGCGCGCACGTGCCCGATCGTGCGGCGCAGGAGCCCGGCCTTGACGGGGAAATGCACCTTCAAATCCTCGACCGCGAGGAGCGGCGCCTCGGCGGCCGGTGCGGCTTCCGCGCGGGGAACGGCGTGCAGGCGTGGGGCGGCCGGGCTCGCGCCGGTCTCCTCGGCGAAGTGGCAGGCGGCCCGCTGCGCGGGGCCGACGGGGCGCAGCGCCGGGTCCTCGGCGGCGCAGACCGCGCGGTCGCGGCCGATGGCGCAGCGCGGCTGGAACGGGCATCCCGGCGGCAGGTCGGTGGGCGTCGGCGGCTGGCCGGGGATGGGATCGAGCCGGGCCTCGTCGGCGTCGATGCGCGGGATGCTCTGGAGCAGCGCGGCCGTGTAGGGGTGGCGCGGCTGCCGGAAGATCGCCTCGACGGGGCCGGTCTCGACGATGCGGCCGCCATACATCACCGCAACCCGGTGGGCGACCTCCGCGACGACGCCGAGGTCGTGGGTGATGAGGATCACGGCCGCGCCCGTCTCGGCCTGGCGCCGCGCCAGCACGGAGAGCACCTGCGCCTGCACGGTGACGTCGAGCGCCGTCGTGGGCTCGTCGGCGATGATGAGCTTCGGGCGCCCCGCCATCGCCATGGCGATCACGGCGCGCTGGCGCATGCCGCCGGAGAACTGGTGCGGATACTGCGATGCGCGGCCGGCCGGGTCGGCGATGTCGACCTCGCGCAGGAGCTCGACCGCGCGCTCCCGGGCGCGCGACGCGGGCAGGCGGCCGTGGGCGACCTGGCCCTCCGTGATCTGCCGCCCCACGGGGAGGACCGGGTTGAGGGTGGTGGTCGGATCCTGGAAGATGAAGCCGACGTCCTCGGCGCGCAGGCGCCGCAGGGTCTCGGGGGCTGCCGTCGTGACCTCGGTGCCGTTCAGGCGGATCGAGCCGCGCACGCGCGCGGTCTCGGGCAGGAGCCCCGAGACCGCGAGCGAGGTCACGCTTTTCCCCGAGCCCGATTCCCCGACGATGCCGAGCACCTCGTTGGCGTGCACGTCGAAGTCGAGGCCGCGCACCGCCGGCACCGGACGGCCGGAGCCCACGAAGACCACCTCCAATCCGCGCACGGACAGGACGGGTTCGGCTTTCGCGGGCTCCGCCGCCATCAGGCCACGGACCCGATCGGTCTCGCGCGCCTCATCAGGGCTTGAACCCGATGGTGCGCGCGACCAGCATGTTGTCGATGTCGTGCGTGAAGCCGTCGACGTTCTTGGCCGCGACGATCAGGCCCGTGTCGTAGGTGTTGGTCGGGATCGCGAAGGCCGTCTCGACCAGCACCTTGTTGAGGTGGTCGTAGGCCGCCTTCACGTTCTCGCCCGAGCCCAAGGTGGCGTTCACCCGCTCGATCGCGGCGACGTATTCCGGATGCGGGTGCGGGGTGCCGAGGACCGGGTTGTTGGCGGTGCGGTAGATGCTGTTCGTCGCGACGCGGGTCGGGAACTTCTGGATGTTGCCGATGGCGCCGAAGACCGCGTCGAACCGGCCGGCGAGCAGCGCGTCGATGTACTCGGCGCCCTGCTTCAAGTCGAGCTCGATATTGATCCCGGCCCGCTGCAGCGAGCTCTGCACGATCTGGCTGATCGCCACGGAGGGCTGGCTGCTGCCGTCCACCAGGAGCTTCCAGTTGCTCATCTCCGCCTGCGGCAGGCCGGATTCGGCGAGGAGCGCCTTCGCCTTGTCGAGGTTGAAGGCATAGGTCTGGTTGTAGGACTTGTCGAAGGCCGGGCTCGCCGGCGCCCACGGCAGGGCCACGACCTCGCCCAGGCCCGCATAGCCGACGCGCAGGATGCCCTGGCGGTCCATGAGGTAGTTGAAGGCCTGGCGGAACTTGGCGTTCTTGAACGGGCCCCGCGTGGAGTTGATGCGGAACACCTGCACGAGCGGGCCCGGGCCCTGGACGAGCTGGTAGCCCGCGCTCTTGAGCCGGACCGCACTGCGCGAGGTACCGCCGTAGATCAGGTCCGCCGCGCCCGATTCCAGCGCCGCGGTCGCGGCCGCGTCGTCGCTGAAGATCGTGAGCACGACCTCCTCGGACACGGGCTGCTTCTCGCGCCAGTAGTTCGGGTTCGCCTTCAGGACGATGCGCTGGCCGACCACGCGCTCGCCCAGCGTATAGGCGCCGGTGCCGGCGGGCTTCTGCTCGACGGTGTCGATGCCCGCGGGATCGATGATCGCGAGGAACTGCAAGAGGTCCGTGACCTGCCGCTCGGGCGCCGGGCCGTTGAAGTTGAGCCGGATCGTGTGGGGATCGACCACGGTCCAGTCCTTCACGAAGGACATGGTGGCGTAGACGTTTTTGCCCTTCTGGGGATCGGCGGATTTCTTCAGCGTCGCGGCGACGGCTTCCGCATTGAAGGGCGCACCGCTGTGGAACTTCACGTCGTTGCGAAGCTTCACGGTCACGGATCTGTTGTCGGGGGCGATCTCCCAGGACGAGGCGAGGCTCGGCACCGCCTTGCCGTCGGGGGTGTACTCGAGAAGGCTGTCGTAGAAATTCTTGATCAGCGGGAAATTGACGGTCGAGAATTGCTGCGGGTCGAAGTTCGTCATGTCGGCGAGGATCGCCACGCGCAGGCGCCCGCCCTTGAGGTCGGCGGCCCATGCGCCGATCGATGTCGCGAGCGACGCGACCGCGAGGAGGAGCAGGGTCAACAGCCCGGAGGGGCTCAAGAATCGAGGTCTCATGGGACGGGGCCTCCTCGGCTCGCGTTGGGGGTTCAGACTTTCACGCGACGTGCTTCCTGGGTGTGGGCGCGGCGGACGGCGCCTGCGCGCCCGCGGGGCCGTCGCGCCAGTCCTCGATGGGGTCGAGGGGATAGACCGGCCGCGGGATCCGCTGCCACGGCAGGGTGAAGACGTCGGACTGGCCGGGGCCGCTCGTGTCGACGCGGATCACCTGAGACGCGATCGGCGCGAAGTACTGGAAGTTCGAGGCGGTCTTGAGCACCGCCATCTTGTAGTCCGCGGGCTCGATCCCGAAGGCGCGGTAGACGTCCGGCACGTTGCCGGCGACGCCGCGCAGTTCGCTGATCAGAAGCGTCACCGGGCCGGCCTCGAACACCACCGTGCGGCCCATGTCGACCTCGCGCTGATGGCTGTCGGAGAGCGGGATCACCCCGCCGCCGACCCGGCGCACGGTGCCGGTCACGGGAAGCGGCCGGAAGAACGCCGGCGCGGAATCGCCGCCGAGCGGCAGGGTCACGGTCGCGCCCTCGCCCGCATCCGCGAGGCGCGATGCCGCCTCGGGCGAGATCAGCGGCACGAGGGCGGGGCCCTTGATCCCCAGCCGCAGCATGGACTCGAGGATGAGGTTGCTGTCGCCGGCCGCGCCCCCGAACACCGTGTCGCCGGTGTCGCTCAGGACCACGACGCCGCGTTCCGCCGCGTCCGCCCGGCGCACGGCCTCGTCGATGCCCACCGCCTCGCGGACCTGGAAACGGTCGCGCATCGACCAGGCGAGGTCGGCCATCTCGTCGGCGATGCGCTCCGCCAGATCGCGGTCGCCGTCCGTCACCGCGATCGTGGCCCAGCTGCCCTCGGCGACGTCGAGCCAGGGCTGCATCGGATAGTTCGAGACCTGGAGGACGCGCGGGTCCGCCTCGAGCGCGCGGGCGCGGTCGAACCACACCTTCATGGGGCCGCGATCGGTCAGGAACTGCTCCTGGTGCGACAGGAGCGGGATCTTGCGCCAGGCCGTGACGGGTTTCACCTCGCCGCGGATGAGGCGGATCAGGAGCGCGGTGCCGATTTTCCCCGTGTCGAAGGGGTCGTGCGGCTGCGTGCGGTGGCCGACGATGGCGTCGACGCTCTCGACGATCTTGCGCGTCACGTTGGCGTGATGGTCGAGGCCGAGCACGATCGGGATGCGGTCGCCCAGGATCGCGCGGCAGAGCGCCGCCTGCTCGCCCTCCACGTCGTCGATCCCGTCCGCCGCGCAGGCGCCGTGGAGCTGGAGCGCGAGCCCGTCGATCGGCCCCGCGGCCGCGAGGCCGGCGCGGATGCGCTCCTCGAAGAAGCGGTAGGCTTGCCGCGTGATGCGCCCGCCCGCGACCGCCCAGGCGCGCACGATCGGCACCGTCTCGATCGCGAGACCCGATTCCGCCACCGCCGCGAGATGGCCGCCGATCTGGCCGAGGCCGCCGAGCCTCTCGACGATCGCGGCGCCCTCGAAGATCCCGAACGCCTCGTAGTCGCGCAGCGTCGTCGGCACCGGATTGAAGTCGTTCGTCTCCTGAGCGACGTGGATGACCGCGATCCGCACTCTCGCCTCCGAGGGCGCGCCCAGGGCCCGGGCGCCGGGATCAGGCTAGGAACGGCCAAAATTCGTGTCAAGAACGGCCGGTTTCGCCCGGCGAAACATTGCGCCCGCCCGGTTCACGCCCGCGCCCGCGCCGCCCGGGGCCGCGCCGGCGCGGGCGCGGCGGCGCCGAGCCGGACCGAGATCCGCCCGGCCGCGCCCTGGAGCGCCGCGATCGCGTTCTGGGTGACCTCGCGGGTCATGCGCCGCTCCGGCGCCGACAGGCTCAGGGCCGCGAGCGGGTGGCCGCCCTCGTCGATGATCGGCACGCCGATGCACATGGACCCGTCCTCGTTCTCGCCGATTTCGACCGCGTAGCCCTTGCGGCGCACCTCCTCGATCTGGCGCCGCAGCGCCGCCCGGCTCGTGACGGTGCGCAAAGTCATGGCCTTGAGCGAGCCGTCGACGAGGCTCAGGCGCTCGGCCTCGGGCAGGAAGGCGAGCATCGCCTTGCCGAGCGAGGTGGAATGGAGCGGGTGCCGGTCGCCGATGCGGGCCTGCATGCGAAGCGCCCGGTTGGCCTCGATCATGTCGATGTAGACGACCTGGCCCTCGGCCAGGATGCCGAGATTGATGGTCTCGTTGAAGGTCCGTCCCAGCTCCGCCATCTCGGGCTGCGCCAGCGCGCGCAGGCGCTGCAGGCTCTTGTCGGCCTTGGCGAGCGCGCGGAAGCGCAGGCCCACCCCGTAGCGGTCGCGCGCGGAATCGTGATGCAGGAAGGAGGCCGCGGTGAGCGTCTGGAGGTAGCGGAACACCGTGGTCTTGGGCAGCCGCAATTCCGTGGCGACCTCGGTGAGCGTGACCTCGTGGCCCTTCTCGGCGACGTATTCCAGAACTTTGAGGGCCTTGAGGACCGGCTGGACGATGTAGGGGCCGTCGGCCTGCGCCATGGTTCCTCGCCCTCCCGGCCGCGGATCGCGGCCTGCGAATTTCCATCCTACGAAACAAGCATTCCTTTACAAGGAAAACGGCGCCGTGCTCTCCTCCCGGAAAAGGCAACCGACGCGAGGAGCGCAGCCGCGCCCCTTCGCCGAAGAGCCGGATTGCGAGGAGCGCCGCGGCGCCCTTCTCGTCCCATAAGGCACCAATTCCGAGGAGCGCCGCCGTGCCCTTCTCGTCCCAGAAGGCACCATTCCCGAGGAGCGCCGCCGTGACCGCCCAGACCGCCCTCGACGCCGCGCCCGCCCTCGCGTTCGACGAATCGGCACGGCAGATCAAGGCCAACGCGCAGTGGATCGCGGGCGGGGTCAACAGCAACTTCCGCCTCAACATCGCGCCGACGCCGCTGATGTTCGAGCGCGCCGAGGGGCCGTATCTCTACGACGTCGACGGCAACCGGCTCATCGACTACTACCTCGGCATGGGCCCGATGATCCTCGGCCACAGCCCGGAGGGCTTGCGCCGGGCGGTGCACGAGCAGGTCGACCGGGCGATCCTGTTCGCGGGCCAGGGCCATCTCGAGGTCGAGGCCGCGCGCCTCGTCTGCGACATGGTGCCGTGCGCCGAGCGCGTGCGCTTCGGCTCGTCGGGCTCGGAGGTCGTGCAGGCGGCGATGCGGCTGGCCCGCGCGGCCACGGGGCGGAAGGTCATCCTGAAGTTCGAGGGCCATTACCACGGCTGGTTCGACAACATCCTGTGGTCGACCGCGCCCGGCCTCAACGCCGCCGGCCCCGAGGACAGCCCGGTCCCCGTCGCGGGCAGCGCCGGGCAGGACCCGGACGCCGCGGAGGGCATCGAGGTCCTGACCTGGAACGACCTCGAGCGCCTGGAGCGGCGCCTGGCGCAAGGGGACGTGGCGGGCGTGATCATGGAAGCCGCCATGTGCAACGCGGGCGCGATCCACCCCGCACCCGGCTATCTCGAAGGGGCGCGCGCCGCCTGCACCCGGCACGGCACGGTGCTGATCTTCGACGAGGTCATCACCGGCTTCCGGCTCGCGCCCGGCGGCGCGCAGGAGCGCTTCGGCGTCACGCCCGACCTCGCGACCTTCGGCAAGGCGATCGCCAACGGCTTCCCGGTGGCGGCGCTGGCGGGGCGGGCCGACCTCCTCGACCTCTTCGCCACCGGCGGCGTGGTGCACGGCGGCACCTACAATTCGCAATGCGTCTCCATGGCCGCGACCGTCGCGACCCTGCGGGCCCTGACGCCCGACCTCTACCGCACCATCGAGGCCCGCGGCCGCCGGCTCATGGGGGGCGTCGAGGCGGCCCTCGCCCGGGCCGGGATCCAGGCGGTGGTGACGGGATTCCCCGGGATCTTCCACGTCGGCTTCGGCCTCGAGGCGCCAGCCCGGAACTACCGCGACCTCACCCGTCTCGACCGGCCGGCCTACGTCGCCTTCACGACCGCGCTCCTGCGCCGGGGCGTGCGCGCGCTCGAACGCGGCGCCTGGTTCCTCTCGATCGAGCACGACGACGCGGTGATCGACGCGACGCTGGAAGCCGTGGAGGACGCCGCCCGGGAGGTGGCGCGGCGCTAGAATCTGTCGGCTCGTGATGGAATCGGGAGAGGCGGGGCTGTCGGCTCCGCCTGAATGCGATCCTGAGACAGCCTGACGGACTCCAAGGCGGTTCCGGAGGCAGGCCCGAGACGAAGCCGCGGCGAGTGCGGCCCGCCTCAGGAAGCCGCGAGGAAGCGGCTCGGCAAGGCGTGCACGAACGGGAAGTAGCGGAAGAAGGGCTGCGCCTCGGCGATCACGCGCCGCACCGACGCCCGCTCCATCAGGCGCTCGAAATAGGCGGCGAGAATCGGGTGATCCCCAGGGAAGGGACGCACGGCGGCGGCGTAGAACAGGGCCGGGGCCGCCGCGCAATCCGCCAGGCTGAACGTCGCGCCGGCGGCCCAGGTGCGGCTTCCGAACCGGCCCTCGATCATGTCGTAGGCCACGGCGAGGTCCGCGACCGCCTCGGCGCTCGTCCGCGGATCGCGCTCAGGCTCGGGGCGCATCCGCTGGGCGACGGCCCGCTGCACCGGGGTCATGACGTAGTTGTCGAAGAGACGATCCCAGAGGCGGGCTTCCAGGCGCTCCTCCGGATCCTGCGGCAGCAGCCGGACCCGGCCGGGATGGTGCCGGTCCAGATGCTCGATCATGATCGAGGTCTCGGGCACGACCCGTCCGTCGTCCTCCAGGAGCGGGATCTTCGCGGTCGGCCACAAAGCCGCGTAGCGGGCCCGGGCCCCGGGATCGCCGAAATCGACGAGGCGGGTCTCGAACGGGGCGCCGTTCTCGTAGAGGGCGATCAGCACCTTCCAGCAATAGGAGGACAGGGGATGATAATGCAGGACGAGGGCCATGGAGGCTCCGAAAGGATGTGGCAGGGGCCAGAACGTCGTCGCGGCATCGACGACGCGGTGTTCCCGACGGATTCGACGTCTTGAACGAACGTCCTCACCGCATCGGCGAGGCGGCACTCCTTGCAGATTTGGCGTCCTAGAAGAACGTCTTCACCGCATCGACCACCCGGTACTCCTCGTCGACCACCATGAGGAGGCTCCACTTGTCGAAGGTGGTGCAGGGATGGCCGATCCCGAAACCGACCATGTCGCCGACCTGCAGCGGGCTCTCGCCCGGCGTGCCGAGATGGCAATGCTGGTCGTTGAGCGCCAGCACCGCGTGGCCGCGGGGCATCGGCTCCGGCCGCGCCATGGCGCCGGGGCGGACCCAGTGCAGCGGCACGGGCAGGCTCGAATCGTAGCTCACGTCGCGCTTGCCCATGGTCAGGATCGTGCGGCCGGGTTCGGGCCGCGACTGCACGTGCGCCCACACCTCCAGGGCGGGCTCCAGGCCGCCGGGCGGCAGGCGCAGGCTCGTCTCCTCGACCACGCGCCGGAAGGCGGCGGCATAGGCGAGCGAATCGTGGGTGAGGTAGCAGCCCGAGCGCAGCACCCGCAGCATTGGCCGGCGGAATGCGGCGGCGCCGAAGCGCTCGCCGACCCGGTCGAAGAAGGCCGAGCCGCCGGCGCTCAGGATCAGGGGCGCGCCCTCGGCCAGGAGGCCCTCGTCCTCGGCGGAGCCCGCCGCCGCGACCACGGAATCGAGGAAGGCGTCGACCGCGACAGGGTCCGGCAGCAGGCCCTCGAAGCACTCGAAGCCTGCGAGCGCGAGACCGGGTGTCCCTGCGACCGCGCGGGCGACCGCGAGCGCTTCCTCCCGCGTCCGGGCGCCGGTGCGGCCGCCGGGAAAGCCGAGCTCGACCAGCACCCGCAAGGGACGCTCCTGCGGCGGCGGCAGCCGTCGTGCGCCCTCGGCCAGAAGCGCCACGCCCGCGAGGCTGTCGGCGAGGCAGTAGAGCTCGAAGCCGTCCGTTTCGCGCAAGGCGCCGAAGCAGGCATCGACCGCGAGTTGCCCGACCGGCTGGTTGGCGATCACCACCCGCTTCACGCCGAAGCGGCGGCAGACCTCGAGCTGCTGCACGGTCGCGACCGTGATGGCCCAGGCGCCGTCGGCGATCTGCAGCGCGAAGAGCTGCGGCGCCATGGTGGTCTTGCCGTGCGGGGCGAGCAGGAGCCCGTTCTCGGCCGCGAACGCGCTCATCCAGGCGCTGTTCGCCGTGAGTACGTCGCGGCGGATCACCGCCTGCGGCAGCGGCAGGGAGCCGTCGAACAGGCTCCAGCCCTGGCGGCCGACGTCGCCGAGGCGCAGCGGCTTCAGGCCGAAGGGCAGGCCCTTGGCGAGCGGATCGAGGACGAGATCCGCGAGCGCGTCGGTGCGCATGGGCGGGAGCGTGGTCTCGGCGGGAGAAGCGGCTAACATGGATTCCGATCCGGATCGCTGCGGGAGCAGGGGTTCACGGCCACGGATGCACCTCCGGGCGCATGTGAGGGTTCACAGCCGCGGATGCACCTCCGGGCGGGTGTGAGGGCTCACAGCCACGGATGCGGATCCAGCGGCGCGAGGGGGCGGCGGACCTTGGTGAAGGTGACCTTGGAGAGATCGCCCGGATAGGGGCCGCCGGTGTCGAGGTAGAGGATCGCGGCCGCGATCTTCGAGAAGGCGGCGTAGAAATGGTTCGAGGACTTCACCACCACGATCTTCTTCTGCGCCAGGTCGATGCCGAGATTCGTGAAGACCGGCGGGCTGAAGGTCTGGGCGCGGGTGGAGGCCAGCACCACGTCGAGGTTGCCGATGGTGATCGCGGCGGCAGGCCCGAGCGAGACGAGGCTCTGCTCGAAGGGGATCACGAGGTCGGGCGTCGTGGCGCGCACGCGCACGGTCGCATCGACCGGCGGACCGGAGGTCGCCGCGGCCTTGCCGCCGAAGCGCAGCGAGATTTCGGCGCCGGGACCGGCGGCGCGGCAGAAGCTCACCGCGACCGGATCCCACATCGCCCCGATCGCGGAGGGCACGTCGGGGTGGCGCATCAGCGCCTCGACCATCACGGTGGCGTCGCCCGCGACGCCGCCGCCGGGATTGTCCCAGCGGTCGGCGAGCACGATCGGCCCGCCCGCGAGCGACAGCGCCTCCGCGATGGCCTCGTCGGGCTTGAAGTGCCGCGGCATCGCCCCGCCCGGACCCCAGGCGAGGATCTCGCGCGCGAGGCGCTCCGCCAGCGCCTCGGCCTTGGCGCGGTCGCGGTCGGCATAGACCAGCACCTTGGTGCCCATGTCGTAGACGTCCGCGGCCGTGAAGCCGTGGGCGATGGTGATGCTCAGGATCCCGTCCCGGCCTTCCATGGCCTTGATGCGGTCCACGAAGGAGCGGCCGGGCTCGCGGCTCGTCATGAAGGCCGCGATCGCGCGGGTGTCGAACAGCGCCGCCACCGGCGCGATCGCGCCGCGGGCCTGGCGCAGGCACAGGTCGACGAGGTCCTCGGCACGCTCGAGGAAATCGGTGTGCGGGAATTCCTTGAAGGCCACGATGACGTCGGCGGCCTCGACCATCCCCTCGCTCAGATGGCAATGCATGTCGAGCTCGGCGCCGATCACGGCGTCCGCGCCCGCGACGCGCCGGGCATGCGCCAGGAGATCGCCCTCGCAATCGTCGTAGCCGCGCGCCACCATGGAGCCGTGCAGGCCGAACAGCACCACGTCGACGGGGAGCGCCGCTTCGAGCTGGCCGAGGATCTCGTCGCGCAGGCTCTCGTAGGCTTCGCGCGCGACGAGGCCGGCGGGCTCGGCCCAGGTCGCGGTGCCCTCGATCAGCGTGAAGCCGTCGCTCTTCGCGCGCCTTCGCGCCGCGACGACGGGCGCGGAGCACAGGGTCGGGGTGTCGGGGTGGGTGCCGGGCGGGCAGTAGAAGCCGGACTCGAAGGCGGAGCGGTCGACATACAGCGGCGAGAACGTGTTGGTCTCGGTCGCGAGAGAGGCCACGAAGACGCGCATCGACCCGGGCCTCCCGATGTTCCGCCCGCGCGGTTCGCCGCGCTGTCGTGCGATGTTTCGGCGCCGCGCCCGTCCTGTCAACACGGCGGCGGGACTTGAGCCGTGCACGCGCGACATGGGCGGCCCTCAAGCTTTGCTTGCGGCGCCGCGCGTTCCGGTGCTTGACTGGGCGTCCCGCCGCCCGCGCCTTAGGATTCCGGCCCCATGAACCGTCGACGCATCCTGCTGGCCGGCCTGTTCCACGAGACCCACACCTTCGTGCCGGAGCCGACGCGGGCGGCCGATTTCACGATCCGGCGCGGCGCCGACATGCTCGCGCGGCGCGGCGACGGCTCGACGGTCGACGGATTCCTCGAGGTCGCGGAATCCTGCGGCTGGGAGGTCGTGCCGGTCGCGGATTACGGCGCGCTGCCCGCGGGGCCCGTGGAGCACGGGGTGTTCGAGGCGTTCTGGGGCGAGCTCGACGCGGGCTTGCGGCGCGCCTTGAACGACGGCGGCCTCGACGGGATCTGGCTCGCGCTGCACGGCGCCATGGTGACGACGGACTGCGAGGATCCGGAGGGCGAATTGCTCGCCCGCATCCGCGCGGTGCCGGGCGCCGCGGCTCTGCCCCTCTTCGGCGTGTTCGACCTGCACGCCACCTTCACGGCCGCGATGGCGCGCCATGCCGACGGGCTCGTAGCCTATCGCGAGAACCCGCACACGGACGCGCGCGAGGCGGCCGTGCGCTCGGCGCGGCTCCTCGCTCGCGCGCTCGACGAAGGCCTGCGTCCGCGCATGCACGCCCGCACCGCGCCGGTGATCTGGCCGCCGACCGGCACCGGCACCGCCGACCGGCCCATGCGCGACCTCGCCGCGCTGGCGCGCCGGATCGAGGCCGAGGACGCAGACGTCTGGGCCGTCAACGTGATCGGCGGCTACGCCTTCTCGGACGTGCCGGAGGTCGGGGTGTCGTTCTCCCTCGTCACCACGGGCCCTGCGGAGCGCGCCGAGGCGGCGCTCGCGAGCCTCGTCGACACCGCGGCGAGCCTGCGCGAACTCGGCGTGCCGCGCGAGTGGGACCTCGACGCGGCCTTGGACCAGATCGGCACGCCGGAGCGCGGGCCCGTGCTCCTGGTCGAGCCCGCCGACAACATCGGCGGCGGCGCCCCGGGCGACGGCACCGCGATCCTGCGCGCCTTCCTGCGCCGCGGGGTTCACAACGCCGCGGTGGCGATCGCGGATCCTGGAGCGGTCGAGAGCCTGCGGGACGCGCAACCCGGCGAGACGCGCCGGCTCGCGATCGGAGGCCGGGGCAGCGCCCTCGACGAGGGGCCGGTCGCGGTCGAGGCGGTGTTCGTGAGCCGCAGCGACGGACATTTCACCCTGGAGGACCGCAACAGCCACCTCGCGGCCGCGCAAGGCGTGCATTTCAGCATGGGCCCGTGCGCGGTCGTGCGGGTCGAGGGCGTCACCGTGCTGCTCACGAGCCGCAAGACGCCGCCCTTCGACCTCGCGCAATGGCGCTCGCAGGGGATCGATCCGGAGAGCCTGTCGCTCATCGGCGTCAAGGCCGCGGTGGCGCACCGGCGCGCCTACGACAAGATCGCGGCGGCGAGCTACACGGTCACGACGCCCGGCCCCTGCACGAGCGACCTGACGCAGCTCCCCTACCGCCGCGTGCGCCGCCCGGTCTTTCCCCTCGATCCGCCCTGGCGCCCCTGAAAAAAGGGCCGGCGGAGCCGGCCCTTCGGGTCGCGGATCACCAGCCCGCCAGCACGGCGCCGCCGAACGTCTGCTCCACGAAGGCCTTCACCTCGGGGGCGTGGTAGGACTCGACCAGCGCCTTCACCCAGGGCTTGTCCTTGTCGTCAGTGCGCACCGCGATGAGGTTCACGTAGGGCCCCTTCGGGTCCTCGCGCAGGATCGCGTCCTTCACGGGGTTGAGGCCGGCCTGGGAGGCGTAGTTGGTGTTGACCACGCCGGCATCCACGTCGTCGAGGACGCGCGGGGCCTGGGCGGCGTCGATCTCGACGAACTTCAGCCGGCGCGGGTTCTCGGCGATGTCGGCGACGGTCGGCTTGAAGCCGACGTCTTTCTTGAGCTTCAGGAAGCCCTTGTCCTGCAGCAGCAGCAGCGCGCGGCCGCCGTTCGTCGGGTCGTTGGGGATCGCGACCGTGGCGCCGGCCGGCACCGCGTCGAAGCTCTTGTGCTTCTTCGAATAGACGCCGATCGGGAAGTTCACGGTGGCGGCGACCGACTCGATCCTGTAGCCGCGGTCGGCCTTCTGGTTGTCGAGATAAGGCTTGTGCTGGAACGAGTTCGCTTCGATCTCGCCGGCCGCGAGCGCCGCGTTCGGGACCACGTAGTCCGAGAACTCGACGATCTTGAGCTCGATGCCGCGCTTCGCCGCGATCGGCTTCACGGCCTCGAGGATCTGGGCGTGGGGACCGGGCGTCGCGCCGATGCGCACCACCTGGGCAGTCTGGGCCGCGGCGGGCAGCGCCGCGAAGGCCACGAGGGCGGCAAGCGAGAGGGTCTTCAGCTTCGACATGGGGGGCTCCTTAGCGAGGGGTTGGAACTTGAAACTCAGGCCTGGCGCAGGCGCCGGTTGAGGCGCCGCGCGAGGCGGTCGCCGAGGCTCTGGACGAGCTGGACGAGCGCGATCAGCACGACCACGACGGCGGCCATCACGTCGGGCATGAACCGCTGGTAGCCGTAGCGGATGCCGAGATCGCCGAGGCCCCCGCCGCCGACCGCGCCCACCATGGCCGAGAAGCCGATGAGCGAGACCACCGCCAGCGTGAGCCCGAGCACGATGCCGGGCAGCGCCTCCGGGATCAGCACCTTGGCGACGATCTGGAGCGGGCTCGCCCCGAAGGCGCGGGCGGCCTCCACGAGACCCTGATCGACCTCGCGGATCGCACCCTCGACGAGGCGCGCGATGAAGGGCGTGGCCGCGACCGTGAGGGGCACGATGGCGGCATCGGTGCCGATCGAGGTGCCGGCGACGAGCCGGGTGAAGGGGATGATCGCCACCACGAGGATGATGAAGGGCGTCGAGCGCGTCGCGTTGACCACGAAGCCGAGCGAGCGGTTCGCCCACGGCGCGGCGAGGAGCTCGCCCCGACCGGAGGTCGCGAGGAAGACGCCGAGCGGCAGGCCGGCGAGCGTGCCGAGCAGCGTCGCGACCGCGACCATGCGGAGCGTGTCCCCGGCGGCCTCGACGATGAGGCGGAGGATTTCAGGCGACATGACGGGTCACTTCCGATCGGGACACACCAGCAATGAGGCGGACGATTTCAGGCGACATGGCGGGTCACCGCTGTGCTGGAGAGAGGGCGATCAGGCGACATGGTGGCCCGCTCCTGTAGCGAGGGGTTACGCGACATGGCCGAGCACCTCCGCGTCGAGGCCGTAGGGAGCCAGGAAGGCGAGCGCCGCTCCGAGCGAGCCTTCGGGGATGCCGACCACGAGGGTGCCGAACGGGCGCCCCGCGATCTCGTCGACGGCGCCGGCCAGGATCGTGCTCTCGATCGCAAGCTCGCGGGCGAGCCGCGCCAGGATCGGGTCGGTGGCGTGCGGGCCCCGGAAGGTGATCCGCACCACCGCCCGGCCGCCCGGGACGGGTTCGGGGCGCAGCGCGGCGGCGAGGTGGGCGGGGAGCGCGCGCCCGCTCTCCTCGGCGAGGAACGCGCGCGTCACCGCATGCGCGGGCCGGGTGAAGAGGTCGAACACGTCGCCCCGCTCCACGATGCGCCCGCCGTCGATCACGGCGACCTCGTGGGCGATGGCGCGGATCACCGCCATCTCGTGGGTGATGAGCAGGATCGTCAGCCCGAGCTCGCGATTGATGCGGGCCAGGAGCTCGAGGATCGAGCGGGTGGTCTCCGGGTCGAGCGCGGAGGTCGCCTCGTCGGAGAGCAGCACCTTCGGGTTGGTGGCGAGCGCCCTGGCGATGCCGACGCGCTGCTTCTGGCCGCCGGAGAGCTCGGCCGGGTAGCGGTCGCGCTTGTCGGAGAGCCCCACGAGGGCGAGGAGTTCGTCGACGCGGGCCCGGATGGCGGCGCGGCCGTATCCCGCGACTTCGAGCGGCAGCGCCACGTTCCCGGCGGCGGTCCGGGACGAGAGCAGGTTGAAGTGCTGGAAGATCATCCCGATCGAGCGCCGCGCCTCGCGCAAGGCGCGCTCGGGCAGGCCCGAGACCTCCGCGCCGTCGACGGTCACGCGGCCCGCGCTCGGGCGCTCCAGCCCGTTGACGAGGCGGATCAGGGTCGACTTGCCGGCGCCCGAGCGGCCGATCACCCCGAGCACGGAGCCCGGCGCCACGGCGAGGTCGACGCCGTCGAGCGCCGCGACCGGCGCGCCGGTCCGGCCCGCGAACACCTTGGAGACGCCCTCCAGGCGCACCAGAGGGGCGGGCGCGGCGAGACCACGGGCGGAATCGGCGGACGAGACGGGAGCGGCCGGGGCGAACCGGCGGGCGGCGGCGAGATCGGAGGAGGAGAGGGGAGCGTTCATGGGCGGGCCTGTCGGGGAGCCGCCAACCTGGGAAATCCCGTCCGTTATGTCAACATTATCGTTCTTAAAAACGGACGTTCCGTTATGACGGACGCGCAGACCAGCCTTGCGGGCGGTTCGGCGGTCAGGCCGCCTCCAGCCCGAGCTGGCGCCTCAGTTGCGGCGCCGGCACCGCGAGATCGGCGAGGGTGACGCGGTCGAGCTCCACGAAGAACGCTTCGAGGGCGCCGCTGAGCGTCCGCTTCAGGACGCAGGCGCCGTGCAGGACGCAGGTCGCGGGCCCCTCGCCGAGGCACTCCACCAGGCGCCGGTCGTCCTCGAGCGCCCGCACCACCGCGCCGATGCGGATTCCGTCCGCGGGGCCGCGGAGGCGCAGGCCCCCGGAACGGCCGCGGACGCTCTCGGCGAAACCGAGGCCCACGAGGGTCTGGGCCACCTTCATCAGGTGGTTCTTCGACACCCGGTGGCGCCGGGCGAGCTCGTCGATGGTGACGAGCCGCTCGCCCGCGACCGCGAGGGTCATGAGCACGCGGAGCGCATAGTCGGTGTGGGCGGTGAGGCGCATCGGACGGTCCTGAAAAACAGGTATTGCAAATACCGTAATTCAAGCGTAGCAGAAAGAGGTATCGCAAATACCTCTTTCGGAGCGCCCATGATCCCTCTCGCTCAGGTCAACGGATCGGCCGGCCTCGACGACGCCCTCATCGGCGTGCTCGTGACCCGCTTCTACGCCCGGATCCGGCACGATCCGGAGCTCGGGCCGGTCTTCGAGCGCCGGCTCGCCGGCCGCTGGGACGCCCATCTCGACACCATGGTGGCGTTCTGGTCCTCGGTGATCCTGCGCACCGGCCGCTACGGCGGCAAGCCGCACGCGGCCCATGCGGGCCTCGGGCTCGACGAGGCGCATTTCGCGCGCTGGCTCGGGCTCTTCCAGGCCACGGCGCGAGAGGTCCTGCCCGCGGACATCGCCGCCCTCTTCGTCGACCGGGCGGAGCGCATCGCGGAGAGCCTGCAGATCGGCCTCGGCCTCGGTCCGAAGGCGCTGCACCTGCCGATCGCGCAGCCCGCGTCCGGGCAACCCGCACCTTAGCCGCCGGCCGTCCCCGGCCCCATCCGCCTCTCGGCATCCCGCATCGCAGGACCCCGACCATGACCGCCCCCGCCATCGTGATGGCCGCCGAAGCCATGACCCTCCTCTGGTTCACGGCCTATCTCGGCCTCGCCCGCGCCTTCGCCCGCGAGGGCGCGGCCCGGCCGGCGCCGCGACCCGATCCCACGGGCCGCACCCTGGTGCGCTCCGTCCAGCTCGCCTTCGCGGTCGGGCTCGGGGCCGTGGTCGTGCTGACGGCGCTGCGGGTCCTCGGCGGGTAGCCGCGCCCTTCCGTCATCCGTGCCGAACACATCCCCTCCGGAGACCCCGATGCTCCCCCTTCCCCGCCTCCTGCCCCGCCTCCTGCCCGTGCTGCTGATCTGGGTCGCGGCCCCCGCGCCGCTGTGGATCTGGCTGACGGTCTGGCTCCTGATGCGCTGACGTCCCATCGCCCGGCTTCGCGCCCGGTGCCGCCGCAGCCGTCCCCCGCTCCGGCGCCTGACGGTCCGGCTCCTCATGGACCGACATCCGATCAACCGTGTCGCGCCGGCGGCCGGCGATCCGGCCCCCGATGCGCCGGGGCCTGATCGCCCGTATCGCGCCGGGCGGCGCCGTGGCAGTCTCCCGTGCCGGCGGACGCACCGCCGCGGGCGGGGTGTCATGACGGCGATGGATCTGTCTTACGCGCAGCGGCTCGAGGACTACCACCTCGCCTGCGCGTTCGAGGGCGAGGGCCCGGGCTTCTACGTCGACGTCGGCGGCGGCCACCCGGTCGCCGACAACGTGTCGTACTGGTTCTATCTCCAGGGCTGGCGCGGGCTCGTGGCCGAGCCGCAGGAGCCCCTCTTCGCGCGCTACCGCTCGCTGCGCCCCCGCGACACCGTCCTGTGCACCCTCGTGGGGCGCCGCTCCGGCGAGACCGATTTCCACGTGGTGGAGCGCTTCCACGGCCTCTCCACCATGGTGGAGCACCATGCCCGCCAGGCGGAGAGCTTCGGCGCCGCCTACGCGACCGTCCGCCGCCCCGTCGCGACCCTGGCCCAGCTCTGCGAGGCGCACGGCGTCGGGCGGATCGATTTTCTGAAGGTCGACGTCGAGGGCGCGGAGGCCGACGTGTTCGCAGGCGCCGACTGGGCGCGCTGGCGGCCCCGCGTGATCGTCGCGGAAGCCATCGCCCCCAACGCTCCGGACGAGGCCTGGCGCGAATGGGAAGGCGGGCTCCTGGCGCAGGACTACCGCTTCGCTCTCTTCGACGGCCTCAACCGCTTCTACGTCGCGGCCGAGGAGACAGGCCTCCTCGCCCGGATGCCGCGGGAGCCCGCCCCCTGGGGCGTGGTGCGCCACCTCTACGAGTTCGGGCGCGCGCCCGAGAATCCGCTCCACCCCGACCACGCGCTCACGGGCCGGCTCGTCGCCGGGCTCAAAGCGGGACGGTGCGGCGAGGAGAGCCTCGACGCCTTTCTGGCCGGCCTGCCGATGCGCCCGGACGCGGAGCTGCGCGCCCTCCTCGGGGCGGACGACGCGGTCGGATCGGAGCCCTTCCGCGCCGCGCTCGGCCGGATCGCGGCCCCTTACGACGGCGGCCTGATGCTCGACGACGAGCCTGCGGCGGGCTGAGGCGTTTGCGAGGGCGGCCCGATGCCCGACGACGGGACGGAGGCGGCGGGCTGAAGGACTTGCGAGGGCGGCCCGATGCTCGACGGCGAGCCCGCGGCAGGCTCGCCGGAGCAACGGATCACCGCCCCTTCGGGCGCCGCCTCCAGCGTCAGGTGCGACGCGGCCCGGATCGCGGGCCAGTCCTCCGCCGCCGCGAGGATCACGGGACAGGCGAGGCCGTAGAGCTCGCCTGCCACCATGGCCCCGACGGTCACGATGGCGTCGCGGGTCCGCAGCACGATGCCGGCCGGGCCGGTGCCGCGGCGGATCGCTTCCGCGAGCACCGAGCTGCCGGAGCTCGACCCGCGCCCCGCCTCCATGATGAGGATCCGCCCCGCGATGCCCGCGCCGTGCTGCGGGTGCCACCGGTCGATGATCCGGCCCGTCGCCGAATCGAGCCCGCCCCAGAAGCTCAGGGGCTCCCGCAGCACGAAAGGCTCGCCGGCCGCGCGGCCGGGTGCGAGCGTGACGCCCGGGATTGAGCGGATTTCGGACGAGACCGCGCTCATGGCGCCCGCACCACGCGGCCCGCGCGAGCTCCACGGATGGGATGCGACGCGCTCACGGGGTCCGCACCACGCGGCCCGCGCGGGCCGAGGCCATGCAGGCGTGAAGCGAGCCGAACGCGACCTCGACCCCGATATTGCCGGGCGCGTAATAGGCCCATTTGCCCGAATTGGTCATCACGGCCCCCGAGAGGTCGCGCATCACCGCGGTCACGTAGGTGCAGGTGTCGATCACCAGCGTCACGCCGGCGGCCTCGAGCCGCTCCGCCCAGCTGCGCGCTTCGAGTTCGGCGAGCACGCTCCGGCCCGTGTTGACGTAGACGTCGACCGCCGGGCGCGGGCCGTCGAGGAGCGGCATCAGACGGGCGAATTCGGCAAGCGAGAAATGCGGGGTGCCGAGGCTGACCGCAGTCAGCGGCGTCCCGTCCGGCACGGTCGAGAGCCCGGCCACGATGGCGCGCAGGTCGTCGGCGGAGAGGCGGATCGTCTCCTCGGGCGCCGCACCCTGGAAGGCGGCCTCCAGGGTGGAGGCCTCGGGGGTGAGCCCGACCGCATGGAACATCGCGACCGCGCCGGCCGAGGCCGCGACGGCGCCGAGCGCCTTGAGGTCGTCCTCGCCGGTGCCGGCGGGCAGGCCCGCGATCGCCGGGATGCGGTCGCCGCAGCGGCGCCCGATCGCATGCCCGACGGCGACGCAAGCCGGGCCCGCCTCGTCCCATTCCTCGGGCAGGCCGGTGATCTCGACCAGCACCCGGGCGCGGCGGTTCTCCGGGAGGTGCAGGCCGTAATACGGCACGCGGCCCGTGAGCGCGCAGCACAGGTCGATGAAGTCGCCGTAGCGGTTGGTGCGCGCGCCGATGACGGAGTTCGCGAACACGATCGCGTTCGACTCCGCCCAGGCGATCTGGGCGCCGAAGCGCGGGCGGAACATCGTCTGGTAGGGCGCGCAGGTGAAGGTCGGCAGGCAGCCGAGCGCCTCGTGCGCCCGCATGAGCGCCGCGCCGCCCTGCCCGACATCCGCCTCGCCGCGAAAAAGCTCCGGGTGGATGAGGTCGATCGAGCCCACGTTGAGCGTGGTGGGGATTCGCACGCGGCCGCCGAGGCGCACGAGATGGTCCGCGAAGTCGAGGCTCACCTGGCCGAGATAGAGGCAGCCGTCGATATGGGCGGCCTCCGCGTCGATGAGGCGCTCCGCGCCCACGGCCTCGGCGAAGCGCACGAGGAGGCGCATGCAGAAGCGCGCCGCCTCGCCGTGGGCGCCGGCGAGGAGGTCCTGATCGAAGGGCGCGAGCGCAAGCGGCATCGGGAGAACCGTCGGGCGGGTGCGCTCCGGTCTCTAGCGCGGAGCGCCGCCTGTGGCCAGGATTCGGGCTCCCGGGCAGGCTCCGGACGACGAAAGGCGGGCCGCGGCGGCCCGCCTCGGGCAGATGCGGCCGGGATGGCGCGCCCTAGCTGCAGCGGCGCTCCGTGGTCACCACCACCTTGCCGTTCGGGCGGACCTTGCGGGTCTTCACGGTCCGGCACACGGGCTCGGGGGTGCAGGTGCGGACGGTCCGGAACACGACCTGGCCGCCCGGCCGGACGGTGCGCACCTGGCGCACGGTGCAGGCCACATTGTCGACGAGGCTCGGCGCCGCGATCGGCTGGGCCGGGAAACGGGCGGAGGCCGGATCGGAGGCGAACATCGCCAGCGCCGCGAAGGCCGCCGCGCCGAGAAGAGCAAGTCGCATGGGTCGTCTCCCTTGTGGATCAGGAACCCACGACAACGGCAAGGCTGCGATGCGGTTCCTCCGCCCGCGGGCCCGAGGGGCCGCACGGTCCGGCGGCGCACCGTCCGGCGGGCCTCACGCGGAGGGCGCGGCGCGGGCGGGCTGCGGATCGGCCCGGCGGGCGCGGATCGCGGCGGCGAGCTCCGAGACCTGGTAGGGCTTCATGATCAGGGTGAAGCCCTGCTCGGTCGCGGCACTCGCCGAGGTGCTGTAGCCGGAGACGAGCAGGATCGGCAGGCCGGGCCAGCGCCGGCGCACCTCCTGGGCGAGGTCGAGCCCGTCCATGCCGCCGGGCATGACGAGGTCGGAGACGAGCACGTCCGCGCCCTCGCTCTCGAGGAGGTCGAGGGCCGCGCGGGCATGGGCGGCCTCCCGGACCTCGAAGCCGCTCTCGCGCAGGACATCCGCCGCGACCGTGCGCACGTCCGCGTTGTCGTCGACGAAGAGGACGCGGGTGCGGCCGGAGCCCGCCGACGCCGCCGGCGCGTCGGCTGCGCTCGCGGCCGGCGCCGCGGCCGCGGCCCGGGTCAGGGGCAGGACGATCGTCACGGTGGTGCCGCGCCCTGCCTTGCTCGCGATGTCAGCGGTCCCGCCCGAGGCGCGGGCGAAGCCGTAGACCTGGCTCAAGCCGAGCCCGGTGCCCTTGCCGACCTCCTTCGTCGTGAAGAACGGCTCGAACACGTGCGGCAGCGCCTCCGGGGGGATGCCGCTGCCGGTGTCCGTGATCGACAGGGCGACGCCCTCCCGCCCCGACCGGTCGGGCAGGAGCGCGCGGCGGGTCGAAATCGTGAGCGTCCCGCCCTCCGGCATGGCGTCGCGGGCGTTGACCGCGATGTTGAGCACCGCGAGGTCGAGCTGGATCGCGTCGATCTCGACCGGGTGCGGCCCGGCCGCGAGGTCGAGCTCGACCGCGATGTCGCCGCGCAGGGATTGGCGCACCATGCTGAGCACGCCCTGGACCCGGTCGTTCAGGTCGACGACCTGGGTCTCGCGCACGTCGCCGCGCGAGAAGGCGAGGAGCTCGCGGGTGAGCTGGGTCCCCCGCTCGGCCGCCTTGCGGATCGAGGCCACGTAGCGCTCGAGCCCCGCCCGCGGCGCCCGCCGCTGCATCATCTCGAGGTTGCCGAGGATCACCATGAGGAGGTTGTTGAAGTCGTGCGCGACCCCGCCCGTCATGCGCCCCAGCGCCTCCATGCGCGCCGCGCGCTCGCGCAGGCGCTCGTCGGCGCGGTGGCCTTGCAGCTCCCGGCGCAGCACGAGCGCGAAGGCGACCGAGAGCGCGAGGGCCGCGACGCCGCCCGCGGCGATCATCCAGGCGGCCTGGCGCAGGGGGGCGTTGTAGAGCGCGAGCGGGATCGCGAGATGGGCCGACCAGCCGATCCGGTCGGACTGGTGGAAGGCGGTCACGACGGGTTCGCCCGTGGCGGCCGCGCCCTCGTAGACGCCCTGCGATCCCCCGTCCCGGGCCCGGATCGCCGCGTCGCCGGCGCGCTGCCCGACCGTGGCGGGCGCGCGGGGGGCCGCCGCGAGGCGCCCGGCGCCGTCGACCAGGAACGGGCGCCAGGCGGGATCGAGGCCGTGCGGGGTGAGGAGGCCGGCGAGCCGGTCCATCTTCACGGTGGCGGCGAGGACGAGGCGCACCGCGCCGTCGCGCGCCACGGGCACCTTGAAGCTGCTGCGCGGCAGCCCGTCCGACAGGCCCCCGGGCCCGACCACGTCGCCGATCACCGGCGCCGCGGTGGCGACAGCCCGCTCGTGGCTCGCCGTGTCGGTGATCCGCGGCAGCGGCGTCCCGAAGGCGACGCCCGTGTTGACGAGCTGCCGGCCGTCGCGGTCGGCCAGGATGATCCGGTGCCACAGGGGCAGCTCGCCCTGGAAGCGCGTCGCCAGCCGGTGGAACCCGGCGAGGTCGGGCTGGTCCCCGTCGAGGAGCGGCGACTGCGCCAGCACCTTGAGGAGATCGACCTGGGCGAAGAGCTCGCGCTCGACCCCGTGCAGCATCTCCTCGACGCGGTGGATCGCCTCCGCCTGCATGGCGGCCCGCTGCTGGCGCAGCGAAAACACCAGAAGCCCCGCCGTGAGAGCCAGCAGGGGCAGGACCGCCGCGAGGGCGAGAAGGACGAAGCGCCGCCGCATGGCGCATCCCTTGTCGGTTGCGCACGCATTGAATCGCACCCTCCGGCAAAGGTCCAGAGGCGGCGCGCGCATTCCGGCTCCCGGCCCGGCGCGCGCTCCCCGCGACGGGGCCGGGCGGAAATTGCGCTTGCCAGGACCGGCCGAATGCTGGTCTCCTGCCCCGGCTCGACGAGGTCGCGATGCCCGGCGAGAGGCGTGACGCTGCAGGACCAGGGGTCGCGATGCCGGAAACGCTGCTCGAAGCCCAAGGCGTGACGCTGCAGTACAAGACGCCGGCGCATCTCGTGACGGCGACCTACCGCGTCGATTTCACGGTCGAGCGGAGCGACCGCTACGTCATCCTCGGGCCCTCGGGCTGCGGCAAGTCCACCCTGCTGAAAGCCGTCGGCGGCTTCATGAGCCCGGTCGAGGGGTCGCTTCGCATCCGCGGCCGCACGATCGCGGGGCCGGGCCCCGACCGCATGATGGTGTTCCAGGAGTTCGAGCAGCTCATGCCCTGGAAGACCGTGCGCCAGAACGTGCTCTTCCCCATGCAGGTCACCCGCAAGTTCGGCGCGGCGGCCGGCGAGCGGGCGCGCGCGATCATCGACACGGTCGGGCTGACGAAGTTCGCCGACGCCTATCCCCACATGCTGTCGGGCGGCATGAAGATGCGGGTCGCCATCGCGCGCGCCATGGCGCTCGAGCCCGACATCCTGCTCATGGACGAGCCCTTCGCGGCCCTCGACGCGCTCACCCGGCGCCGGATGCAGGAGGAGCTGCTCGCCCTGTGGGACCAGCTCCGCTTCACGGTGCTGTTCGTCACCCACTCGATCGAGGAGGCCATCATCGTGGGCTCGCGCATCCTGGTGCTGTCGCCCCATCCCGGCCGCGTGCGCGCCGAGCTCGACGCGGACGCCTTCCGGCTCGCCGACATCGACCAGCCCGGGTTCGGCGCCCTGTCGAAGCGCATCCACCGCCTCCTCTTCGAGGACCGCGCGGAGGCCGTCGCCTCATGACCCCGCACCGATCCCCGGGCCAAGGCGGAGGCCCCCGCTTCATGACCCTGCACCGATCCCAAGGGCAAGGCGGAGGCCGTCGCCTGATGACGCCGGCTCCGCTCCCCGCCGATACGATGGAGGCCGTCGCCCGATGACGCTGGCGATGCCGACAGGACCAGCCGCAGCGGAAAACGGGCGCCGGCCCGAATTCGAGCGCGAGCCGATCGATGCGAGCGGGATCGGCAGCGTCGAGCGGCCGCTCTCGCTGGGGGAGCGGCTCGTCGACAACGAATTCGCGCGCAAGACCGTGCTGCTCCTGGCGCTTGCCGCCCTGTGGGAGATCTACGCCCGCATCCTCGGCAACCCGCTGCTCTTCCCCACCTTGAGCGAGACGCTGGCGACGCTCGGCCGCGACGTCGCGGCCGGCATGCTGCCGGAGCGCGTCTTCACCTCGCTCCAGGTCCTCGCCATGGGCTATGCCGCGGGGCTCGTGCTCGCCGCGGTGCTCACCACGCTCGCGGTCTCGACGCGGGTCGGGTCCGACCTGCTCTCGACCCTGACCGCGATGTTCAACCCCCTGCCCGCGATCGCGCTCCTGCCGCTGGCGCTGATCTGGTTCGGCCTCGGCAAGCCCTCGCTCGTCTTCGTGATCGTCCATTCCGTGCTCTGGGCGGTGTCGCTCAACACCCTCACGGGCTTCCGCGGCGTGCCCGAGACCCTGCGGATGAGCGGGCGCAACCTCGGCCTGCGCGGCCCGCGCTACGTCGCCCTGATCCTGATCCCCGCCGCCTTTCCCGCGATCCTCACGGGGCTCAAGATCGGCTGGGCCTTCGCGTGGCGCACCCTCATCGCGGCGGAGCTCGTCTTCGGCGTCTCGTCCCGCTCCGGGGGCCTCGGCTGGTACATCTTCGAGGCCCGCGCGGAGCTCGAGACCGCCCGGGTCTTCGCCGGGCTCTTCACCGTGATCGTGATCGGGCTCCTGGTGGAATCGGTGGTATTCCGGGCCATCGAGCGCCGCACCGTCATCCGCTGGGGGATGCAGCGCTAGGGGCCGCGTGGCGGAGGGCGGTCCGGCCCGGCCGGCCGGACCTTCGCGGCGGGAGCCGGTCCGGTTCCGGGGGAGCAACGACGGAGCGCACGGTCCGAAAGAGGCCGGCGCCCGAAACCAAGGAGGAGACATCATGCGCCATACGTTCATCGCAGCGCTGACGGCCGCGGCCGTCTCGGTTCTGTCCTACACGCCGGCTCTCGCCGAGGCCAATACGATCCGGATCGCGAAGCAATACGGGCTCGGCTACCTCCAGCTCATGATCATGGAGGACCAGAAGCTCGTCGAGAATCGCGCCAAGGAGGCCGGGCTCGGCGACGTCAAGGTCGAGTGGAACACCTTCCGCTCGAGCGACGTCATGAACGACGCCCTGATCTCGTCCAATCTCGACTTCGCCTGCCTCGGCGTGCCGGGCCTGGCGACGATCTGGTCGAAGACGCAGGGCAGCTACGACGTCAAGGCCGCGGCCGGCCTCAACGCGCTGCCGCTCTACCTCAACGTCCGCGACCCGTCGATCACCTCGATCAAGGACTTCAAGGAGGAGCACCGCATCGCGGTCCCGGCCGTGAAGGTCTCGATGCAGGCGATCCTGCTCCAGATGGCGGCCGCCAAGGCCTTCGGCGACGCCAACTACCAGAAGCTCGATCCGCTCACCGTCTCGCTGGCGCATCCCGACGCGACCGCGATGATGACGAGCGGCAAGGCGAACGAGATCGTGGCGAACTTCTCCTCGCCGCCCTTCGCGCAGCGCCAGCTCAAGACGCCCGGCATCCGCACCATGACGAACTCGGTCGAGATCCTCGGCGGGCCGTCGTCCTTCAACGTCATCGCGACGACGGGCAAGTTCCGCCGCGACAACCCGAAGCTCTACGGCGCGTTCCTCGCCGCCCTGAAGGATGCCACCGACTTCATCAACAAGGACAAGGGCGCCGCGGTCGACATCTATCTGCGCCTCAGCAGCGACAAGTCGCCCAAGGAGGAGGTGCTGGCGCTCATGAACGAGCCCGGCGTGAAGTTCACCACCGAGGTCTTCAACCTCGGCGTCTTCACCGACTTCATGGCCAAGGTCGGCAGCCTCAAGAACCCGCCGAAGGACTGGCGCGCCGAGATGGTGTTCCCCGAGGCCACGGTCAGCAACTGACCGAAGGGCTCCTCCCTCCTTCGCGGCGCTCGTCTCGTGAGCGCCGCGAAGGCTCCTGATTCAGGCTCCGGCTCGCGGCGACGTCCGCGGCACCCGCCCCTCGATCGGATAGGCCGGGTCGTTGTAGCCCGGCGTCGAGGGATGGCCCGTGACCACGAGGCCGTCGACGAAGGCCTCGTCCTCCGCGGTGAAGGAACAGTCGAGCGCGCCGAGATACTCGTCCCACTGGGCTTCCGTGCGCGGCCCGGCGATGAAGGCCGTGATCAGGCGGTTGTTGAGGATCCAGGCGACCGCGAACTGGCCCGCCGTGACGCCGAGACCCTCCGCGCGCCGCTTCACCTCCTGCGCGATGCGCAGGGATTCCGGCCGCCACTCGGTCTGCAGGATGCGCGTGTCCTGGCGGCCCGCCCGCGTTCCTTCGGGCGGGGGTGCGTCGGGGCTGTACTTGCCGGTCAGCACCCCGCGGGCGAGGGGCGAATAGGGCACGACGCCGAGGCCGAAATAGCCGCAGGCCGGCAGGTGCTCGACCTCGGGCATGCGGTTCATGGCGTTGTAGTAGGGCTGGCTCACCACGGGGCGGTCGATGCCGAGTTCGTCGCACAGGCGGCAGATCTCGGCGACGCGCCAGGCGCGGTAGTTCGAGACCCCGAAATAGCGGATCTTGCCCGCGCGCACGAGGTCGCCCATGGCCCGCACGGTCTCGGAGAGGGGCGTCGCGTGGTCCTCCTTGTGGAGGTAGTAGACGTCGATCCAGTCGGTGCCGAGCCGGCGCAGGCTCGCCTCGCACGCCTCCATGACCCGCCGCCGCGACAGGCCGCCCTGGTTGGGGCCGGGCCCCATCGGGTTCGCGACCTTGGTGGCGAGCACCCAGTGCGAGCGGTGGGGCGCGATCGCCCGGCCGACGATCTCCTCGGAGCGCCCAGCGGTGTACATGTCGGCGGTGTCGATGAAGTTGACCCCCGCCTCGCGGGCCTTGGCGACGATGCGGGCGGCGTCCGCCTCCTCGGTCGGGCCGCCGAACATCATGGTGCCGAGGCAGATCGGCGACACCTTCAGGCCGGAGCGGCCCAGATTCCTGTACTCCATCGGACGCTCTCCCTGGCCGTGCGATGCGCTCCTGATACAGTAACGCGCCGCCGGGCCGCCAGACCGGATCAGCGGGACGAACGTCGCGCACAGCGCCAAAGACGAGGACGACAGCGATCATGAAAGCGGGTTCCAACGCCCTCCACCTCGCCCTCATGCCGGGCGACGGCAGCCACAGGGGACGGCACAGATCATGAAAGCGGGTTCCAACGCCCTCCACCTCGCGATGATGCCGGGCGACGGCATCGGGATCGAGGTCATGGAGGCCGCCAGCGTCGTGCTCGACGCCGTCGAGGCGCGCTTCGGCATCGCCTTCCGCCGCGAGCCGGTGCCGGGCGGCGCCCGGCTCTACGCCGAGACCGGCACCGCGATGTCGGAAGGTGCCTTCGGCCGCGCCGCGGCCGCGGACGCGATCCTGTTCGGCGCCATGGGCTGGCCCGACATCCGCTATCCCGACGGGACCGAGATCGCGCCGCAGCTCGATCTCCGCTTCCGCCTGGAGCTCTTCGCCGGCGTGCGCCCGATCCGGGCCATCCCCGGCACGCCGGCGGTGCTGGCCCACCCGCGCGCAGGCGATATCGACCTCGTGATCCTGCGCGAATCCACGGAAGGCATGTTCGCCTCCCGCGGCAAGGGCGAGGTGATCGGGGATGCCGAGGCGCGCGACACCCTGGTGATCACCCGCGCGACCACGGAGCGCCTGTCCCACTTCGCCTTCGACCTGGCGCGGCGGCGGAAAGAGCGCGGCCGCTCCAAGGGCGAGGTCACGCTGGTCGACAAGGCCAACGTGTTCCGCTCCTTCGCCTTCATGCGCGAGGTCTTCTACGATACCGCCAAGCACCATCCCGACATCGCGGCGCGCCACCACTACGTGGACGCCATGGCGCTCGACCTCGTGCGGCGGCCCTGGGATTTCGACGTGCTCCCGATGGAGAACCTGTTCGGCGACATCCTCTCGGATCTCGGCGCCGGCCTCATCGGCGGCATGGGCTTCGCGCCGTCCGCCGACATCGGCTCCGGCCACGGCATGTTCCAGCCGAGCCACGGCTCGGCGCCCGACATCGCCGGCCAGGGCATCGCCAACCCGACCGCGATGATCCTCTCGGCCGGGATGATGCTCGACTGGCTCGGCGAGCGCCACGACCTCCAGAGCGCCCGCGACGGGGCGGCGGCGATCGAGCGCGCGGTCGACCGGGCCTTCGGCGAGGGGCGGGTGCGCTCCTACGACATCGGCGGCCGCGACGGCACCGGCGCGATCGCGCGGGCGGTCGCGGAGATCATCCGCTCGGGCGAGGGCGATCCCGCGTGACAAGCCTTCGGGCTGCCCGTCGCGGCGCAGGTCGTTCCGCGTGAGCGACCTCGCCGTCGCGATCGCGGGCTGCGGCTATTTCAGCCGCTTCCACCAGGACGCCTGGAGCCGCCTGGACCGCGTCCGCGTGGTCGCGGTCGCGGACCGGGATCCCGCCAAGGCGCAAGCCGCGGCCTCCGCCTTTCCCGGCGCGCAAGTCTTCGCGCATGCGGACGCGATGATCGCACGCGTTCGCCCCGCCCTCGTCGACGTGGCGACGCCGCCCGAGACCCACCTCGCCCTCGTGGCCGCGGCCGCGGGGGCCGGCGCCGCGGTTCTGTGCCAGAAGCCCCTCGCCCCGACCTATGCGGAGGCCGTGGCGGTGGTCGAGGCGGCGGAGCGCGCGGGCGCGCGGCTCGTGGTGCACGAGAACTTCCGCTTCATGCCCTGGTTCCGCGAGGCGAAAAGGCTGCTCGAGGAGGGCGCGGTCGGCACGCCGCTCGCGGTGTCGTTCCGCCTGCGCCCCGGCGACGGGCAGGGGCCGGAGGCGTACCTTGCGCGCCAGCCCTACTTCCAGGCCATGCCGCGCTTCCTCGTCTACGAGACCGCGATCCATCTCGTGGACGTGTTCCGCTTCCTCCTCGGCGAGATCGCGGGCGTGTTCGCGCGCCTCAAGCGCTTCAACCCGGCGATCGCGGGCGAGGATGCCGGATTGATCACCTTCGAATTCGCGGGCGGCGCGCTCGGGCTGTTCGACGGCAACCGGCACATCGACCACGTCGCGGAAGACGCGCGGCTCACCATGGGCACGATGCTGCTCGAGGGCACCGGCGGCGCGATCCGCCTCGACGGCGAGGGGCGTCTCTTCGTCAAGCCGCACGGCGGGGCGGAGCGGGAGCACGCCTATCCTTGGGAGCGGCGCGGCTTCGGCGGCGACTGCGTCTACCACCAGATCCGCCACGTGGTCGGGGCTCTCCTCGACGGCGCCCCGGTCATGAACGACGGCCGCGCTTACCTGCGCAACCTTGCGGTCGAGGAGGCGATCTACCGCTCGAACGACGAGGAGCGCTTCGTCCGCGTGTGAGCGCGGCTCGATTCACGTTCGCGCTACGGCTACGCTCGGGCGCGCCGGCACGGAGCCCCCGATGATCGATCTCGACCAGGTCCGCTTCCTCGGCTCCGGCCTCGTGCGGCCGGAATGCGTGCTCGCCACGAAAGCCGGCGATCTCTATGCCGCCGACTGGCGCGGCGGCGTCTCGCATCTGCGGCCCGACGGGACGCAGGCGCTCTATGCCGGCGCGACCGCGGACCTGCCCGAGGGCGCGCGGCCGAACGGCATCGCGCTCGAACGCGACGGGTCGTTCCTGTTCGCCAATCTCGGTACCGACCTCGGCGGCGTGTGGCGGATCGACCGGCAGGGGCAGATCGCTCCGGTGCTCACCGCGGTCGACGGCGCCGCGATCCCGCCCTCGAACTTCGTCACCCGCGATCCTGAGGGGCGGCTTTGGCTCACGGTCTCGACGCGGCTCTCCCCGCGCTCCCTCGACTACCGAAGCAGCGCCGCGACGGGCTTCGTCGTGCTCGACGACGGCCGCGGCGCGCGGATCGTCGCCGACGGCCTCGGGTTCGCCAACGAATGCGCGGTCAGCCCGGACGGGCGCCATCTCTACGTCAACGAGACCTATGCGAGGCGCCTCAGCCGCTTCCCGCTCCGCGCGAACGGCGATCTCGGCGACAGGGAGGTGGTGGCCGCGTTCGGGCCGGGCCAGTACCCGGACGGGCTCGCCTTCGACGCGGACGGGCAGGTGTGGATCGCGGGCATCATCTCGAACCAGCTCCTGCGCGTCGATCCCGCGGGCGGCACGGTCACCGTGATGCTGGAGGATTCGGACCCCGACCACGTCGCCTGGGTCGAGGCGGCCTATGCGAGCGACAGCCTGGGGCGGCCCCACATGGACCGGATCGCCTCGAAACGCCTCCGGAGCCTGTCCAGCATCGCCTTCGGGGGGCCGTCCTTGCGCACGGCCTATTGCGGCTGCCTCCTCGGCGATTCCATCGCGGCCGTGCCGATGCCGGTCGCCGGCGTGGCGCCGGTGCACTGGCACTGGCCGGAGGCCTGAGGAACCAGATGTCTGTCGCGGCGGCGCCGGCCGGCGATCTGAGGAACCAGGCGCCGGTCGCCGGCGTGGCGCCGGTGCATTGGCACTGGCCGGAGGCCTGACGGGCCGGGGTCCGCCTGGCCCGCCATTCGGGCTCAGTGCTTCTCCTGGGCGGGGCTGTGCTTCTGCGGCTTGTGGCCGCCCTGCTCCTGATGATTGTGCTTGTTGTGGTCGCGGCTCTCCTGATGGGCCTCGGGCTTGGTGGCGCCGGTATGCCGCTCCTGGGGCTGGTTCTGCTGGTTGGTCTTCATGGGCTTTTCTCCCGTCCGATGAGGGTGAAACGCCCCGCCCCGGGATGGGTTCGCACCCCGAATGCGGCCACGGGCCGCCGGAACCCGCGCTCGCGCTCCTCCGTTGCCCGGGACAGGCTTTGAGGTGTGCGATCGCGCTCCCCGTCGCCCGCGACAGGCATTGAGGTTTGCGATGAAGACAGCCGTGACCATGGGTGCAGCGATTCTGGCCTTCGGCCTCGCCGCGGAGCCGGCCGCCGCGCAGGGGGCGCCGGGCGGATGCCTGAAATACGGGCTCGGCGGCGCGGTCGCGGGGCATTTCGCCGGCGGCCATACCCTCAAAGGCGCGCTCGCGGGCTGCGTGCTGGGCATGGCCCGGCGCCGGCAATACGAGCGCGAGGTGCAGGAGCGGCGCCGCAACGAGCAGATCGCCCGCGAGCGCGGCCGCGGCCAGACCGCCGAGCGGCGCCCGGCGCCGGAGCGGAGCCCCGACCTGCAGCGCGTCGACCGCCCCCCGCGGCCGCTCCCGGAGCGGCTTCCCGAGACGCAGCGGGCGGACCGGGTCCCCGCGCCGCTTCCCGAGGCCCGGCCGCGGCCCGACACCGGGCCGGACTGGGTCCCGGATATGCGGCGCGTGGACCGCGCCCCGGCGCCCCAGCGGATCCCGGACGCGACGCGGGCGGACCGCGCTCCGGCGCCCCAGAGGATCCCGGACGCGACGCGGGCGGACCGCGCTCCGACGCCCGAGCCGCGCAGCCCCTACGAGGATCTCGGCCTCGGCCGGAGCACGCCGCCGGCCCCGCCCGCGCCCCGGCAGGAGGCCGGCCGCCGGCGCGCGCCCGGCGACGGCTTCGAGACCGAGGGCACCTTCAGCCACGGCCCGGTCGACCTGGGCCCTGTCGACCTGCCGCCGGACCGCCGGCGCCGCCCCCCGGCCTTCGAGCCGGAGGCGACGGGCAGCTTCTTCCGGGCCCCCGGCACGGTCTATTGAGGCGACGGCCGCCCCTGGCGGTCAGCGCCTGACCGCGACCGGGCCGGCGACGGCCGCTCGGCCCCTGAACGGCTTCCGCGGCGGGCCCGGGGCGTCGCCGCGGCTTCAGCCCCTGAACTCGCTCTCCTCCAGGAAGCGCGCCTCCTCCGGCGTCGAGTCCCGGCCGAGCCAGGCGTTCCGGTGCGGAAAGCGGCCGAAGCGGGCGACGATGCCGTGGTGGTGGCGGGCCCAGTGCAGGGTCTCGGGGTCCCCGAGCGCCTCGTGGAGCGCCACCGAGCGCTCCTGGTGGCGCAGGGATTCCGAGTGCATGAAGGGCAGGTAGAAGAAGCGGCGGAAGGCCGGATCGACGCGGGCATCGTGGCCGCGCTCGATCGCCCTGTCGGCCGTCATGACCGCGCCGTGGTCGGTGGCGTAGGCCCGCCGCGTGCCGCGGAACATGTTGCGCGGGAACTGGTCGAGGAGGAGCACCACCGCGAGCGCCCCGTCCGGGGTCAGCTCCCACTCGGCGAGGTCGCCCCGCGCCGCCGCCTCGTAGGTCAGCATGAAGCGGTCGCGGCAGGCCTGGTCGAAGACGTCGTCCTTGGCGAACCACCGCTCCGGCCCGGCCTCGCGCCAGAAGGCGATCACCTCCTCCGCCGTCGCGATCCTCTCCATGGCCCTCTCCCCTGATCCGAACCGAAGCGGCGGGGATCCAAAGGGAGCGTCGTGCTCCCCCGATCCCTGTCCCGCTGCCGCGGTTATGGCCCGCGCGGCCCCGTTCGGCCAGTCCGCCGCCCGCGCTCGCCTTGCGTCCCGTGCAGGCGGCCCCCGCGCATTTTCCCGCCTGCCCGGCTTGCCAGCGCAGCTTTGATCGCTACAAGCGGCGGCGAAAACAAAGTTGCGCTCGGCTCGGCGCAGCCGCAACGAAACGTGCAGACTGGGGCGGGGCCCCCTCCGACGGAAGGACTTGAGGACCATGCGCGTCTATTACGATCGCGATGCCGACATCAACCTGATCAAGGGCAAGAAGGTCGTCATCGTGGGCTACGGCAGCCAGGGCCACGCCCATGCGCAGAACCTGCGCGATTCGGGCGTGAAGGAGATCGCGGTCGGCTTGCGCAAGGGCTCGCCCTCCGTGGCCAAGGCCGAGAACGCCGGCCTCAAGGTCATGGAGGTCGCCGAGGCCGCCCGGTGGGGCGACGTCGTCATGATGCTCACCCCCGACGAGCTCCAGGCCGACATCTACCGCACGGACCTCGCGCCCAACATGAAGCAGGGCGCCGCGCTCCTGTTCGCGCACGGCCTCAACGTCCACTTCAACCTGATCGAGCCGCGCAAGGACCTCGACGTCCTCATGGTGGCCCCGAAGGGCCCCGGCCACACGGTGCGCTCCGAGTACCAGCGCGGCGGCGGCGTGCCGACCCTGATCGCGATCCACCAGGACGCCACCGGCAACGCCCACGACCTCGGCCTCTCCTACGCCTCCGCCAACGGCGGCGGCCGGGCCGGCATCATCGAGACGACCTTCAAGGAGGAGTGCGAAACCGACCTCTTCGGCGAGCAGGTCGTGCTCTGCGGCGGCCTCGTCGAGCTCATCAAGGCGGGCTTCGAGACCCTGGTGGACGCCGGCTACGCCCCCGAGATGGCCTATTTCGAGTGCCTCCACGAGGTGAAGCTCATCGTCGACCTCATCTACGAGGGCGGCATCGCCAACATGAACTACTCGATCTCGAACACCGCCGAGTACGGCGAGTACGTCACGGGCCCGCGCATCATCACGGACGCCACCAAGGCCGAGATGAAGCGGGTGCTGACCGACATCCAGTCGGGCAAGTTCACCCGCGACTGGATGCTCGAGAACCGGGTCAACCAGACCTCGTTCAAGGCGACCCGCGCCCGCATGTCCGCCCACCCGATCGAGGAGGTCGGCGAGCGCCTGCGCGGCATGATGCCGTGGATCAAGGAAAAGGCGCTGGTCGACAAGTCGAAGAACTGAGGCTGTTCTCTCTCCGCCTCCTAGCCCCCTCTCCCCGCAGGCGGGGAGAGGGCTGGGGTGAGGGGCCGGTCGGATGAGCTCAGCGCATCCGTGTCATGGCCGGGCTCGTCCCGGCCATTTCCGTTCGTGCTCCTCGACGCCTGATGCTGCGATCGCCGGCGCGCCTTTCTGATCGGGATGGCCGGGTCAAGCCCGGCCATGACACGCGTGAGGTGGAGACCGCTCGCTACGCTGCGTGACCGTGACGTCGGCGAGGTGGATGCATCGTGCTCATCCGACCAGCCCCTCACCCCAACCCTCTCCCCGCAGGCGGGGAGAGGGAGTGAGTGCGCGGGGAGAGGGAGCGCGACGGCGTCCCTACTGCGAGTTCGACTTGGTGTTCTGGGCCTTGTTGTTGTCCTGCTTGCCCGGGTCGTTGCGGTTCTTCATCGTTCCGCCGGAGCCGCGGGTCTTGTGGCCGGCGTGGTCGGCCTTGCTCTCGGCCGAGTTGTCGCCGTTCATCTTGCCTTTGCCCATCGGGATCTCCTCCTCGTCGTTGAGCCGATGAGGACAAACGGTCCGCCGGAGGGCAGGTTCCTCCCGCTCGCCCGTCGCACGGGCCGGGGGCGCCGGAGAGTGCTCCTCCCGCCGACCTGTCGCAGAGGCCGGAGCATGCCGGAGGCAAGGGTCCTTGCGTCGGGGCCGTACGGGATCTCTGGCCGGAGCATGCCGGAGGAAAGGGCCCTCGCGTCGGGGCCGTACGGGATTCCTCAATAGCCGAGCCGGCCCATCAGGTGCCCGGCCGCGTCGCCCGCGGCGTCGCCGGCGGTGAGGAGGAAGAAGGCCCAGATCACGGCCGAGGCCACGTTGACGCTCATGAACAGCGGCCGCGGCATGCGGAACACGCCGGCGATCAGCGGCACCACCGCGCGCACCGGCCCGAAGAAGCGGCCGATGAACACCCCGCCCGCGCCCCAGCGCTGCATGAAGGACTCGCCCCGCGCCACCGCCTTCGGCTGCCGGTTGAGCGGCCAGACCGTCTTGGCGCTGTCCTTGAAGTAGCGCCCGAACTCGAAGGACAGCCAGTCGCCGAGGATCGCGCCCGCCGCCGCGCCGGCCCAGACCGGCCAGAAGGCGAGGCCGCCGGTCTCGATCAGGGCGCCGATTCCGAGCAGGAGCACGGTCGCGGGCACCAGGAGCGAGAGGACCGCGATCGATTCCCCGAAGGCCAGTCCCGCCACGATGAAAGGTGCCCAGGCGCGGTGCTCGCGCACGAAGTCGAGGAAGGCGATCTTGACGGTTTCGATGTCCATGGGTCCTCGGCACTCGGCGGCAGGCGGGGCCGCCCCGTCCTCGCGATACGGCGCCGCTGATAGGTAGGATCACCGCTACTGATTTGCGACTGTGGTGTCCGTGCGCTAACGCAGGGCGCGCGGGGCCGCGCCGCGACCTCGTTGCGGACGGCCCCACCCGAGGTCCGGCCCATGAACGTCCTCCCGATCCCGTCGCACGTCGCACACGGCCCGAGGTCCGGTCCTTGAACGTCCTGTCAAACCAGTCCCACGTCGCCTATGGCCCGAGGTCCGGCCCATGAACGTCCTGTCGATCCAGTCCCATGTCGCCTACGGCCATGTCGGCAACGCCTCGGCCGTGTTCCCGATGCAGCGGCTCGGGGTCGAGGTCTGGGCGATCCACACGGTGCAGTTCTCCAACCACACCGGCTACGGCGCCTGGAAGGGCCGGGTCTTCGACGGGCCGGCGATCGAGGAGCTCGTCGAGGGCATCGCGGAGCGCGGCGTGCTGCCCCGCTGCGACGGGGTGCTCTCGGGCTACATGGGCTCGGCCGACATCGGCACCGCGATCCTGTCCGCGGTCGCCCGGGTGCGCGCCGCCAACCGGGATGCGCTCTATTGCTGCGATCCGGTGATCGGCGACGTCGGCCGCGGCGTGTTCGTGCGGCCCGGGATCCCGGAATTCATGCGCGACCGCGCCGTGCCGGCCGCCGACATCATCACCCCGAACCAGTTCGAGCTCGACTGGCTCGCCGGGGTCGAGACCCGCACGCTCGCGGACGTGAAGGCGGCGGTCGCGTCCGTGCACGCCTTGGGGCCCCGGGTCGTGCTCGCGACCTCGGTCCACATCGACGAGACGCCCTCCGACGCCATCGACCTCATGGCCGCGGAGGGCGGCCGGTTCTGGCGCGTGCGCACCCCGAAGCTCTCCTTGAGCGTCAACGGGGCGGGCGACGCCATCGCGGCCCTGTTCTTCGTCCACTACGCCCGCACCCGCTCGGCCGCCGCGGCGCTGGGGGAGGCGGCCGCTTCCGTCTACGGGCTCCTCAAACGCACCGCGGAATCCGGCTCCCGCGAGATCCTCACCGTCGCGGCCCAGGACGAGTTCGTCGCCCCGAGCCGGCGGTTTCCGGTCGAGGAGGTGTAGGGGCCCTCCCTCTCCCCGCGCTCTTCTCCCTCTCCCCGTTCACGGGGAGAGGGAGTCCCGCGACAGGGTCCCGACCCCTCCCGTTGACGCAGGCGCCGCTTTGGCGCAGAATCTGCGAGGTTCTTCAAGAACTAAGGGCTCTCCAGGCCTCCTGCCTCGGAGAGCCTTCTCCATTGAGGCGCCGACCGCGATGAACTCGCCCAACCGCTCGACCCATATCCGGCTCACCTCCCACCCGGAGCCGAACACCGCCACGACGCGCTTTCCGATCCGCTGGGGCGCAGCCACCCCGAAGGAGCGCGGACCCGTCATCGGCTCGGTCACGAACCCGTCCGACCGCAACGTGATCGGCGCGCATGGCGGCTCCTATTCGCTCTACCGCGCGCTCGCGATCTCGGCCCGGGCCCTGAACCCGCTGGCGCGGCCGGACCTGCACAACACCCACCCGACCGCCGAGATCGGCCCGCACCCGCAATGGTCGGAACCCGGCAAGATCGTCTCCCTCGACCCCTGGGGCCACATGGTCGGCCAGGCGTTCCGGGACGAGATCGCGGGCGGGGTCGACGTGCGCCCGACGATCGCGGTCACCAAGGCGCGCCTCAACATGCCCGAGATCCTGGCCGCCATGGGCGCGCGCCGGCTCGCGGCGGACGGGGGCATCCTGCACAAGTCCGGCGACATCTCGGTCACCAAGGTCGCGGTCGATCCCGTCTGGTACCTGCCGGGCGTCGCGGCCCGGTTCGGGGTCGGCGAGGGCGAATTGCGCCGCACCCTGTTCGAGCAGACCGGCGGCATGTTCCCGGAGCTCGTCACGCGGCCCGACATGAACGTGTTCCTGCCCCCGATCGGCGGCACCACGATCTACATCATCGGCGAGGTCGCGGCGCTCACCGACCCCAAGCGCACCATCGCGTGCCGGGTGCACGACGAGTGCAACGGCTCGGACGTGTTCGGCTCCGACATCTGCACCTGCCGGCCCTATCTCGTGCACGGCATCGAGGAATGCGTGCGCGAGGCCCAATCCGGCGGCGCCGGGGTCATCGCCTACAACCGCAAAGAGGGCCGCGCGCTCGGCGAGGTCACCAAGTTCCTGGTCTACAACGCCCGCAAGCGCCAGGAGGGCGGCGATTCGGCCGCGACCTATTTCGAGCGCACCGAATGCGTCGCCGGCGTGCAGGACGCCCGCTTCCAGCAGCTCATGCCCGACGTGCTGCACTGGCTCGGCATCCGCCGCATCGACCGGCTGATGTCGATGTCGAACATGAAGTACGACGCCATCGTGGGCTCCGGGATCGAGGTCGGCGAGCGCGTCCCGATCCCGCCCGAGCTCGTGCCCCCGGACGCCGCGGTCGAGATCGAGGCCAAGAAGGCCGCGGGCTACTACACCCCGGACGGCCCGGCCGCGCCGCTCGACCAGGTGAAGGGGCGGGATCTGGAGCGGTTCTGAAGCCGGCTCCTCCCTCTCCCCGCGCATTCCTTCCCCTCTCCCCGCAGGCGGGGAGAGGGCTGGGGTGAGGGGCCGGTCGGTGAGGCTCTGTGCATCCGCCTCACGCGTGTCATGGCCGGGCTTGTCCCGGCCACCTCGATCGGAGAGGCGCGCTGCCCCGACAGCGAGAAGCATCGCGCGCTTCGCGTCGGGATGGCCGGGTCGAGCCCGGCCATGACACGGATGTGTTGATCTCCACCGACTGGCCCCTCACCCCGACCCTCTCCCCGCAGGCGGGGAGAGGGGGACAGGCGCGGGGAGAGGGAGTAGAAGCGCCCGATGACCTCCCCTTCCGAATCCGACGCCGCCCGTTCCCTCCTCTCCGCCGCCGCCGTGCGCGAGCGCGCGGGGCGGATGCTGGAGCACGGGCTCGAGGGTCGCCTGCGGCACTTCACCGTCGATCTCGGCCGGCTCGACGCCTGCGCCGACGAGGTCGTGGCGACGATCCGGGCGAACTATCCCGATCTCGACATCCCCTTCCACGCCCGCTGGCGCCATTTCGCGGCGGGCGGGATCGAGCGCTGGGGCGCGGTGATGCGCGGCGCGCCGTGGCAGGAGGAGGCCGAGATGGCCCGCGCCGCCTTCGACCTCGCCATCGTCTCCGTGCTCCTCGACGCGGGCGCGGGCGCGGCCTGGCGCTACCAGGAAGGCCGCACGGGCGAGACCTTCGCGCGCTCGGAGGGGCTCGCGGTCGCGAGCTTCGACATGTTCATCGGCGGCGCCTTCTCGTCCGATCCCGCCGATCCGTTCCGGGCCGATGCGGACGCGCTGGCGGCGCTCCCGGCCGCGGAGCTCGCCGCCGGCTTCCAGGTCTCGCCCGAGAACCCGCTCGTGGGGCTCGAGGGCCGCACCGCGCTCCTCAACCGCCTCGGCCAGGTCGTGGCCGCTTCACCGGAGGTGTTCGGCCGCGAGGACGAGCCGCGGCCCGGCGGGCTGTTCGACGTGATCGCCGCGACCGCGCAAGGGTTCGAGATCCGCGCGCCCGCGATCCTCGACGCGCTCCTGACCCATCTCGGGCCGATCTGGCCCGGGCGCATCGCGTCGGGCGGGGTCGATCTCGGCGACACCTGGCGCCATCCGCTGATGCGCACGGACGACGCCACGGACGGGCTCGTGCCGTTCCACAAGCTGTCGCAATGGCTGTCCTACTCGCTGATCGAGCCGCTCGAATGGGCGGGCTACACGGTGACCGAGATCGACGGGCTCACCGGCCTGCCGGAATACCGCAACGGCGGCCTCTTCCTCGATACCGGCGTCATCGCCCTCAAGGACCCCGCCGACGCGGAGCGCGCCCATACCGTGGACTCGACGCTCGTGGTGGAATGGCGTGCGCTGACGGTCGCGCTCCTCGACCGGGTCGCCGGCCCGGTGCGGGACAAGCTCGGATTGGAGGAGCGCGCCTTTCCTCTCGCCAAGATCCTGGAAGGCGGCACCTGGGCGACGGGGCGGCGGCTCGCGGCCGAGCGCCGCCCGGGCGGCGCGCCGCCGCTGACCGTGGTGAGCGACGGCACCGTCTTCTAGAATCTGTCTGCTCGCGATGGCATCGGGAAGAGCGAGGCTGTCGGTCCCGCGGCTCCGTCCGGATGGGATCCTGAAACAGCCTGACGGACGCTAGGCCCCGCAAGGGCCGCCCGGCCGGGATCGCAACAATCCGCAACGTGGCGGTTTCCTCGGCCGCCGGAGGCGCTATTCTCGCCGCGCATCATCGAAGGACCTCCCGCATGCAAGGCGTCACCGTCGTCGACCACCCGCTCGTCCAGCACAAGCTCACGCTCATGCGGGACGCCAAGCGGTCGACCAAGGGCTTTCGCCAGCTCCTCAACGAGATCGGCATGCTGCTCGCCTACGAGGTCACCCGCGACCTGCCGCTCGAATACATCGACATCGAGACGCCGCTCACCGCGATGAAGGCGCCCCAGATCGCCGGCAAGAAGCTCGTGCTGGCGCCGATCCTGCGCGCCGGCGTCGGCTTCCTCGACGGCATGCTGACGCTGGTTCCGTCCGCCCGCGTCGCCCATATCGGCCTCTACCGCGATCCCGAGACGCTCCAGGCGGTCGAGTACTACTTCAAGGCGCCCTCGGATCTGGCCGACCGCATGGTCCTCGTGCTCGACCCCATGCTCGCCACCGCGAACTCCGCCGTCGCGGCCATCGACCGCCTCAAGGAGCGCGGCGCCAAGGACCTGCGCTTCGTCTGCCTCCTCGCGGCCCCCGAGGGCGTGGAGCGCTTCCGCGCCGCCCATCCCGACGTGCCGATCTGGACCGCGGCCATCGACGAGCACCTCAACGACCACGGCTACATCGTGCCGGGCTTAGGGGACGCCGGCGACCGCATGTTCGGGACGCGGTAAGGCGCCCGGGCTCGCCCGTCGTTCGCAATCCCGTCCAGGAGAGGGACGCCTCATGCGCTTCATCGTCGCCGACTGGGGCACCACGCGCTTTCGCGGCTATCTCGTCGAGGGCGAGACGATCCTCGACCGCGTCGCCTCGGACGAGGGCGTCTCGGCCCTGAAGCCCGGCCAGCACCGGGACGTGTTCCTGCGCCAGTGCGGCGCCTGGCTCGCGGCCGAGCCCGAGGCGCCGGTTCTCCTCGTCGGCATGGTGGGGAGCCGCGAGGGCTGGGCGGTCGCCCCTTATGCGGAATGCCCGGCGGACGCGGAAGCGATCGCCCGCGCCATGATCCCGGTCGAGCTCGGCACCGGACGCCGGGCCCATATCGTGCCGGGGCTCGTCTGCACGCCCGCGCGCGGCGCCGCGGATGTGATGCGCGGCGAGGAGACGCTCGTGCTCGGCGCCGGCGTCGCGGACGGGCTCGTGTGCCTGCCCGGCACGCACCCGAAATGGATCCTCATGCGGGGCGGGCGCATCGAGCGCTTCGCGACCTTCATGACGGGCGAGATGTACGCGCTCCTGCGCGAGCATTCGATGATCGGCCGCCCCGCCACCGAACCCGGCGACGAGGCCGGCTTCGCGATGGGGCTCGCGGCCGCGCGCCGCAACGAGGGCGAGGGCCGCGTCGGGCTCCTCCACCTCCTGTTCGGCGCGCGCGCCGCGGTGGTGTCGGGGCGCATGGCGACCTCGCTGCTCGGCCCCTACCTCTCGGGCCTCCTCACCGGCGACGAGATCGCGGGCGCGCTGGCGCAGTTCCCGGGCGCCGCCGAGGTCACGATCGTGGCCGAGGCCCCGCGGGCCGATCTCTATGTCGGCGCGCTCGGGCAGCGCGGCATCGCGACGGTCGTGAAGGCGCCCCAGGAGGCGCTGATCGCCGGCCTCGCCCGGATCGTGCGCCACCGGCCCGCCTGAGGCGGGACATCCGGGGCATTGCCCTGTGCCATGCGGATCGGCTAAGGGCGCGGCCTTGCCGGCGCGGCCCGTAGGGCCGGCCTCCCGTCTCCTTGGACGTCGCGCGGGCCTTACGGCCTGCAGACGCCGCGATCAGAACGAAAGGGCGGCCCGCATGACCGCGACCTCGCTCAAGTTCGGCACCAGCGGCCTGCGCGGCCTCGTCACGGAGTTGAACGGCCCGCCGGCCTACGCCTATACCCGCGCCTTCGCGGGCCTGCTGATCGAGGACGGCTCGGCCGCGGCGGCCGGCAACGCGGTGCTGGTCGGACGGGACCTGCGCGCCTCGAGCCCCGCCATCGCGGCCCTGTGCTGCGCGGCGCTCTTTGACGCCGGCCTCACCCCCCTCGATTGCGGCGCCCTGCCGACCCCGGCCCTGGCGGCCCACGGCATGAGCCGCGGCCTGCCCGCCATCATGGTGACGGGCAGCCACATCCCGGAGGACCGCAACGGGCTGAAGTTCTACCGGGCGCAAGGCGAGATCGACAAAGCCGACGAGACCCGCATCGTCGCCCTCCACGCCGCCCTCGACCCGCAGGCGGGGCCCGAGGGCACCGGCGGCCGCCGGGCGACGGCGCCCGACGCCGACCTCTTGGCGGCCTACCGCGCCCGCTCCCTCGACTTCTTCGGCTCCGGCTCCCTGCGAGGCCTCACGGTCGGGGTCTACCAGCATTCCTCCGTCGCCCGCGACGTCATCGTCGACGTGCTCGAAGGCCTCGGCGCCCGGGCCGTGCCGCTCGGCCGCGCCGATCGCTTCATCCCGGTCGACACCGAGGCCCTGCGCCCGGAGGACGAGGCGCTGGCGCGAGGATGGGCCGGCGAGCAGGCGCTCGACGCCATCGTGTCGACCGACGGCGACGCCGACCGGCCCCTGATCGCGGATGCGGCGGGCGCGTTCCTGCGCGGCGACCTCGTCGGGGCGATCACCGCCCGCTTCCTCGGGGCGGACGCGATCGTGACGCCCGTGACCTCGAACTCCGCGCTCGAGGCCTGCGGCGCCTTCGCCCGGGTGCTGCGCACCCGCGTCGGGTCGCCCTTCGTGATCGAGGGGATCGGGGAGGCGATCGCGGCCGGCGCGCGGGTCGCGGTCGGCTTCGAGGCCAACGGGGGCGTGCTGCTCGGATCCGACGTGGAGCGCCGGGGACGCCGGCTCGCGGCGCTGCCGACGCGCGACGCCATGCTCCCCATCCTGTGCTGCCTCGCCAGCATTGTCGAGCGGGGGCAGCCGCTCGCAACGGTCGCGGCGGATTTCCGCTTCAAGGCGGCGGCGAGCAACCGCCTCCCGGAGGTGCCGGGCGAGCGCAGCGCCGCCTTCCTGGGGCGCCTGGAACGGGAGCCGTCGTTCCGCGACGAATTCCTCGCGCCGCTCGGCGGCGTCGCCGCCATGAGCGCGCGGGACGGGGTGCGGCTCACGGCGCACAACGGCGAGGTGGTGCATGTCCGCGCCTCCGGCAACGCGCCGGAGCTCAGGGTCTATGTGGAGGCCGAGGGGCCCGCGCGCACCGCGGCGCTGCTGGCCTGGGGGCTCGAACAGGCCGCCCGGCAGGTGAGGGCATGAGCCGGGGCGCTGCTGCCCTGGGGGCTCGAATGGCCTGCGAGGCAGGTCGGGACGTGAGCCGGGGCGTCCCGTTGCCCGCGGGGAGCTTCGTGGGCACGGCCTCCCGGCCTCGGCTATAATCGGCCTCTCATCCGCGCAGGATCGCCATGCCCCATCCCCTCCTTGCCTCGCAACCCGACCATCCCCGCCCCGTCTGGCTCGTCACCGAGGCGAGCTGGCCCGGGATCGCCGCGGCGCTGCCGCCGCCCGCGCAGGCCTTCGCGGCCGCGCAGGCGTTCAAGGGCGGGGCCGGGCAGCTCTGCCTGCTGCCGGACGCAGGAGGCGGGATCCTCGGCGCCGCCTTCGGGCTCGACGGGCCGGAGGCGAAGCGGCCCGACCCCTTCCTTCCGGGAAAGCTCGCCACCCTCCTGCCCGAGGGCGACTACCGCTTCGCGAACGCGACGCCGGATCCGGAGCTCGCGACGCTGGCCTGGCTCATCGGCGGCTACGCCTTCACGCGCTACCGCGCCAGGCCCGAGAAGCGCGTGCGCCTCGTGCCGCCCGAGGGCGTCGACGCCGCCGAGATCGCGCGGATCGCGCATGCGGTGGCCTGCGGCCGCGATCTCGTCAACACGCCGACCAACGACCTCGGCCCGGACGGAATCGAGGCGGCGGCGCGGCGCATCGCCGACCGCCACGGCGCCTCGTTCACGAGCCTGGTCGGCGACGACCTGCTCCAGCAGAACTTTCCCATGATCCACGCGGTCGGCCGCGCCTCCGCGACCCCGCCGCGGCTGATCGACATCGCCTGGGGCGCGGCGGATGCCCCGAAGGTCACGGTGGTGGGCAAGGGCGTCGCCTTCGACACCGGCGGCCTCGACATCAAGCCGCCGGCCTCGATGCTGCTCATGAAGAAGGACATGGGCGGCGCGGCCGCGGCGCTCGCGCTCGCCGACATGATCATGGGCGCCGGCCTGCCCTTGCGCCTGCGGGTGCTGATCCCCGCGGTCGAGAACGCGATCGCCGGCAACGCCTTCCGCCCGGGCGACGTGCTGGCGAGCCGCAAGGGCCTCTCGGTCGAGATCGGCAACACGGACGCGGAAGGCCGCCTCATCCTCGCCGACGCGCTCGCCCTCGCCGACGAGGAGAGCCCGGACCTGATCGTGGATTTCGCGACGCTCACGGGCGCCGCCCGCACGGCGCTCGGGCCCGACCTGCCGCCGTTCTACAGTACGGACGACGGCCTCGCGGCGGAGATCGCCCGCTGCGGCACCCTCGTGAACGACCCCGTCTGGCGCCTGCCGCTGTGGGAGCCCTACCGGGCCCTGCTCGAATCCAAGACCGCCGACCTCAACAACACCGGCGGCCCGATGGCGGGCTCGATCACCGCAGCCCTGTTCCTCTCCCGCTTCGTGACGAACGCGAAGGCCTGGGCCCATTTCGACATCTTCGCCTGGAACCCGAGCGCGAAACCGGGGCGTCCCGAAGGCGGCGAGGTGCAAGGCGCGCGGCTCGTCTATGCGCTGCTGAAGGAGCGGTACGGAGGGTAGGACCCTCTCCCCGCCGCGCCTCTCCCTCTCTCCGTTTACGGGGAGAGGGAGAGGCGCGGCGGCGGGAGCGAGCGCCCCGGTGCCATCGTGTTGACGTTGTGTCAGGGGATTGAGCGCCACAGTACCCCCGGAGACCGCCGATGAGCTTCGACCGCCGCGTCACGCCGCACCGCCCCGACCTTGCCGACGAGCGCCTGCGCGGGCAGGTGGAGGCGGAGCGCTTCTCGGCCGGGACGGTGATGCGGGTGAGCGCCCCCTCGACCGGCGTGCGGCGCCATCCTTCGCCTGACGCCCCCCTCGACACCGAGGCCCTGATGGGCGAGCTCGTCACGGTCTACGACGAGCACGAGGGCTGGGCCTGGGGGCAGATCCACACGGACGGCTATGTGGGCTACCTCTCGGCCGAGGCCCTGAGCCCGCCGCATCTTGAGCCCACGCACCGGATCGGGGCGCTGCGCACCTTCGTCTACCAGGGCCCGAACCTGAAGCTGCCCGTGATGGGCTTTCTCACCCTCAACGCCGCCGTGGCGGTGACGGAGCGCCAGGGCGAGTACGCCCGGCTCGCCACGGGGGGCTGGGTGCACGCGGCGCACCTGACCGACCTCGACGCCCATGCGCCCGATTTCGTCGCGGTGGCGGAACGCTTCGTCGGCACGCCCTATCTCTGGGGCGGGCGCACGAGCCTCGGGCTCGACTGCTCGGGGCTCGTCCAGACCGCGCTCGCCGCTGCGGGCATCGCGGCGCCGCGCGACAGCGACATGCAGGAGGCGGCTTTGGGGAACCCCGTGGCGCTGCGCCCGGACCTCTCAGGCCTCGCCCGCGGCGACCTCGTGTTCTGGAAGGGGCATGTGGGCATCATGCTCGACGCCGAGCGCCTCATCCACGCCAACGGGACTTCCATGGACACCTGGGTCGAGCCGCTCGGCGTCGCCGAGGCGCGCATCCGGGTGAAGAGCTACGGGCCCATCACCTCGGTGAAGCGCCTCGGCGCCTGATCTGCGCCTAGTAGCCTCGCTCCCGGTCGACCACGCCCTGGAGCGGCTCGCCGGCCTCGTGCCGGCGGATCTGCTCGACGATGTGGCGCGCCGTCGCGTCGGGCTCGCTCGTCGCGGCGCTGTGCGGGCTGATCGTCACCGCGGGGTGGCTCCAGAGCGGCGAAGCCTGCGGCAGCGGCTCGGTCTCGAACACGTCCAGCGTCGCGGCCTTCAGCGTCCCGTCCTCGAGGCACGCGAGGATGTCGGCTTCGACCTGCAGGCCGCCGCGGGCCACGTTCATCAGGATCGGGCCGCCGAGGCGCCCATCGCGGGCGAGCTTGCGGAAGAGGTCCCGGCTCAGCAGGCCGCGCGTGTCCGGCGTGAGCGGCAGGAGGCAGACCAGGATGTCGGTGCGGCGTAAGAAAGCGTCGAGCTCCGCCTCGCCGGCATAGGTCCGGCACCAGTCCACGGATTTCCGCGTCCGGCTCCAGCCCGCGACCTCGAAGCCCATCACCTGGAGCTTGCGGGCGGCATCCTGGCCCAGCACCCCGAAGCCCAGCATCCCGACCCGGACCTCGCCGGCGGCGGGCTGGGAGCGGTTCTCCTCCCAGACCTTCGCGCGCTGCTGCGCGTCGTAGCGGCGCTGGTCGCGCAAGTGCATGAGGGCGTGCATGACCACGTACTCGCTCATGCGGTTGGTCAGGTTCTCCTCGATGACGCGCACGATCGGCACGTCCGGGAGACCGGGATAGCGCATGAGGTGGTCGACCCCGGCCCCGAGCGAGAACAGCAGCTCGAGGTTCGGCAGGTCGTCGAGGCTGCCCGCCTGCGGGCCCCAGGTCGCGGCGTAGCGGACCTGGCTGCGGTCGAAGGGCTCCCCCAGCACCGCGATGCGCTCGTTCGGCAGCAGGCGCGAGAAGCGCTCGACCCACGGCGCCGGCTCCCACGACAGGGCGATGAGAAAGGTCACGCGCCGGCTCCGATGCGATCGAGAACGAGGGGGGCGGGCGCGGGCGGCGCGTCGCCGATGGCGTAGGCCCGCCGCAGCGCGTGCGCAGCAGCCTCGGCCGCCGCCTCGTCGCGGGCATGGACGGTCCCGAGCGGGCGGCCGCTTCCGACCTCCGTGCCGAGCGGGGCGAGATCGGTGAAGCCGACCGCGTGGTCGACCGGATCCTGCGGCCGGGTGCGGCCGCCGCCGAGCGCCACCACTGCGACGCCGACGTCGCGGGTGGCGATGCGGGCGACATGGCCCGCGCCCTCGGGATGGACGGGGCGCACGACGGGCGCCGCGGCGAGGTGCCGGCCCGGGTTCTCCAGGACATCCGCCGGTCCGCCCAGCGCCGAGACCATGCGCTGGAAGGTCTCCGCGGCCTTCCCCGACGCGATCGCGTCCTCGATCCGGCGCTTCGCCTCCGCGGAATTGGCGGCGAGGCGCCCGAGCACCAGCATCTCGGCCGAGAGCGCGACGGTCACGTCGTGGAACCGGCGCTCCCGGCGCCGGCCCGTGAGGTAGTCGACGACGTAGGCGACCTCGACGGCGTTGCCGGCGGCGGAGGCCAGCGGCTCGTTCATGTCGGTGAGGAGCGCGCTCGTGGGCAGGCCGGCGCCGTTCGCGACGTGCACGAGGCTCTCGGCCAAGGCGCGCGCATCCGCGGCGTTGCTCATGAAGGCGCCGGAGCCGAACTTCACGTCCATGACGAGGCCCTGGAGGCCCGCCGCGAGCTTCTTCGACAGGATCGAGGCCGTGATGAGGTCGATGGATTCCACGGTGCCCGTGACGTCGCGGATGGCGTAGAGGCGCTTGTCGGCGGGCGCGAGGTCGGCGGTCTGGCCGATGATCGCGCAGCCGATGTCACGCGTCACGCGCCGGAACAGGTCGATGTCGGGCTGGGACACATAGCCGGGGATCGAGTCGAGCTTGTCGAGGGTGCCGCCGGTGTGGCCGAGGCCACGGCCCGAGATCATCGGCACGAAGCCGCCGCAGGCCGCGACCGCGGGCGCGAGCGCGAGGCTCACGGTGTCGCCGACGCCGCCGGTGGAGTGCTTGTCGAGGACGGGGCCGGGCAGGTCCCAGGCCAGCACCTCGCCGGAGCGCGTCATAGCGCGGGTGAGCGCCACGCGCTCGTCGACCTCGAGGCCGCGGAAGAACACCGCCATCGCGAAGGCGGCGGCCTGGCCCTCCGACACGCGCCCGCTCGTCAGGCCCTCGATGAAGGCGGCGATCTCCTCTGGCGCGAGCGTGCCGCCGTCGCGCTTGGTCCGGATGATTTCCTGCGGGAGTCGGGTCATCGGCGAATTCCTGCGGCTCCGATTCCAGGGGCGCGGCCTTCAGGGGCCGGTGGGCGGGGCAGCCGCATATCAGTACACCCCGACCTTCGGCGGCCCGTCCGGCCGCCCCTCGATCGCGGCGATCAGCGCGTCGTAGACGCTGCTGGCGCCGATCCGGAAGGTGCGCGGCGTCGCCCAGCCCTCGCCCATGATGCGGTCGGCGAGGTCGAGGTAGAGCGCGGCGTCGGCAAGCGTGCGGATGCCGCCGGAGGGCTTCAGGCCGACCGGCTTTCCGGACGCCTTGATGGCCTCGAGCATGATCGCGGCGGCCTCGGGCGTCGCCGAGACCGCACTCTTGCCCGTGGAGGTCTTGATGAAATCGGCGCCGGCTTCGATGGCGATCCGGCTCGCGGTCGCGATGAGGCGGGGCTCGGCGAGCTCGCCGGTCTCGAGGATCACCTTGAGGAGCCGGCCGCCGTCGAGCCCGTCGCGCACCGCCGCGACCATCTCGGCCGCCACGTCGAGGTCCCCGCGGCGGATCGCGCGGTAGGGGATCACGAGGTCGATCTCCTGCGCGCCGTCGGTGAGGGATTCGTGCACGTCGTCGATGATGCGGTTCGAATCCTCGCCGCCGGCCGGGAAGTTCACCACCGTGGCGATGCGCACGGGCGAGCCTTTGAGGGGCTCCCGCGCCCGGCTGACGAACTGCGGCCAGACGCACACCGCCGCCACGGGCCCGTGGGGGGTGAGGGCTTTGGCGCAGAGCGCGTCGATGGCCTGGTCCGAGCAGGTGTCGGAGAGATCCGTGAGGTCGAGGCAGCGCAGGGCCCGTTGCGCGGTCGCGGCATCAGACATGGGGGCGCTCATAGGATTTCCAAAGCGGCTGGGCATTCCCCGCCCCCCGCCTGCGGCGCGGAGAGGTCGGGAGTGGGGGGTACAGGGGCAGTGCTGAGAGTCTCAGGCTTCTCTTCTCCCTCCCCTCAGGGGAGGGCGACGCGGCGCAGCCGCGCGGGGTGGGGTGTCGCGCGGAGCGCATCCTTCCACATTGGACCCAGAACTCGCCTTCGGCGAACACCCCACCCGACCTCCGCTTCGCTTCGGCCACCTTCCCCTGAGGGGAGGGAGTGGGGTGCTGCCCCTCGTGAAATGCCGCTCTCGGCCCAGGACCACTCGCCCCTGGTCCCTCTCCGCCGCAAGCGGGGGGAGGGAGACGCGATGGGGTACGCAAGCCTCGATGCTCAACCATGCGGCAGCTCCGCCAGGAGGGCGCGGATGAGGCGCTTGAAGCGGTCGGAGGCTTCCGCGGCGGTGTCCTTGGTCTCCTGGTGCGAGGGCGAGGCGCCCTCGATGCCGGCGGCCAGATTCGTGACCACCGAGACCGCCGCGACGTTCAGGCCGTAATAGCGCGCGAGGATCGCCTCGGGGACCGTCGACATGCCGACGAGGTCGCCGCCGAGAGCCTGCACCATCCGGATCTCCGCCGGGGTTTCGAAGCTGGGGCCCGAGAGCCAGGCATAGACGCCTTCGGGCAGGTCGAGCCCGATGCCGGCGGCGGCGCGTTGCAGGGCGGCGCGGAGACCGGCGTCGTAGGCGCCGGTGAGCGAGACGAAGCGTCCGTCCGTGTGGTCGCGCAGGAGCGGGTTCGCGCCCGACAGGTTGATGTGATCGCTGACCGCGACGAGGCTGCCGGGGCGGATGTCCGCCCGCACGGAGCCGGCCGCGTTGGTGAGGACGAGCACGGGGATGCCGAGCGCCCGCACGAGCGCCACGGGGACCCGCATGATCCCGGCGTCGCCGCTCTCGTAGTAATGCGAGCGGCCCTGGAACAGGAGCACGCGCCGGCCCGCGAGCCGCCCGGCGACGAGGCGCGCCGCATGGCCGGAGACGCCGCTCGCGGGAAAATGCGGGATGTCGCGGTAGGCGAGCGCGACGGGATCCTCGATCTCGTCGGCCAGCGGCCCGAGGCCCGTGCCGAGCACGAAGGCGGCGTCGAAGCGGCCGTCGAAGCCGCGCGCCCGGACGAATTCCGCTGCCTCCTCGACCTGCGCTTCCATCGTGTCGTGTTCCGAGCCCTGCTGGCGGGAGAGCGTTATGGCCCAGAGGGCGGGCCGCCGTCGAGTCAGCGGCGATCCAAGTTCTCGGGTCCGAAGGAGTGCGGCAGCAGCGCGTCGAGGGTGAAGCTGCGGCGCACGCCCTCCGGTCCCGCGATGTGGACCGGCGTATCGGCCGATGCGAATTCGCGGATGCGCTGGCGGCAGCCGCCGCAGGGGGTGACGAGATTCTCGCCGTCGCCGATCACCAGGATCGCCGCGATGCGACTGCCCCCGCCCGCCACCATGGCCGAGATCGCGCCGGTCTCGGCGCAGGCGCCCTGCGGATAGGCCGCGTTCTCGACGTTGCAGCCGGAGAACACCCGGCCCTCGGGGGTGAGGATCGCGGCCCCGACCCGGAAGCGCGAATACGGCACGTAGGCCCGGGTCTGGATCGCCCGGGCGGCGTCGAACAGGCGGGCGATCGGGTCCGGTGGGGCGGCGGTCATGAAGTCCTCTCAAGGCGCGTAATGGTAGCGGCATTGGGCGATTTCGAGCCGCCGGTCGTCGTCCTTTCCCGCCAATCGGTAGACCAGGCGGTGCTCGCCGGAGATGCGCCGGGACCACCAGCCCTGCAGGCTTCCCTTGAGGGGCTCCGGCTTGCCGAGCCCGCGGAAGGGGTCGCGGCGGGCGTCCCGGATCAGGAGGTTGATCTTGCGGGCGGTGTCGAGGTCCTGCTCGAACCAGAACAGGTAATCCTCCCAGGCGCCCGCCGCCCAGACGATCTTCACGGGCCGCGCGGGCGCCTGCGGGCCGGACGAGCCGCGTGGGGAGCCGCTTCCGGCGGCTCGATCGGGTCCCGTTCCGTCCCCTGCCCGGCGTCGAGCTCGGCTGCGGCGGCGTGCAGGCGCTCGGCATTGGCGGGGCTCCGGAGGAGGTGCAGGGTCTCCTCCCAGGAGCGGAACTCCTCGTAGGACATCACCACCACGGGCCGCGCGTTCTGGCGCGTCACGACCACATGCGAGCCGGCGTCGCAGACCTCGTCCATGACCTTGGCGAGGTTCTCGCGCAGGGCCGTGTAGGTGATGACGTCGATGGCGCTCATGACGGGTCCTTTCTGTCCAGAAACCTGGACATACGGGCCGGTTCCGTCAAGGGCGCTCCTTTCCGTCCGGCACGCCCGAGGCCAGCGGCGGATCGCGGTGCCGCTGTCGCCCCTACCGCTCCTTCACGTAAGGCACGCCCGAGGCCCGCGGCGGGATCGCGGTGCCGATCACGCCGGCGAGCAGGATCACGGTCATGAGATAGGGCAGCGCCTGGATGGCCTGGACCGGGACCTCGCCGATGCCGGGGAGCGCGATGCCCTGGAGGCGGATCGCGACCGCGTCGAGGAGGCCGAAGAGGAGGCAGGCGCCGAGCGCCGGCCAGGCGCGCCACTTGGCGAAGATCAGGGCCGCGAGCGCGATGAAGCCGCGGCCCGCGGTCATGCTGGGCAGGAAGCCGGCGTTCTGGTCGACCGCGAGATAGGCGCCGGCGAGCCCGCACAGGATCCCCGTGATGATCACGGCGGTGTAGCGCAGGCGCGTCACCGAGATGCCGGCGGTGTCCACGGCGGCCGGATTCTCGCCGACCGCGCGCAGGCGCAGGCCGAAGCGGGTCTTGGCGAGCACGAACCAGGTCACGGGCACGGCGAGGAGGGTGATGATCACGAGCGCGGAATAGCCCCGGAACAGGCCGGGGAAGCGCTCGATCCCCTCGAGCGGCGGCGTCTGGCCGCCGCGGCCGAACCAGGCGTTGCCGACGATCGCGGTAAGGCCGGCGGCCAGCATGTTGATCGCGACGCCCGAGACGATCTGGTTGCCGCGCTGGCTGATCGAGGCGAAGCCGTGGATCAGCGCGAACGCGACCGAGGCCCCGATGCCGGCGAGGAGCCCGATCCAGGCCGAATCCATCAGAGCGGCCGCGGAGGCCGCCGCGAAGGCCGCGACCAGCATCTTGCCCTCGAGCCCGATGTCGACGACGCCGGAGCGCTCCGACCACAGGCCGGCGAGGCACGCGGCGAGCAGAGGAATCGAGAGCCGCAGCGCCGAGTCCAGGACGGTGACGAGGGTGCCGAGGTCCATCGTCACGCTCTCCCGAGGCTGGGCCGCGCGGCGGTGCGGATCAATGCAGGTTCCGGGTGCATCTCAGGCCCTCGCCAAGCCGGCTTGGCGCGCCGGGCGTCCGCCACCGCCAGGGGAACCGGCCGACGACCCGATCGAGGATCGGGATGCCACCTGCGCGACCGTGCGGATCGGTGCGGATCGTCCGTGCATCTCAGGCCCTCACGAAGCCCGGCCGCGGCATGAAGCGCGCGACGACGCGCCGGAACAGCCCGTCGAGGGCGCCGGCGAAGAGGATGATGATGCCGCCGATCACCACGATCATGTCGCGGGTGATGGCGGGCTGCTCGAAGGCGAGTTCCGCGCCGCCCTGGTAGAGCATGCCGAACAGGAGCGAGGCCAGGATGATGCCGACCGGGTGCGCCCGCCCCATGAGCGCCACCGCGATGCCGACGAAGCCATAGCCCGAGGTGAACTCGAGCAGCAGCCGGTGCTGGTAGCCCATGAGTTCGTTGACCGCGAGGCCGCCCGCGAGCGCGCCCGAGATCACCATGGCGACGATCGTGACCCGCGCCGGCGAGATGCCGGCATAGATTGCAGCGGTGGGGTTCGCGCCCACGACCCGGATCGCGTAGCCGAGGCGCGAGCGGTAGATCAGGAGCCAGACCGCAAACGCCGAGGCGAGGGCGAGGAGGAAGGTGAGGTTGAGCTGCGATGGCGGGATCTGGATCCCGAACGCCGCCAGGGCCTCGTGCATGAACGGGATGCGCGATTGCGGCGGGAAGGCGCGCGTCTCCGGGTTCATGGAATTCGCCTCGCGCAGCACGTTCACGAGGAGGTAGACGAGGAGGACGCTCGCGAGCCAGTTGAACATGATCGTGGTGATCACGATGTGGCTGCCGCGCCGGGCCTGGAGGTAGCCGGGAATCGCGGCCCAGAGCGCCCCGAAGGCGGCGGCCGCCAGGATCCCGAGCGGCAGCAGGATGTAGCCCGGCAAGGTCTCGAAATGCAGCACCGCGAGCGCCGCGCCGAGGCCCGCCAGCGTCGCCTGCCCCTCGCCGCCGATGTTGAACAGGCCGGCATGATAGGCGACCGCGACCGCGAGCCCCGTGAAGATGAAGTTCGTGGCGTAGAACAGGGTGAAACCGAGCGCCTCGCCGGAGCCGAGGCTGCCCTGGATGAGCCAGCGCGTGGCGGTGAGCGGGTTCTCGCCGATGCCGACGACGACGAGCCCGGCGACCAGGAAGGCCGCCACGACCGAGACGGCAGGCACCAGGGCCGTGTCGGCCCAGCGGGGGAGATCGATGGGGGCGCTCACTGCGGCGTGTCCGGAAGAAAGAGATGTCCCTTGGCGTCGAGGGGGAAGAACGGGTTCCAGGCGACCTCCCAGAGGTGGCCGTCGGGGTCGGCGAAATAGCCGGAATAGCCGCCCCAGGGGGCGTCCTGCGGGGGCTTGAGGGAGCGGGCGCCGACGGCGATCGCGCGGGCGAAGACCTCGTCGGCTTCCGTACGCGAGCGGCAATTGTAGGCGAGCGCGACCCCGGAGAAGCCCGGGCTTGTGTCCTCCACGTGCGCGTCGGCGGCGAGCGCGGCGCGGCCGAACAGCGCGAGCGCGAGGCCGTTCGCCTGGAAGAACGCCACCTCGGGCTGGCTCGCGGAGGACGCGGTCCAGCCCCAGGCTTCGTAGAAGGCTCGCGCGCGGGCGAGATCGGCGACCCCGAGGGTCACGAGATTCAGGCGCGGCTGCATCGGGGCACCTCCCGGGTCGGGGCAGAGGGGTTCAAGCGGCGCGCTCCGTCCTGGCGACGGCCGGCGGCAGGAGGCTGTGCGGATGCATCACGCGGCGGGCTCCGTCACGGTTGCAATCCGCGATGAGGTGAGACTCGAGAATCTCATGCCGCCCGCTCCGTCGCGCCCGCTGCGCGCGATGAAATGCGACGCGTGACTCTCATGCCGCCCGCTCCGTCACGCCCGCCATGAGGAGGCCGAGATCCGCCTCGTCGGTCGCGTCGGCGCGGCGCTCGCCGGTGATGTGGCCGCCGCACATCACGAGGATGCGGTCCGAGAGGTTCATGATCTCGTCGAGCTCGACCGAGACCAGCAGGATGCCGACGCCGGCGTCGCGCAATGCGACGAGGCGGCGGTGGATGAACTCGATCGCGCCGATGTCGACGCCCCGCGTGGGCTGGCCGACGAGGAGCACCTTGGGCTCGCGCTCGATCTCGCGCGCCAGCACGATCTTCTGCTGGTTCCCCCCTGAGAACTTGGAGGTCCTGAGCCGCGGCGCGGGCGGGCGCACGTCGTACTGCTCCATCTGACCCTTGAGATGCTGGACCATGCGGCCGTGGCTGAGCAGGCCCGTGGCGCCGAGGCGCGGATCGTCGGTGAAGCCGAGCGCCGCGCTCTCGAAGGCCGGGAAGGAGGGCACGAGCCCGGCGCGCAGGCGGTCCTCCGGCACGTGCAGGAGGCCGAGCTCGCGCAGGCGGCGGGGATTGTGCTCGGCATGGGGCAGGCGCCGCCCCCCGAGGGTGATGGAGCCGAGCAGCGGATGGCGCATGCCGGCGAGCGCCTCGAGCAACTCGCTCTGGCCGTTGCCCGCGACGCCCGCGATGCCGACGATCTCGCCCGCGTGGACCGTGAAGCTCGCCTTGGCGACCCGCAGCACGCCGCGCCCGTCGACGACGGAGAGGTCCTCGACGGCCAGCACGGGGGGACCCGGCTCGCGCGCCTCCTTCTCGACCCTGAGCAGCACGCGCCGGCCCACCATCGCCTCGGCGAGCGCCGGCGGCGAGGTCTCGGCCGTCACGTAGGTCGCGACCATCTCGCCTCGGCGCATCACCGAGACGCGGTCCGTGACCGCCATGATCTCGCGCAGCTTATGGGTGATCAGGATGACGGTCTTGCCCTGACTTTTGAGCGCGCGCAGCAGCCCGAACAGGGCGTCGGCCTCCGGGGGGGTCAGCACCGCGGTCGGCTCGTCGAGGATCAGGATGTCGGCGCCGCGGTAGAGGGCTTTCAGGATCTCGACGCGCTGCTGCAGCCCGACCGAGAGCTCGCCGACCCGCGCGTCGAGGTCGATCTCGAGGCCGTAATCGCGCTCGAGCCGGGCGAGCTCCGCGCGCACCTTGGCGGCGCCGGCGCGGAGCAGCGCGCCGCCTTCGGCGCCCAGCATGATGTTGTCGAGCACGGTGAGCGGCTCGACCAGCATGAAGTGCTGGTGGACCATGCCGATGCCGTGCGAGATCGCGTCCGCGGGCGAGCGGATCGCCACGCCCTGGCCGTTGACGCGGATCTCGCCGGAATCGGCTTCGTAGAAGCCGTAGAGGATCGACATCAGGGTCGACTTCCCGGCCCCGTTCTCGCCCACGATGCCGTGGATCGTGCCGGGCTGCACCACGAGGTGCACGGCCCGGTTGGCGTGCACCTCGCCGAAGCGCTTGTCGATGCCGATGAGTTCGATCGCGGGGGACATGCTCAACCGTTCTCCCTCTCCCCGCGGCGCGGGGAGAGGGGGGTGTGGAGCGTCACGTCACGCCGGGCACTTCGAGTCCGACATGTAGTCGTGCACCTTGATGGTGCCGGCCTTGATGTCCGCGGCGGCCTTGTCGGCGGCGGCCTTCATCTCGGGGGTGACGAGGGCCTTGTTGTGCTCGTCCAGGGCCCAGCCGACGCCGTCCTCCTTGAGGCCGAGCACCGAGACGCCGGCCTTCCAGGTGTTGTCCTTGGCCTGGGCGAACGTCGTCTGCGTCGCGACGTCGACGCGCTTGAGCATCGAGGTCAGCACCTTGCCGGGATGCAGGCCGTTCTGGTTCGAGTCGACGCCGATGCCGAGCTTGCCCGCATCCGCGGCCGCGCGCAGCACGCCGACGCCGGTGCCGCCGGCCGCGTGGTAGATCACCTCGGCGCCGCGGTCGATCTGGCTCTTGGCGAGCTCGCCGCCCTTGGCGGGGTCGTTCCAGGCCGCGCCCGTGGTGCCCGTCATGTTCTGGAACACCTCGCCGTCCTTCTTGGCGTGCTTGACGCCCTGGACGTAGCCGCAGGCGAAGCGGCGGATGAGGGGGATGTCCATGCCGCCCACGAAGCCGACCTTGCCGGACTTGGAGGCCTGCGCCGCCAGGAGCCCGACCAGGAACGAACCCTCGTGCTCCTTGAACACGATCGACTGCACGTTGGGCAGCTCGACCACCGCGTCGATGATCGCGAACTTCACGTTCGGGAACTCGCCGGCCACCTTCTTGAGCGCGCTCTCCTGGCTGAAGCCGACCGCCAGGATCGGGCTGAAGCCGTCGCGGGCGAAGCGGCGCAGGGCCTGCTCGCGCTGGGCGTCGTTCTGGGGCTCGAAGTCGCGGTACTCGGTGCCGGTCTCCTTCTTGAAGCGCTCGGCGCCCGCGAAGACGCCCTCGTTGAAGGATTTGTCGAACTTGCCGCCGAGATCGTAGACGATCGCGGGCTTCACGGCGGTCCCTTGGGCGAAGGCGGCGGTCGCGGTGAGGGCGAGGCCCGTCAGGGCCAGTCCGAACTTGGTGATGCTCATCGGCAGTCGTTCCCTTATCGTGAAGGTCGCGGGCTCGGGCGGCCCGGTTGCCCGCGACGATGGCATGGGACGGCCATCGCGCCAAGCACCCTGTCGAGGCGCACGACGGTCCGCCGCTCCGCTTGCGCTTCGGCCGGCCTCCGGCCCTTGATGCGGCCCCCTCCCCCGCTATGGTCGCGCACGGGCGGCCGATCCGGCGCCCCTCCCCTCCATGACGCGACCGACCGCACAGGTTCCATGGCCCTCACCCCCGACGAGATCGACCGCTACGCCCGCCACCTCGTGCTGCGCGACGTCGGCGGCCCCGGCCAGGCGAAGCTGAAAGCCGCGCGGGTCCTGGTGATCGGGGCCGGCGGCCTCGGCGCCCCGCTGATCCAGTACCTCGCGGCGGCCGGCATCGGCACGATCGGGATCGTCGACGACGACACGGTGTCGCTCTCCAACCTGCAGCGGCAGGTGATCCACGGCACCCCGGACATCGGCCGCCCCAAGGTCGAGAGCGCGGCCGACGCGGTGGCGCGGCTCAACCCGCATGTGCGCGTCGAGGCGCAGGCGCGCCGCATCACGCCGGCCGACGCCCGCGATCTCGTGCGGGGATACGACGTCGTCGCCGACGGCTCGGACAATTTCGAGACCCGCTACGCGGTCTCGGACGCGTGCTTTTACGAGGGAAGGCCGCTCGTGACCGCGGCGCTCGGCCAGTTCGACGGCTCGCTCACCACGATCCGGGCGCACGAGCGCGGGGCGGACGGGCGCCCGAACCCGACCTATCGCTGCCTGTTCCCGACCCCGCCGCCGCCGGGCGCGATCCCGACCTGCGCCGAGGCCGGCATCCTCGGCGCGCTCGCGGGCGTCATGGGCAGCCTCATGGCCCTGGAGGTGATGCGCGAGATCGCCGGCTTCGGCGAGGGCCTCGTCGGCCGCCTCCTCATGGTCGACGCCCGCGGGATGCGCTTCGACGTGATGCGCTACGCCTGGGACGAGGGGAACCCGTTGAGCGGGACGCGGTGAGGGGCGCCCGCGCAGGCCTCCCTCTCCCCGCCTGCGGGGAGAGGGGGCGACGCAGCGGCGAGAGGGCGCTCAGAACCCCCGCACCGGCATCCCGGGCCCGCGGCGGAGTCAGTTGTCGTCGCTCCAGCGGGCGGCGCGGTCGATCACGTGCAGCGCGTAGGCCTCGCGGGAGCGCGGGCTGGTGTTGGGCGAGGAGCGGTGGGGCGCCAGCCCGTGCAGCACCACGAGGGTGCCCTTCGGGGCGGGAAGCGGCGCCTCCCGCGCCATCGGCCAGTCCTTGTCGCCGAGCTTCGTCATCACGAGCGAATCGCCGGCGTAATGGAAGCGCTCCCTCAGTCCCCCGCTCTGGACGCCCGGGATGCCGAGCAGGCAGCCGTTGCTCTCGTCGGCGTCCTCCAGCGCGAACCAGAACCCGGTGACCGAGACCGGATCGGTGTGGAGGAAGCTCGCATCCTGGTGGCAATCGACCTCGCCGCCGATGAAGGGCGGCTTGAAGATCACCATGGACTGCACGAGGCCGGGATCGCGCAGCCCGAGACCCCGCGCCAGGTTGCCGAGCCTGGGGTCGCGCGAGAAGCGGTCGAAGACCGGGTCGAGGTCGTGCATGGCGTGACCGATCTTGTTCAGCGCCGCATGCTTGTCCTTCGTCAGGCGCCCGCGCGCGTCGAAGGCGCCCTTCTCGAAGAAGAAGCGGATCGCGTCGCCGGATTCGCGGAAGTAGCGGTCGGCCGCATGGCGCTGGCCGCCGCCGGCCTCGAACACGCTCGCGACGCTCTCGGGATCGAAGGCCTCGACGAGCTCGCGGGTGCGCCGGCGCAGCGCGTCGCATTCCTCCGGGCTCTTGAAGCCCTCGATCACCAGGAACCCGTCGCGGGCATACGTCGCCTGCATCTCCGGCGTGGCGCCGTCGGGGGTGGCCTGGAAGCGGGGGATGGTCATGGGAGAGCCTCGCGGTGGCGTGTCGGCCCTCCCCTTGCGGGGAAGGGCCGGGGTCAGATCCACGAGCGTCCCGCGCCGGACGGCGGCACGTCAAGATGGCGGGCGAGGGTGGCGGCGATGTCGGCGAAGCTCTCCCGCCGCCCGATTCCGCCCGACGCCGTCCCGGGCCCGAAGGCGAGGATCGGGATGTGCTCCCGCGTGTGGTCGGTGCCGCGCCAGGTGGGATCGTTGCCGTGGTCGGCGGTGATCACCGCCACGTCCCCGGGACGAAGCGCGGCGCGGATCTCCGGCACGCGCCGGTCGAACGCCTCGAGCGCCGCGGCATAGCCCGCGACGTCGCGCCGGTGGCCGAACTCGGTGTCGAAATCGACGAGGTTCGCGAAGACGAGGCCGCCGTCCGGGAGAGCGCCGAAGGCCTCGAGCGCCGCGGACAGGCAGGCGTCGTTGCCGTGGGGCTTCACCTCCCGGCCCGTGGCGCGATGGGCGAAGATGTCGCCGATCTTGCCGATCGTCACCACCTCGCGGCCGGCCCGGCTCAAGATGTCGAGCAGGGTGTCGCCGGGCGGCGGGATCGCGAAATCCTTGCGGTTGGCGGTGCGCACGAACCCGGCCTCCGCGGTGCCCGCGAAGGGGCGGGCGATGACGCGGCCGATCCGGTGGGGATCGCACAGGCGCCGGCCGATGCGGCAGAGGTCGTAGAGCCGCTCGAGGCCGAACGCCTCCTCGTGGGCCGCGATCTGCAGCACGCTGTCGACCGAGGTGTAGACGATGGGCTTTCCCGTGCGCAGGTGCTCGGCGCCGAGCTCGTCCACGATGGCGGTGCCCGAGGCGTGCCGGTCCCCGAGGATGCCGGGAAGTCCGCCCTCGCGGATCAGGGCCACGGTGAGCTCGGGCGGAAAGCTCGGGTGCGTCGGCGGGAAATACCCCCAGTCGAAGGCGACCGGGACGCCCGCGATCTCCCAATGACCGGACGGGGTGTCCTTGCCCTTCGAGGTCTCGACGCCGTAGCCGTACGCGCCCGTGACGGCGCCGCGCGGCTCCAGGTTCGGCGGCAGGCGGCCCGTGGAGGCCTGCGCCGCGAGGCCGAGGCCCAAAGCCGCCATATGGGGCACGGCGAGGGGGCCCCGCCTCAGGCCCGCCCGGTCGCCGCGGCCGTCCGCGCAGGCCTCCGCGATGTGGCCGACCGTGTCGGCTCCGGCATCGCCGTAAGCCGCCGCGTCCTCGGCTCCGCCGATGCCGACGGAATCCAGGACGATCAGCAGGGCGCGGGGCATCGGGCTCTCTCCGGTGGCGCCGCCTCCGGACAAGCAGCGCGAGGGGGATCCTTATACCCGAGCGCAACGCCCGGGCACCCCCACAGATCCGTGCACCGGTCTTCGATCGGGGCGGGGCTTCACCCCCTCGACGAGGGATGAGCCGCAGCGCTACTCCCGCACCACCCCGCCGTCCGCCGTCTCCAGGTTGAAGGCGGCGGCGAACAGGGCCTTCGTGTAGTCCGTCTGCGGCTCGGCGAAGATCCGCTCGGCCGAACCCTCCTCGACCACGCGGCCGTTCTGCATCACGACCACGTGGTTGGCGAGCGCGCGCACCACCTTGAGGTCGTGCGAGATGAACATGTAGGCCAGATTCCGGCGCTGCTGCAGGTCGCGCAGCAACTCGACGATCTGGGCCTGGACCGACATGTCGAGGGCGGAGGTCGGCTCGTCGAGCATGACGAAGCGCGGCTCGAGCGCCATGGCGCGGGCGATGGCGATGCGCTGGCGCTGGCCGCCCGAGAACTCGTGCGGATAGCGGTCCATGGTGGCGGGGTCGAGCCCGACGTCGTGCAGCGCGCGCGCCACCACGTCGCGGCGCTCGGTGTAGGAGAGGCCCGGCCGCTGCACGAGGAGCCCCTCCGCCACGATCTCGGCGATGGACATGCGCGGACTGAGCGAGCCGTAGGGGTCCTGGAACACGACCTGGAGGTTCTTGCGCATCGGGCGGATCTCGCCCGCGCGCAGGCCGTCGAGGCGGCTGCCGAGAAAGACGATCGGCCCCTCGGAGGAGATCAGCCGCAGGATCGCGAGCCCCAGCGTCGTCTTGCCCGAGCCCGACTCGCCCACGACCCCGACGGTCTCGCCCTCGCGGATGCGGATCGACACCCCGTCGACCGCCTTCACGTGCCCGATCGTGCGCTGCAGGAAGCCGCGCTTGATCGGGAACCACACCTTGAGGGGCCCGGCCTCGACCACCACGGGCGCGGTCTCGCGGACCGGGTTGGCCCGGCCCTTCGGCTCGGCGGCGAGCAGGCGCTGGGTGTAGGGGTGCTGCGGGTTGCCGAACACCTCCGCGACCGGTCCCTGCTCGACGATCTTGCCTTTGAGCATCACGCAGACCCGGTCGGCCACCTTCCGCACGATGCCGAGGTCGTGGGTGATGAACAGCATCGCCATGTCGAGGCGGCTCTTCAGCTCCGCGAGCAGCTTGAGGATCTGGGCCTGCACGGTGACGTCGAGGGCGGTCGTGGGCTCGTCGGCGATGAAGAGGTCGGGCTCGTTGGCGAGCGCCATGGCGATCATGACGCGCTGGCGCTGGCCGCCGGAGAGCTGGTGCGGAAAGGCGTCGAGCCGGCTCTCGGCGTCGCGGATGCCGACGAGGTCGAGGAGTTCGAGGGTGCGGGCCCGCGCCTCCCGGTCGGGAAGGCCCTTGTGGAGCTTCAGGATCTCGCCGACCTGCCGCTCGATGGAGTGCAGCGGGTTGAGCGAGGTCATGGGCTCCTGGAACACCATGGTGATGTCGTCGCCGCGGACCGAGCGCATCTCGTCCTCGGACAGGGCCATGAGGTCGCGGCCCTTGAACAGGATTTGCCCTGACGGGTGATGCGCTGCCGGATAGGGCAGGAGCTTGAGCACGGAGAGCGCCGAGACCGACTTGCCCGACCCTGATTCGCCGACGAGCGCGACCGTCTCGCCCTTGGCGACGTCGAAGGACACCCGGTCGACCGCGAGCATGTCGCGCCCGTCCTGGCGGAAGGCGACGGAGAGGTCCTGGACGGAGAGGAGGGGGGCGTGCTGGGCGGTTTCGGTCACAAGGGATACCGTGCGTCAATCAGGGAAAGCTTCTTGATGCCGGGCGGCAGCTTCAGACGCTCGTCTTCCGTCAGAAACCCCTCACATTTCATCTCGATAGCCGTTGCGACGTGAATGGCGTCGGGAAGCTCGGCCTTCAGCAGGGCCCGCAACTTGGCTGCGGCAATGACAAGGCTGCGCTCAACCGGGCAAACCCGCAAAGTCGTGCGATCCTTCAGGAGGCGGTCGTAAGCACGGATGGGGTCGTGATCGTCCGATGCGATCGGGTGGGGCAGCACCTCGCCAAGGGTGAGTTCGCTCGTGACGCCGAGGATCTCGCGGCGATCCAGTTGGGCAATCCAGCGGCGCGCGAGAAGACCCCGATCGTTGTCGGTCTCCATGGCATAGATGAAGACGTTCGCATCGAAATAGACCCGGACGACCTCCTCAGGCATCGCCGGCTCTGATGCGATCGTGAAGTTCGTCCCGGTGATCCCACTCGGCCCGGAGCGCCCGGACCCGCTGGACCGGATCGCCGGAGAAAACGCGCCGGTTCTGCATCTCCTCCAGGATCCGCGTCAGAGGCATCCCTTCCTCGTCGGGAGGGACGATGCGTTCAAGCACCACGCGGACCTCGGCCCCGAGGCTCCGCCCCTCTTCCCACCCATCCGGCAGCTTGTCCGTCGGGTAGCGCTCGATGATGACGCGGTCACCGGTGTCCATGTCAGCAGCCTCCCGGACCCATCCTATCACGTAAACGTCTTGCGCGGGTCGAAGGCGTCGCGCACCGCCTCGCCCGTGAAGATCAGCAAGCTCAGCATGAAGGCGATGATGAAGAAGCCCGTAAGGCCGAGCCAGGGCGCCTGCAGGTTCGCCTTGCCCTGCGCCAGCAGTTCCCCGAGCGAGGGCGAGCCCGGCGGCAGGCCGAAGCCGAGGAAGTCGAGGGAGGTGAGCGTCGTGATCGAGCCGTTGAGGATGAAGGGCAGGAAGGTCAGCGTTGCGACCATGGCGTTCGGCAGCAGGTGCTTGAACATGATGGTCGCGTTGGAGAGGCCCAAGGCGCGGGCGGCGCGCACGTATTCGAAGTTGCGGGCGCGCAGGAACTCGGCCCTGACCACGCCCACGAGCGAGACCCAGGAGAACAGGAGCAGGATGCCGAGGAGCACGAAGAAGCTCGGCGTGATGATCGACGAGATGATGATCAGCAGGTAGAGCGCCGGGATTGCGGTCCAGATCTCGATGACGCGCTGGAAGATGAGGTCGGTCCAGCCGCCGAAATAGCCCTGCACGGCGCCCGCGAGCACGCCGATCACGGACGAGATGATCGCGAGGATCAGCCCGAACAGCACCGAGATGCGGAAGCCGTAGATGAGGCGGGCCACCACGTCCCGGCCCTGGTCGTCGGTGCCGAGCCAGTTCCACTCGATGTCGCGGCAGCCGCTGCCGCCGCGGCGTTCGGCGATCGGCCGGCACTGCTCGTCCGTGAGCATCCAGGTCGGCGGCGCGGGCGCAGGCACCGGCAGGTCGAGGTTGTGGGTGTTGTAGGAGAAGCGCACCGGCGGCCAGATCGCCCAGCCGTTCTCGGCGATCTCCTTGGCGATGAGGGGATCGCGGTAGTCGGTGGTGGCGAGGAAGCCGCCGAACTTCTCCTCCGGGTAGTCGACGACGATCGGATAGAGCATTTCGCCCTTGTAGGAGGCGACGATCGGCCGGTCGTTGGCGATGAACTCGGCGAACAGGCTGACCACGAACAGGACCATGAAGATCCAGAACGACCAGGTGCCGCGCCGGTTGGCCTTGAAGTTCTGCAGGCGCCGCCGGTTCAGCGGCGAAAGGCGGACGAAGCCCTCGCGGGGGAGCGGCGGCGCGACCGGCGAGGCAGCCGGCGAGGCGACGGGGATATGCTCGTTCACGGGAGCGCCCTCGCGGAATGCTGCCGTGCGGTGCGTCTCTCCCTCCCCTCGGGGGAGAGCGACGCGGCGAAGCCGCGCGGGGTGGGGTGTTCGCCCGAAGGGCGCATTCCAGGCCCGGCGTTGAAGGATGCGCTTCGCGCAACACCCCACCCGGCCGCCTGACGGCGTCCACCCTCCCCTGAGGGGAGGGAGGGGCGGGCTGCGCCTGCCGGATCGAGGAGACCTGTGACAGCTCCCATCCTCACGCCTCCCGGGTCTCGAAATCGATCCGCGGATCGATCCAGGTGTAGGTGAGGTCGGAGACCAGGTTCACCACCAGGCCGACGAGGGAGAAGATGTAGAGGTTGGCGAAGACCACCGGATAGTCGCGGTTCACGATCGACTCGAAGGAGAGCAGGCCCAGGCCGTCGAGGGAGAAGATCGTCTCGATCAGCAGGGCGCCGGCGAAGAAGGCGTTGATGAAGGCGCCGGGGAAGCCCGCGATCACGATCAGCATGGCGTTGCGGAAGACGTGGCCGTAGAGGACCTGGCGCTCGGAGAGGCCCTTCATGCGCGCGGTGAGCACGTATTGCTTGCGGATTTCGTCGAGGAACGAGTTCTTGGTGAGCAGCGTCGAGGTCGCGAAGGCCCCGAGCGCCATGGCGGTGATCGGCAGCGCGATGTGCCAGAAATAATCGAGGATCTTCGCGCCCCAGGACATCTGCGCCCACCCTTCCGAGGTGAGGCCGCGCAAGGGGAAGATCTGCCAGAACGAGCCGCCCGCGAAGAGCACGATGAGCAGGATCGCGAAGAGGAACCCCGGGATCGCGTAGCCCACGATCACGACGCCTGAGGTCCACACGTCGAAGGGCGTCCCGTCCCGCACCGCCTTCTTGATCCCGAGCGGGATCGAGATCGCGTAGGACAGGAGCGTCATCCACAGGCCGAGCGTCACCGAGACCGGAAGCTTCTCCTTGATGAGCTCGAGCACCGAGACGTCGCGGAAATAGCTCTTGCCGAAATCGAAGCGGGCGTAGTCCCACAGCATCTTGGCGAAGCGCTCGTGGGCCGGCCGGTCGAAGCCGAACTGCGTCTCGAGCTGCTTGATGAAGCCGGGATCGAGCCCCTGCGCGCCGCGGTAGCGCGAGGAGGTGGCGTCCCCTCCGGCGCCGCCGCCGGGCGCGTTCGCGGAGCCGCCGGAGAAATCGCCGCCGCCGCCGGTGATGCGCGAGGTCGCGCCCGCGTCCTGGCCCTGGAGCTGGGCGAGGATGCGCTCGACCGGGCCGCCGGGGGCGAACTGCACGATCACGAAGGAGATCAGCATGATCCCGAGAAGCGTCGGGATCATGAGGAGGAGGCGGCGCGTGATGTAGGCCAGCATCAGGCGGTCACCCCTCGGCCCGCGCGCCCGATCCGGCCGAGATGCGTCTCCCCGAAGCCGGACGGGTATTTCAGGCCGTAGCCGAGAACCCGGTCGAAGCCCACATGGGCGGCCCAGACCGCCGCGAGGCCGAGCGCCGGCGCGCTGCTCTCCGCCGCGAAGCCGAAGCCCGCCAGCAGCGCCGGCCCGACGGTGGAGTGGAGCGCGTTGTAGGCGGCGGCCCCCGCCCGGGGGCCCGCGGCATAGGCGGCAAAGCTCAGGTCGGGGGCGAGGAACAGGGCGGCGTAGAGCCACCACGGCAGCCCCGTCGCGGCGAAGCCCGCACTTGCCACGGCCAGCAGGGCTGCGCCCTCGGCCCTGAGGATCAGGAGCGGGACGCCCGTGACCGCGCCCGTCGACGATATCCGATTCAATTGACCCTCACCCGCTGCGGTACACCGTCGGAATCCACCCCTCCGCACGCTTCTTTCTAGCCCCGCCCGATCCGTTTCGCCTTCTCGGCATCGTACCACCAGGTCGCGGGCGCGCCAGAACCGTAGCGCGGCTTCGTCTCGGGGCGCGAGAACTGATCCCAGTAGGCGATCCACTCGCCCGCCTTGAACCACATCGGCACCCAGTAATGCCCGGCGCGCAGCACCCGGTCGAGGGCGCGGCAGGCCACCACGAGCTCGGCCCGGCTCCCCGCCCGCCCGATGCGCTCGATGAGGGCGTCGACGGCCGGATCCGCGATTCCGGCGATGTTGCGCGAACCCGGAGTCTTCGCCGCCTCCGAGCCGTAGACGATCCGCAGCGAATCCCCCGGCGTCAGCGAGCCGCCCATGTTGCGGCTCGCCATGTCGAAGTCGAACTCGTCCATGCGGCGCTGGTACTGCGCCGCGTCGACGATGCGGGAATGGGCGTTGATGCCGAGCCGCTTGAGGTTGGCCTGGAAGGGCTGCGTGTGCGGCTGGAGCGCCGCCTGGAAGTCGAGGAACTCGATCTCGAACGGCTTGCCGTTGGGAAGCTTCAGGACGCTGCCCTCGCGCCGGCAGCCGGCCTCGCGCAGGAGTTCGTCGGCCCGGCGCAGGAGGCGCCGGTCCTGGCCCGAGCCGTCGGAGACCGGCGGCAGCGGCGGCTCGCCGAACACCGCCGGCGGCAGCTTCGCCCGGAACGGCTCGAGGAGCGCGAGCTCCTCGGGCGAGGGCGCGCCGACCGCCTTCATGTCCGAGTTCTCGAAATACGAGGTGGTGCGCCGGTACGAGCCGAACATGATGCTCTGGTTCGTCCATTCGAAGTCGAAGGCGAGCCCGATCGCCTCGCGGATGCGCGGATCGCGGAACGGGTCGCGGCGCAGGTTGAAGTGCCAGCCCTGCGCCGAGCCCGGCAGGTTGTTCTCGATCTCCTCGCGCTTGACGCGGCCCTCGCGCGCGGCGGGGAAGTCGTAGCCCGTCGCCCAGGTCCGCGAGGTGTATTCCTCGTTGTAGGTGAGGGTGCCGTTCTTGAACGCCTCGAAGGCGACGGTGCGGTCGCGAAAATACTCGTAGCGGATGCGGTCGAAGTTGTTCTGGCCGACGTTCACGGGCAGGTCCCGGCCCCAGTAATCCGCCACCCGCTCGAGCTCGATGAAGCGGCCCTGCTCGAAGCGGCCGACCCGGTAGGGGCCGGAGCCGAGCGGCGCGTCGAGCGTCGAGGCCTCGAAGTCGCGGCCGCGCCACCAGGCCTCCGAGAAGATCGGCATGCCGGCGACCACGAGGTGGAGGTCGCGGCTGCGGTTCGGGGTGAAGGTCACGCGCAGGACGTCGTCGGCTTCCGCCTCGGCCGCGGCCATCTCGGTCAGGATCGCCCGGAAGCTCGGATGGCCCCGGGTCTTGAGCGTGGTGAGCGAGAAGGCGGGGTCTTTCGCGGTCAGCCGCGAGCCGTCGTGGAAGCGCGCCTCGGGGCGCAGCAGGAAGCGGTAGACGAGCCTGTCGGGCGAGATCCGCACCGCGCGGGCCGCGAGTCCGTACATGGCGCCGGCCTCGTCGGCGGAGCCCGCCATGAGCGTGTCGAAGGTCGCGGGCACCCCGGCGGCGCCGTCGCCCTTCAGGACATAGACGTTCAGCGTGTTGAAGGTGTCGAAGTTCTGATTGCCGGTGGTCTGCTTGATCTGCAGCGCGAGCGCCCCGCCCTTCGGGGCCTGCGGGTTCACGTAGGCGAAGTGCTTGAAGTCGGGCGGGTATTGCAGCTCGCCGAACGGCGAGAGGCCGTGGCTCTCGGTCTCGGCCCCTTGCGCGAAGGCGCGGCGGGGCAACGCGGCGGCGGCCGCGGCGGCACTGGCGCCGGCGAGGACGCGGCGGCGGGTCGGGTGGGTCATGGACAGGTTCCGGTGGAGACGACGCGTGGCCGGTGGATCGCGGTGCGGATCTCCCTCCCCCCGCGGAGCGGCGGGGAGGGGTTGGGGGTGGGGGGCGCCGGGCGTGAAGCTCCGGGTTTCGAGATGATGACGCGTCTCAGCCGTGCTGTCCGACCCTGCGATGCCAAGCGGGACCACCTCCCACCCTTGGTCCCTCCCCGCCGCAAGCGGGGGGAGGGAGACGGCAGCGCGCGAGCGCCATCGTTGGCCCGGCCCCGCGGCCCAAGGGGCCGGCCCCGCCATGCGCCGCGCCTCACCGCGGCGCTCCGGTTTTCGCGGCCAGCGCCTCGTCGTACCACCACAGGGTCGGGAACGCGGCGCCGCCGTATTCGGGCAGGCGCTCGGGGCGGCCGAAGCGGTTCCAGCGGGCGGTGCGGGTGACGCCGGCGGTCCATTGCGGCACCACGTAGTTGTGGTGCAGCAGCACCCGGTCGAGGGCGCGGGTCGCGGCGACGAGCTCGGGCCGGTCCCCCGCGAAGATGATCCGCTCGATGAGCGCGTCCACGGCCGGATCCTTGATCCCCGCGACGTTCTGCGAGCCCGGCCGGTCGGCGGCCTCCGAGCCCCACTGGTCGCGCTGCTCGTTGCCGGGCGACAGGCTCTGGCCCCAGGAATGGGTGATGACGTCGAAATCGAAGGCGCGGATCCGGTTCTGGTACTGGGCCGGGTCCACGACCCGGATCTGCATGCCGATCCCGATCCGCTCCAGGGCCTGGCGGTAGGGCAGGGCCACCCGCTCGAAGGCGGGGTCGTAGGTGACGTATTCGACGGCGAGCGGCTCGCCCGTCGCCTTGGCGACCATCTGGCGCCCGCGCAGCTCGTAGCCCGCGGCGGTGATGAGGTTCACGGCCTCGCGCAGGTTGGCGCGCACGGCCTCCGCGCCGCCGTTGACGGGGTTCCGGTAGGGCGCGGTGAAGACGGAGGCCGGCACCTTGTCCTTGAGTTCTTGCAGCAGCGCGAGCTCCCGGCCCTCGGGCAGGCCCGAGGCGGCGAGCTCCGTCCCCGAGAAGTAGGAATCGATGCGCTTGTAGAGGCCGAAGAACAGGGTGCGGTTGAAGTCCTCGAAGTCGAAGGCGAGGTTGAAGGCGCGCCGCACCCGCTCGTCCTTGAACTTGTCCCGGCGCAGGTTGAACACGAAGGCCTGCATGATGCCGCTGGCGCGGACCGGAAACTCCTCCTTGACGACGCGTCCCTCGCGGGCGGCCGGGAAGTCGTAGCCCGTCGCCCATTGCCGGGCGACGTTCTCGGTGCGGAAATCGAAGCGGTCGCCCTTGAAAGCCTCGAGCAGCACCGTGGCGTCGCGGAAATACTCGTAGCGGACCTCGCCGATGTTGTTGCGGCCCCGGTTCACGGGGAGCTCGCGGCCCCAGTAATCGCCGACGCGCTCGTAACTCGCCGTGCGCCCGGCCTCGAAGCTCTTGAGGCGGTAGGGCCCGGAGCCGAGCGGCGGCTCGAGGGTGGTCTGGGCGATGTCGCGTTTGCGCCCGTCCGCGGCGGTCCCCTCCCACCAGTGCTTCGGCAGCACGGTGAGCTGGCCGAGGATCAGGGGCAGCTCGCGGTTTCCGGTCTCGTTGAAGGTGAAGGTGACCTCGCGCTCGCCCGTCTTCTCGGCCTTGACCACGTTCTTGTAGTAGAAGGCGTAGAGCGGGCTGTTGGCCTTGAGGGCCTCGAGGGAGAAGATCACGTCCTCGGGCGTCACGGGCTTCCCGTCGTGCCAGCGCGCCTCGGCGCGCAGGCGGTAGCTCGCCGAGGAGTAATCGGGCGCGTGCCGCACGGCCTCCGCGAGGAGCCCGTACTCGGTGAAGACCTCGTCGGAGGACGACACCATCAGGGTGTCGTAGATCTGCCCGACCCCGTTCTCGAGCTCGCCCTTCACGCCCGAGACCGCCAGGTTGAAGTTGTCGAAGGTGCCCTGCACGCCGAAGCGCACGATCCCGCCGGTCGGGGCGGCCGGGTTCACGTAGTCGAACTGCGCGAAGCCGGGCGGGTATTTGGGCTCGCCCATGATGGCGAGGCCGTGCCGCCAGTTCGTCTCCTGAGCGGGCGTCTCCTGAGCGGGCGTCGCTGGTGTCGCTTGCGTGGGCGTCGCCTGCATGGGTGTGGCCTGCCGGGGCGCCTCCTGTGCCGGAACGGGCGTGCCGATCCCCGTGGCGAGGGCCGCGGCGAGGACGAGGGCGGGCGGGCAGGCGAACAGGCGGCGCATCGGCGGCTCTCTCCTCCGGGTGGCGTCCCAGGTCGGGGTTATCTTTGTCGGGCGCAAGGCGGCGGCAAGAGAAAAGCCGGCCGCGCCGATCACCTGTCCGGGAGGCCGGCGCCGACCGCGGACCCGAACGCGAAAAAGCCGGGCCAACGGCCCGGCTTCGAGAGGTGCGGTGCTGAGGCCTGCTTTACCGCGCGGCCGGAGCGGGCTGGCCGGGCGCCCCGGGAGCCGGGGCCGCGGGAGCGGCCCCGCCGGCCGGAGCCGTACCGCCAGCCGCAGGAGCGGCACCGCCGGCCGCGGGAGCAGCCCCGCCCGCCGGAGCCGTGCCGGCCGCGGGAGCCGCACCGCCCGCGGTGGCCGCGCCGCCCGCTGGGGCGGCCGCAGCGCCGCCGGCCGGGGCCTCGGGCAGCGGCTTCGGGCTCGCCGAGAGGCTGCGCAGGTAGCCCAGGATGTCCGCGCGCTCCTGGGCCTGGGCGATGCCCGCGAAGGCCATGGTGGTGCCCGGCACGGTGCCGCGCGGGTTGGTGATGAAGGCGTTGAGGTCGTCGTAGGTCCACTGGCCGCCCTTGCCCTTGAGGGCGGCGGAGTAGTTGAAGCCCTGGTACGAGGCCACGGGCCGTCCGACCACGTCGTAGAGGTTCGGCCCGACCTTGTTGGCGCCGCCGTTCTCGAAGGTGTGGCAGGAGGCGCATTTCTTGGCCGCGTTCTGGCCGCGGGCGACATCCGCCTTGGCGAGGAGAACGGGCAGGGGCTCGGCCGGCGCGGCAGCCTGGCCGCCGGCGGGAGCCGCTTCCTCCGGGGCCGGCAGGTCGTAGCCCGGCACCGCCGGCTTCTTCGGGGTGAAGATGGCGTCGCCCACGACGTTGAGACTGACCGCGAAGAGAAGCGTGCCGAGCACGGCGCCGAAAATCTTGTTGGTCTCGATGTTCATGGAGCGGGCTCTCCTCGCCTCGGGAGCGAAACGGGCACAAACGGGATGCCCGCCTCGCCTCGAACGGCGGAACGGGCGAAGGCAAGACGGAAAACGCGGGCGGCAAGGCTCGCGCGGCGCGGGTTGCTTAGCCGCACAGGCGGGGCTTTGACAACCGGAATTGCGCGGGCCTCGTGGTCGCAGCGTGGCCCCGGGCGGCCGCCATCCGCCCTCCGCGGAGCCGTCGTGACAGAACGCGGCAGGGCCGCGCCGGTTTCAGCGCGGCCGCAGAGCCCGGCCGCGGATGCGCCGCTGGTCCACCCGGCGGCCGATCGGGTCCGGGCGGTTTCGGCGCAGCCCCGAAGCCGGCGCGGCCATTCGGGCCCGGGACGGTTTCGAAGCCCGGCGCGGCCATGACAAAGCCGGCCCGGCTTGTTAAGAGCGCCTCCGCTTCACCCTGCGGCTCCCCATGTCCGACCCCCTCGTCCTCATCCCGGCGCGCCTCGCCGCCACCCGGCTGCCCAACAAGCCCCTCGCCGACATCGTGGGCGAGCCCATGATCGTGCGCACCTGGCGCCGGGCCGTGGCGGCCGGGATCGGTCCCGTGGCGGTCGCGACCGACGCGCCCTCGATCCGCGACGTGATCGAGCGCGAGGGCGGCCGCGCCGTGATGACCCGGGACGACCACGCCTCCGGCTCCGACCGCATCGCCGAGGCCATGGAGATCCTCGACCCGGACGGGCGCCACGCGGTGGTCGTGAACGTGCAGGGCGACTTCCCGACCATCGACCCCCGCGCCATCGCGGCCTCGATCCGGCCGCTCGCTGACCCGGCTGTCGACATCGCGACCCTGGTCTATCCGATCGAGCGCGAGGACGAGAAGACCAACCCCAACGTGGTCAAGATGGTGGGCACGGAGGTCGCGCCCGGCCGCTTCCGCGCCCTCTACTTCACCCGCGCGACCGCCCCCACGGGGGAGGGCCCGCTCTACCACCACATCGGCGTCTACGCCTACCGCCGCGCCGCGCTGAAGCGCTTCGTCGGCCTGCCGCCGTCGGGGCTCGAGCTGCGCGAGCGCCTGGAGCAGTTGCGCGCCCTCGAGGCCGGGATGCGCATCGACGCCACCGTGGTCGACGACGTGCCCTTCGGGGTCGATACGCCGCAACAGCTCGAGGAGGCGCGCGCCCTCCTCTCTTCGGGGCGACCGGGCTGAACCGACAGCAGCCCGAGGAGGCACGTCCTCCTCGCCTCGGGACGACCGCGCCCGAGCCAACAGATGCCGTGCCGGGGCAGGACGTGTCCGCCGCGGTTCCGAGGGAGACCGACGTGAGTTCGATGATTTCGTTCCAGGGCAGGGTGCCTGCGCATCCGATCTGCGGGAGAGCGGCGTGAGTTCGATGATTTCCTTCCAGGGCGAGCCCGGAGCCAATTCCCACATCGCCTGCCAGGAGGTGCACCCGGACCGGGAGCCCCTGCCCTGCGCGACCTTCGAGGACGCCTTCGCGGCGGTCAGCGAGGGGCGGGCCGAGCTCGCCATGATCCCGATCGAGAACTCGATCGCGGGGCGCGTCGCCGACATCCACCACCTGCTGCCGAGTTCGGGCCTCCACATCGTCGGCGAGCACTTCCTCCCCATTCATTTCCAGCTCATGGCCCTGCCGGAGGCCAACCTCTCGACCATCCGGACGGTGCAGAGCCACGTCCATGCGCTCGGCCAGTGCCGCAAGATCATCCGCAAGCTCGGCCTCAAGGCCCTCGTGACCGGCGACACCGCGGGCTCCGCGCGGGAGGTCGCCGAGGCCGGGGACGTCACCAAGGCCTCGCTCGCGCCGCGGCTCGCCGCCGGGATCTACGGCCTCAAGATCCTGGCCGAGGACGTGGAGGACGAATCCCACAACACCACCCGCTTCATCATCCTGTCCCGGACCCCGCGATGGGCGCCGCCCGATGCCGCCCCGACCGTGACGAGCTTCGTGTTCCGGGTCCGCAACCTGCCGGCCGCGCTCTACAAGGGGCTCGGGGGCTTCGCGACCAACGGGATCAACATGACGAAGCTCGAGAGCTACATGCTGGAGGGCGACTTCACCGCGACCCAGTTCTACGCCGAGGTCGACGGCCACCCGGAGGACCTCGCGCTCAAGCGCGCGCTGGAGGAACTCGCCTTCTTCTCCAAGGAGCTGCGGATCCTGGGCGTCTACCCGGCCCACCCCTTCCGCGAGACCGCGCGGGGACCCGCGGAGTAGACACCGCCGCGCGGGGCGGCGCCGGACCCGTGCGGGAACAAAGCCCTCCCGCCCGGGTTGGCGGACGCCGCTCGCCCGAGGCCTCCATGCGACTTCGCATCTGCACCTTCAACGTCGAGAACCTCGCCGCCCGCCAGAGCTTCGGCCCCAAGGCCCGGCCCGAGACCGGGCCCGCCCTCTCGCTCTTCGACGTGCAGGAGCCCGAGAAGCGCGAGGTGGTGCAGCAGTCGGTCGCGGTGGCGCTGGAGGACGACAAGCGCGAGCTCTGCGCGCTCGCGATCGCCGAGGCCCGGGCCGACCTCCTGATCCTGCAGGAGGTCGACAACCTCGGCGTCATGCAGCCGTTCTTCGCCAACTACGTCCACCGCCTCTCGGACGTCACCTACGGCCATTACCGCCTCATCGACGGCAACGATCCGCGCGGCATCGACGTCGCCTTCGCGGCCCGGCTCTCGCTCTTCGACAACAAGCAGAAGGTGCGGGCGCGCTCGCACCAGGAGCGCTCCTTCGGCGAGCTCGGCGTCTACGGCGAGGAGCTCGCCGCCTTCCGGATCAAGCCCGACGACCTCGTCTTCAACCGCGACTGCCTCGAGGTGACGCTCGATCTCGGCGGCACCGAGCTCGTCCTGTACATCTGCCATTTCAAGGCCATCGCCGACCGCGAGGACGGGCGCCGCCTCACCCGCCCGATCCGCCAGGCGGAGGCACGGGCCGTGCGCCGGATCGTCGAGGAGCGCTTCGGCGAGGGCTGGCGCGAGGCGAACTGGATCATTGCGGGCGACCTCAACGATTTCCGCGAGCGCATCCGCCCCGGAGGGATCGCGGAGCCGGCGCTGCCGAGCGGCCTCGACGCCCTGTTCGACGACTTCGCCGTGAACCCCCTCGACGCGCTTCCCCCCGAGGAGCGCTGGACCTTCTATTTCCGCCAGACCGAGCAGGACGGCGCCGCGGTCGACGAGCAGCACACCCAGCTCGACTACATCCTGCTCTCGCCGGCGCTCGCGGCCGCGAACCCGTCCCCGAAGGTGGAGCTGATCCGCCGCGGCCTGCCCTACCGGGTGCCCCTCGATCCGGCGCATCCGGACCGCTCGATCGGCCGCCTCGCGACGCGCGCCGACCGCTATCCCCGCGTCGGCTGGGACCGCCCGAAGGCGAGCGACCATTGCGCGCTCGTGGTCGAGATCGAGATCCCGGAGCCGGCGCAGGCGGACCGTCCGGGACGCTGAGCCCGCGCGGGCGGGCGGCTGCGGGCGCTCAACCCGGTTGAGGCCGGAGGGCCGCGCCGCTACGGTCCCGCCGCCCTCGCACCAGGATTCGCCATGCCCCGCCGCTTCGTCACCCTCGATGTCTTCACCAGCGAGGCCCTGGCCGGCAACCCGCTCGCCGTCGTGCTGGATTCGGACGGCCTCGACACCGCCGCCATGCAGGCGATCGCCAAGGAGTTCAACCTGTCCGAGACCGTGTTCGTGGCGCCGCCCGCGGACGAGCGCCACCGGGCCGCCCTGCGCATCTTCACCCCGAAGAACGAGCTCCCCTTCGCGGGCCATCCCACGGTCGGGACCGCGGTGCTGCTCGCGCTCCTCGACGGCGGCGCGCCCACGGGGAGCGTGCTGTTCGGGCTCGAGGAAAAGGTCGGCGTGATCTCCTGCGCGGTCGAGGTCCAGGGCGAGGGGCGCGGGCGCGCCCGCTTCCGCCTGCCGCGCCTGCCCGAAATCTGGGGCCCGGGCCTCGACACCGCCCGCGCGGCCTGGGCGCTCGGGCTCGACCCGACCGAGATCGGCTTCGACCGCCACGTCCCCTCGCAGCACGCGGCCGGCGTGCCTTACGACCTCGTGCCCGTCGCCTCCCTCGACGCGCTCGCCCGGGCACGCGTATCGAGCGAGAGCTTCGAGGCGGTGTTCGGCGGATCCAGCCACCCGTCCGTCTACGTCTACGCCCGCGAGGGCGACGGCTACCGGGCCCGCATGTTCTTCCCGGCCCCGAACCTCACGGAGGACCCCGCCACCGGCTCGGCCGCGGCCTCGTTCGCGGGCGCGCTGATGCAGTTCGAGCCCCTCGGCGACGGCATCCACGACGTGCCGATCCGCCAGGGCGTCGAGATGGGCCGCCCGAGCGAGATCGCGCTCCAGCTCACCATCCGCGGCGGGGCGCTTGCCTCGGCGGAGATCGGCGGATCGGCCGTGACCGTCGCGCGCGGCGAGCTGCTGCTTTGACGGCATCCGGCACGACAGCCATGGACCGCACGGTCGCGATCTCCCGCGTCGCCCGCCTCGACGCGGTCTGCGCCCCCTTCGACTGGACCTGGGCGCGCGAGAACCGCGGGGCGATCGCGGCGAACTGGGCGCAGCGCTCGGCCGACAAGCCGCAGATGTTCAACGGCCGCGTCCTCCTCGTGAGCCGCTACGAGGAGGCGGGCGAGACCGTGCGCCCGACCTATTTCGCCACCGATTTCGCGGATTTCCTCGGCTGGCGCGACCTCGGCTATCCCGACGATACGATCGCGAACGGCTTCGCGATGGCGGCGCTCCAGGGCTCGGACGGGGCCTATGTCTGCGGCGTGATGGGCGGGGGCACCGCCAATGCGGGCCGGGTCTATTTCCCCTCCGGCACGCCGGACCTCTCGGACCTGCGTCCCGACGGCACCGTCGATCTCGCGGGAAGCGTGACCCGGGAGCTCGCCGAGGAGACCGGGCTCGTGCCCGATCCCGCGGCCGTCGCCGATCACTGGATCGTGGTGCGCCAATGGCCGGCGATCGCCTTCCTGCGCCCGGTGGTGTTCGCGGAGCCCGCCGAAGCCCTGGCGCAGCGCATCCGGGACGCGGTCGCGGCGCAAGGGGAGCCGGAGCTCGCCGGCGCGCGCGTGATCCGGGGCCCCGCCGACATCGACGAGGCCGCGATGCCGATGTTCCTGCGCACCTTCTTCCGCTGGGCTTTCGCGGAGCAGGCCTGAAACCGCGGCGCCCGACCGGCAGCCGGAGCGCTCCTCGGCGGCGTCGATCCTGCGCACGGCCTCCCGGCCTTACCGGTAGCCGAAACGTCCCTTCGTGGCGTTGATCATCACCGGTAGCCGAAGCGTCCCTTCGTGGCGTTGATCATCCGCACGGCCTCGGCGTCGCGGCCCGCGGCGCAGGCGGCGGCCGCCCGGTCGATCTCCGGCTTGATCCGGGCGTAGACCGACCGGTTCAGGTTGCCGGTCGCGGCGTCGCTCTCGACCGCCCGGCGGAACGGCTCGATGGCGCCTGCACAGCCCGGCGCCTGCGCCGCGGCCGGCCCGGCCGACACGAGAAGCCCTGCAAGGGCAAGGAGGGCTGCGCCGGATTGATGAACCATCATGGGCTCCGCTGCGGAAGGGGGCGCGGGGAAGCGTAGCAGCCGGGCCCGGCGGATCAAGACGCCCGCCCCTGCTGCCGGCCGAGGTCATGCCCGGGATCGCCTCGACGCCGGCAGCACGATCGAGACGCCGGCCCGCCCTTGCCACAGGCCGGGGGCCCGGCTACAAGCGGTCCGACCTGCGCCGGCGGCTGACCGCGGCGCATCGAGGAGGATCGAGCCGCGATGTCGTTCGGCTCCGCCCGCGCCCTGGTGTCGACGCCCGCGAATCCCGCGGCCGACCGCGCGCGCCTTCTCGGCCTTCTTCTCCTTAGACGCCCCTGAGGGTCGTCTGGGCGAACGCGCCTGGGCTCTCAGGGGATCGCATGCTTCCCCTGAGCACGGCCGGCGCACCGCCTTCGCTCTCAGGGACCAGACCGTCTCCCTTGAAGGTTGCGCCGGCATGAGCGGCGGACCCTCGAGGAAACCGAGAACCAGGACCACGCCGCGCGCGCTTTGAGGCCGCGCCCCCCGAGAAGGACTTCCTCCCATGTCGACCGCCAAAGACCGCGTTCTGATCTTCGACACCACCCTGCGCGACGGCGAGCAATGCCCCGGCGCCACCATGACGCTGGAGGAGAAGCTCGAAGTCGCCGAACTGCTCGACGCCATGGGCGTCGACATCATCGAGGCGGGCTTCCCGATCGCCTCCAACGGCGATTTCGAGGCCGTGGCGACGATCGCGGAGCGCACCAAGAACGCGGTCGTGGCGGGCCTCGCCCGTGCGATCCAGGCCGACATCGCCCGTGCGGGCGAGGCGGTCCGCGGCGCCCGGCGCCCGCGCATCCACACCTTCGTCTCGACCTCGCCGATCCACCTCGCGCACCAGATGCGCAAGTCCGAACAGGAGGTGCTCGAGATCATCACCGCGACCGTGACCCAGGCCCGCAACCTGGTCGAGGACGTGGAATGGTCGGCCATGGACGCGACCCGCACGCCGATCGAGTACCTGTGCCGCTGCGTCGAGGCGGCGATCCGCGCCGGCGCCACCACGATCAACCTGCCCGACACGGTGGGCTACGCCACGCCGGACGAATACCGCAATCTCTTCCGCCAGGTGCGCGAGCGGGTGCCGGGCTCCGACAAGGCGATCTTCTCGGTCCATTGTCACAACGACCTGGGTCTCGCCGTCGCCAACACGCTCGCCGGGCTCGAGGGCGGCGCCCGGCAGGTGGAATGCACGGTCAACGGCATCGGCGAGCGCGCCGGCAACGCGGCTTTGGAAGAAGTCGTGATGGCGATCCGGACGCGGGGCGACGTGCTGCCCTTCGTGACCGGGATCGAATCCACGATGCTGACGCGGGCCTCCAAGACCGTGTCGGCCGCGACCTCGTTCCCGGTGCAGTACAACAAGGCGATCGTCGGCCGGAACGCCTTCGCGCACGAGAGCGGCATCCATCAGGACGGCATGCTCAAGCACACCGAGACCTACGAGATCATGACCCCGGCCTCGGTCGGCGTGTCGAAGACCTCCCTCGTCATGGGCAAGCATTCGGGCCGCGCGGCCTTCCGCTCCAAGCTCGAGGAGATGGGCTACCGCCTGTCCGACAACCAGTTCCAGGACGCCTTCGAGCGCTTCAAGGAACTCGCCGACCGCAAGAAGCACGTCTACGACGAGGACATCGAGGCGCTCGTCGACCAGAACCTCGCCCATGCGCACGACCGCATCCGCCTGGTCTCGCTCTCGATCGTGGCCGGCACCCGGGGGCCGCAGCGCGCCACCATGAAGCTCGACATCGAGGGCAAGCGGGTCACGGAAGAGGCCGAGGGCAACGGCCCGGTCGACGCCACCTTCAAGGCCATCAAGGCGCTGGTGCCGCACGAGGCGACCCTCGAGCTCTACCAGGTCCATGCGGTCACCGAAGGCACGGACGCCCAGGCCCACGTCTCGGTGCGCCTCGCCGCCAACGGCCGCAGCGTCACGGCGCGGGGCTCCGACCCCGACACGCTCGTGGCCTCGGCCCAGGCCTATCTCGGCGCGCTCAACAAGCTGATGGCCCGCGGCGAGCGCATGCACGCCCAGCACGCCGCGGAATAACGCGCTCTACCCCCTCTCCCCGCCTGCGGGGAGAGGGCTGGGGTGAGGGGCCGGTCGGTGAGGCAAGGGGCCTCCGGATCATACCCTCCCCCTTGCGGGGAGGGTGGACTGCGGAGCAGGCCGGGTGGGGGTTGGTGCAGGAGGCGCCGCTCAGATCAATCCTGGGCCACCCCCTGGCCCCTCTCCCATCCCTCTCCCCGCTCGCTGGGAGAGGGAGTCCCGCGGGCGCCGAACAATGACCTTGGCCGTGCGTTATCCCTCTCAAAGCCGAGGCGGCGTCTGAGGCGCCTCGAAGGGACGGAGGGACACGGCCATGAACACCGCGACCGGCAGCGACGACCCGCGCGATTACCTCGTCGGCCAGGGCTTCGAGACCTACACCCCCGACGACCACGCCACCTGGCGCACGCTCGCCCGGCGCCAGCGCGAGATCCTCAAGGGACGGATCGCCGACCCGTTTCTCGACGGGCTCGACCGGCTCGGGATCGGCGAGGCCGGCATCCCGGATTTCCGCGTCCTCAACCGGACCCTGAAGGCGGCGACCGGCTGGGAGGTCGTGGCGGTGCCGGGGCTGATCCCGGACCTCGCCTTCTTCCGGCTCCTCGCCGACCGCAAGTTCCCGGCCGGCTTCTGGATCCGCAAGCCCGAGCAGATCGACTACATCGAGGAGCCCGACATCTTCCACGACGTGTTCGGGCACGTGCCGCTGATCATGCAGCCGCTCTACGCCGACTACCTCGCGGCCTACGGCCGGGCGGGCCTCGTCGCCGCCGAGCACGGCGCGTTGAAGCGCCTGGCGCGGCTCTACTGGTACACGGTGGAGTTCGGCCTGGCGCAGACGCCGGACGGCCTGCGCATCGTCGGCGCCGGCATCGCCTCCTCGCCCGGCGAGACGATCTTCGCGCTGGAGAGCGCGTCGCCGAACCGGATCGCGTTCGACCTCGGCCGCGTCATGCGCACCCTCTACCGCATCGACGACTACCAGGAGACCTACTTCGTGCTCGACGGGGTGGAAGCCTGGCCCGCGCTCGACCTCGACCGCCTGATCCCGCTCTGGCGCGCGCTCGAGGGCCAAGCGGACCTCGACCCCGGCACGATCCTGCCCGAGGACCGGCTCCTCGCCCGCGGCACGGGCGCCTACCACCGCGAGAAGGCGCAGCCGGCCCCGCGCCAGGCCGCGGAATAGACCGCGCGTCCCCCGCGAACCGGCCGTCCGCGGGGGACGGGAAATTTCGCCCCACGGGGTAGACAGGCGAGGCGGCGTTTGCTACACGCACCGCCTCTCCAGCGGCCGGCCCGCCCGGTCCGCTGCGATCGCCTTTGGCGACGGGTGTGTAGCTCAGTTGGTAGAGCAGCTGACTCTTAATCAGCGGGTCCAAGGTTCGAATCCTTGCACACCCACCACCCACTGTGGGGTGGCCGCTGTCTCTGGGCGCAGAAGAAAATGCTTCGTAAATTCAGTAGTTTAGCGGGACAGCGAGGTGTCTCGCCGTCTCTCACTGCGCGCTGACGCCAGACTTCAAGAGCCAAAAGGCACCATCTGATCCAGCCCCATTGAAGTGGTCCGCCTTTTTGTATGGGTTTTGACCCAAAGGAGGACCAGAGATGTCGAGGAAGAGACACAAGCCCGAGGAGATCGTCTCAAAGCTGCGGCAGATGGACGTGCTG
>JAESGR010000172.1_pt1 | contig 96593 bp, 76 predicted proteins | sample 9269771 | NCBI WGS metagenome assembly JAESGR01 (sample SAMN15739572, study PRJNA653492) | algae metagenome | isolation source: Chroococcus sp. CMT-3BRIN-NPC107 and co-occurring heterotrophs from well... | place: USA: Clark Mountains Wilderness, California | collected 2010-04-18
AACGCACTGTCGCGGTCAACCACGAGCACGCTGACATCAGAGCGATTCCCCAGCAGGGTATCCAGGCGCTGGGCCACCGCCAGCCCCCCGAAGCCCCCACCCAGGATCAGCACCCGATGCCGCGCCGCCTGGTAGGTGAAGATGGTTCCACGATGGGACTGGATGTGCCCTGTGCGCCGCTCGCGCGCCCGGTGCATCGCGATGATGGCGGCAACGCCAAACAGCGTCGCCGCGATACCGCGCGGCCGATCCCGCATGAGTGTTTACTCCTCCCAAACCCTCAGTGCTCGTTGACGTGCATAACGAAGGCGCGGCTCTGTCGCGGCGCCCATGAAACTGGAGTCAGTGCCAGGGCGTGGGCAATATCCTGGTGTCGAGGTGCTAAGACGTCAGTGCACGCTCTGTCCCAAGCCCCGTTTCTCTTACGAGACGTGGCGTTCGCAAAGGGCATACCATGGGGCGCATGGAAGATAAGATATTCATGGTGCGCATCCTGCAAGCAGCATATGCATAGTCGATAGAGGCACTTCGACAGAAGAAGTCTGAATCAACTGCAGATTGTTCCTTGGGGCAAGGAATCACTCGGCAATATGTGAGGTCAGAGATAGCAGGCCACAGGCAAGGCATCTGATCGACACCATCTCAAGCGAAAGATGCTGACCCTGCCCATCGATCATCACCACCGTACGAGCACAGGGCAGAGTGTCACGCGACCCGGTTGAAACGTGCCTGCTGTGGTTCGCCCCACTGCACAGTTTGTCCCAGATCAAGGGGCTGGCGTAGCTCGTTGCAGGAGATAAAGCACAGTGGGGTCCGGGCCGAGCCAGGAGTTGACGCCCATGTGCCCGACTTCCTGGTATCCATCGAGTGGGGTGGTTCAGACTACCCAGTCTGACGTGGTGGCGGGAGCAAAGAGGTTCGTCCACCATGGGCCACCTGGCGTTTGCTGGGTGAGTCCGTGGGCGAGGCCGTAGTCGTAGAGCACGTACCCATCCCAGGCTACGCCCGCTCCTCGTGAGGAATCCCGTGAACCAGGCTGAGCCAGATGTAGTAGCCGGCAACGGCCACGACTGGCAGCGTCACAACGTGCAGCGCCAGGACTACGCTGGCGCGATCCCTGGAGAGTCGTCGCTGCAACAGGAGAGCGGCCACTACAGCCAGCGGGATCAGCGCGCCCTGCTGACGCACGAGGAAGGCACAGGCGGCAGCCTGGGACCCCCGAGTACCAGGGCGGCGTTGTCAACGCTCGGGCGATCAGTTCGCAGCCCCGGACATACCCGTAGGTGGCGATGACCAGCAGCGCGGTGAAGTGCGGATCGCTCATGAACGTGTAGGTGAGGACAAAGCTGAGCGGGTTGAACAGGTAGGCCGCCGCGGCGAGCGCGCTCGGGATCCGCGCGATCTGGAGTTCGCGGCAGAGCCCGTAGGTAGCCAGGCCACCCAGCAGCACCATGACGAAGGTCGAGAGGCGCACGACACCGAAACTCAAGCCCAAGAACGATGCGAAGAGCGAGCCCCAGGCGACCTGGAACAGGAGCGTGACCACCGAGAGATCAAGGATATGCAGCTGCCCCTCGCGCACCAGGATCTCGACCGAGCGCACGTAGACCCAGTCATCGCCGAGGGCTACGGGAGCCTACAGCGGCACCAGCAGCGGAGTCAGCGCGAAGCTGACCAGCACGAGGATGATGAGCCGGTTGCGACTGCAGAGGGTGAGTATGGAGGGAATGGTCCATCTGGAGGTAGCTGACACCTCCGGATGGAAGAGTGCTTCTGGGTCATCGCGCGAAGACACACGTTGCCCGCACGTGAGTTTGGATGAGGTGTAACTCACGCGGAAGTTTTGGCTGCGGTCACGTCAGGAATCGTGGGGTAGGTGACGTCTCCAGCGGCTTGGCGGGCGTAGCTTGCACGCTCGCGGCCGCGTATCACCGCCAGTTACTGGTATCCAGGGTGGTCCGTGGCGTCGTCCGTCGTGGGTTGCGCTGTCGCTCCCTGCGAGGCGTTCACCATGGTCTGCAACCGGTCGCGTAGTTCCTGGTCGCTGAGGTTCTCCCGCAGCAGCGCCTGGATAGCCGCGCGCAAGTCGCTGTTTGTATCTTGAACGGGTGCTTTCTGCTCAGCCATACGCACATTTCTCCATACGGGCGTTGTTCCAGCGCTGGAAGCCGTTTCGGGCATCCGTGCCAGCAGTGTAATGCCTGTGCCACGACGATGACGTGCACGAACGCGTATTTGGATATGGTCAATTGGCCCCGCTTCTGCAATGACGTTTCGGCACGCCCCTGTTGGCGTAAGGGGCGGCAGGAGACAGGGCGATATGCGACGCTGGGATTGGGAAAGGTGGCAACTACCACGGCGAGGCTTGCTCGCCCGCTGGGCGCACCTGCTCGTGAGTTTGCCAGGGGCCGCTGGTCTTGTCCGAGTGGGGGAGAGCGACACAATGGCAGGACAGGCAACCCAGGACGGAGGGACGCCAGGCCCTGAAGAGGCCCGCCTCCTGGCGCGGCCAGGACAACCTACGGAGACCGTTTCTCCAGGGCTGCAGCCACTTGGGCTCGATCGCGGCCGGGACGCCCTCCTCTTCGTGCCCGCCGGCTATCGCGCCGATCAGCCTGCGCCGTTCGTGGTGTCGTTGCACGGGGCTGGCGGTGATGCGACCTCGGGGCTCTATCCGCTGCGTGATCTCGCCGACGAGGCCGGGCTGATCTTGCTCTCGCCCGCATCGCGCCAGCAAACGTGGGACATCATTCGCGGCGGATACGGACCCGATGTCGCCTTCATCGACCAGGCGCTGACTATGGCCTTCGCACGCTGTGCAATCGACCCTGACCAAGTGGCCATATCGGGGTTTTCGGACGGCGCATCATACGCCTTGTCGCTTGGGATCACTAACGGCGACCTGTTCCCGCACGTGATGGCCTTTTCCCCCGGATTCATGGCCCCAGCGGATCAGCGCGGGGCGCCGAGGATCTTCATCTCCCATGGCGTCAACGACCAGGTCCTTGCGATCGACCGCACCAGCCGCAAGGTCGTGCCCCAGCTGGAACGAGCCGGATACGACGTGCAGTACCAGGAGTTCGATGGCCCGCACACCGTCCCGACCGAGATCGCCCGCGAGGCACTGGCGTGGTACCTGGCACCTGGTGTGGGGCCGGAACCGGTGGCGACTCCGGGCGCGGCCGGTGCGCAGCAGACCTCGTCTTCAACCGGTGGGACAGACGACCCAGGCACCCCGTTCACGCTCTACACCTTCGGTGATTCGATCCTCGACTCCCGGTGGTACAACGAGGCTGGCATCGACCCTGGCCAGCTCCTGATTCGAAACGATAACGAGTTGTTCCCAGAGTTCCAGGGACAGGACCTGTCCTCACGCGGGCCGGCCCTGCTGGAACATCGGGCCGTCGATGGTGGCACGGTGGACTCCCTCCCGGGGCAAAGCCGGAACCTGGCGCCGGCGGGGAAGGGCGCTGCGATCCTGACGGTCGGTGGCAACGACCTCTTGCGAGGCTTGCTGGTTGATAGCGGCCCGGGCATCGAGGCCTTCGCTGCCGCACTCGACGCCTTCCTACGTGATCTGCCGGTGCGACCGGTGCTCCTGGGCAACATCTACGATCCGACCTTCGGCAACGATCTCCTCAACTTCACGGGCGTTGATCCCGCCCTGGCTCGCGAGAATCACCGCCGGGTCAACGCCGTGATCGCCGAACTCGCTGGTGAATACGGGGAGCTTGTCGACCTCCACGCCCATTTCCTGGGTGGCGACCCGAGCTGGATCACGCATACCATCGAGCCGAGTCTGCGGGGCGCTTCGGAGGTCCGCCGCTGCTTCCTGCCGCCGCTCCTGGCGCTGATGGATCAAGCGCGCGCAAGCCTGTAAACGCACGAGCTGCTGCTGGCCCCGATGCCAGCAGCGAATAGCTGGCGGCGCGGTGAATTGCTCAACTCGCCTGGTGCGCCATCGAGGCATTGGGGAGCGTGATGGGCACGACAGCTCGGTCCTACCGTAATCAGGAACACGGCCTGGTGCGGATGGAGCACGGGGGGTCAGGTCGTTACTCCCGGCCAGGTTCAACGTAGCTGCTCGATCCCCACAGACAGGAAGGCGACCAATAGCCGTACAGGTGACCACTTGGACAGCGCCAGATGGGCCCTACCCGGCCGGGCCTTTCCCCGCCCCCGTACGCGTAGTAGAGGGTGCTGCCGTCTGGACTCATCAGCAACGTGGTAATCCCTGGTATATCGCCAGCAAAGCGACTGGCGGTGAAATGCCCATCTATGCCCTCGTTGAGGACGAAGATCTGGCCGCAGCCCCAATCCGCAAACAGATACTTCTGGCGAAAGGCCTCACCCCACGGGCTTGGCTCTGGAACAAAGGCCCCGCCGGTGATCGAAAAGCAGCCTGATTCGTGAGGGTAGGCAAAGATCGGCTCCACAAAACCGTGACCTGGGTCACATGGCAGGCTCATGGCCGTGAGGCAGGCGCCTTCCCGGATCGGCCACCCGTAGTCGGCCCCGGCGATGCCCATGTCGATCTCCTCCCAGCCTTCCTGGCCGACATCGTTGATGTAGAGGAAGGGGCTCCTGGCGTTCGGGTTCACGGCGATTCGAAACGGATTGCGCAGGCCGTAGGCGAAGATCTCAGGACAAGGGCTCGCCGATTCTCCGGGTTTCCTGTCGTTGCAAGCCAGCGCGCCTGGGGAGTTGAACGGGTTGCCAGACGCCGGAGATCCATCTCGGTTGATTCGCAGGATCTTGCCGTTGAGATTGCTGAGATCCTGGCTGTCTTGCCAGTAACCGGCATCGCCGGTTGAGACGTAGAGCAGGTTCTCCACGTCGAACGCAAGGTCCCCGGCGTTGTGCAGGCTCCCGACCATGATGGAATCCAGGAGCGGCAACTCCGAGTCTGGATCCAGCAGGCCATCGTCGCCCAGTGTGAACCGAGATACCCGGTTGGAGCAGTTGGCAGGCATTTCGTTGCAATGCCCCACCTCGTGCGCCCGCGTGTAGAACACGTAGATGTAGGGACGAACCGGGAACTCAGGATCAGCGACAACTCCGAGCAGACCCTGCTCGCGACCTTGCCCGATCCTGCTCGACAAATCCAGGATCATCGTCGCAGTTCCAGCCGCGCCTCCTGCCGCCGCTCCGCTATCCAGGCGAAAGAGCCACCCATTCACCGTGGCAATCAAGAGATCATCGCCCAGCCATGCAAGATCGGTGGGATCGCCGTAGACCGTAACGACTGCATGGGCGTTGAACCCGGGAGGTGCCTCCGTTGCCCGTGTAGTGGACTGGAGCGCCAGGGAGAGTATGGACAGCAGCAGGGCAAGTACGGTGCCCCACCGCAGATGCTTCGCACTTCTCCCAGAGCTCACAATGCGTTTGATCCCGGCGATGATCAGAACACCAGGTCGGGCTATCAGCGGCGTCTCCTTCTGAGCGAGAACACACGTGGATGCCAGTTAACGTGACGAACGTGTCACGCTGACGACGCCGGGTCGCAATCGGGAGCCACCTGGACCGTTGCACCCGCGCTCACCCGATGCTCGCGCTTGGGGCGCCACATTTTACCCGCATTTCCGGCTAGCAGGGGAGCACGTGGCGAGGCATTGCACAGGCGCCAATCATTTGACAAAGGCCTGGAAGGATCCTGCTCGCGGTTCCGCAATCGAACGCATCCAGATCGTCCTGGCCTGGCCCTGCGGCGATTGCCCCACCGATCCTCGACCCTAACTGTGGGTCCTCCAGGGGCGGCACGCTCTGGAGTGCCTGGCACCACCCCGCTCATTGTGTCGTCTGGTTGCTTTCCTCGGCAATGAATCCCAATTGCCCGCTCTGTACGTACAGATGCGGAGGGAGTTGTATCGCAGAGGAACCATCTCAAACCGGTGTCTGGTGACATATCGGTACGCGACAACGTGCATCCATAGCGCCAGCGAGCATATGGATGGGGGGAATTTGGTCTTGAAAGAAGTGAATTCTGGCGCCTTGGCGCCCGGCCTTGCCGCGCCCGATGCGACGCGCCGGCAGGCGGTCGCGGGGCTCCTGGCCGCTGCCGCATCGTTCGTCGGCCTCGACGTAACGTCAGAGGCCAGGAAGAACAAGGGCAAGCGCCGGAAGAACCGCAAGAAGAAGCGGCAGAACCAGAAGGTCAACAACCCGGCACTGAACAAAGCCAATGTCGCGCTTGGCATGTACCTCCCGAGCGCGCTTGACGACCCGGCGGTGCTGACGAATTTCCACCAGTCGATCGGCCGCAGCCTGGACTTCGTGCTCTGGTACGAAGATTGGGCGCGGGGCAACTTCGATAATGGACATCGCCAGTACCTGTCGACCCTGAACGCCCTGCAGATGACCCCGGTGATCTCCTGGGGTCCATTCGCGGCCAACGGCCCGACGATCGACCAGCCGAAATACAGCCTCAAGAACATCACTCGCGGTGACTTCAACGGCTATATCGATAGCTGGGCGAATGGCCTGAAGGCGCACGGCAGGCCGGTCTATATCAGGTTCGCTCACGAAATGAATGGCGGTTGGTTCCCGTGGGGCGTAGGGGTCAATGGCAACAGCAAACAGGATTTCGTGCCGGCCTGGCGCCACATCCACGATCGGTTCACTCGCAACGGGGCCACCAACGTCCGCTGGATCTGGAACCCGAACGTGGTCTACGACAGCATCCCGGCCTCGCTGAAGGAGGTTTATCCCGGCGACCAATACGTGGATTGGGTAGGGATGAACGGCTACAACTGGGGCACATCTGTCTACTGGGCGAGTTGCCCGTGTCAATCTAAGTGGGAATCGTTTTCCCAGGTCTTTGACAGGACATACCGGGAACTCACCGCGCTCGCGAACAAGCCGATCTTCATCGGTGAGTTCGCCTCGTCCGAGAAGGGTGGCGACAAGGCGAAGTGGATCAGCGACGCCCTGTTGCAGCAACTCCCCAACCAGTATCCGCGCGTGAAGGCAATCTCCTGGTTCAGCAAGGTCGCCACGGGGCTCGACACCCTGGCCTCGGGTGCGGTCGTACCGACCGCGGAGGTTGACTGGCGGGTAAACAGCTCCAACGCCTCCCGCAAGGCCTTTGCGGAAGCGGTCCAGACTCCGTATTACCAGGGGACGCTGGGGTAGAGCGGCCGTAACAGGGTACGAGCTGGCGCGCTGAATATTGCTCCTTGGAGCGGGATGTCCAGCGCCAGCCCGTTGCCCGGCTAACCGGCGGCTTGCTCCAGTTCGGTTACGACCCGATCCAGTTCTTGGGTCAGGGGCGTGGAGTTAGCTTGTTGGAATGCATCAGCCAGAGCCCGGTAGTACCAGAGCGTGCCTTCTCGCTTGCCGTTGAAGCGGTCCCAGAGGTTCTCGCCCACCTGTTGATAATCAGCCAGGATTGCTCGCGTGTTGTGCAGTTTGTCGGCGGCCGAGACGAGCTGGACCGATGGCGAGGCACAGGGGATGTGTGCGATGTATTTCTCCTTGCGTTCCCGATACGGGGGCTTCGGGGCCGTATCAGCGTCAGAGCAGCCGTCCACGATGGCAGCGACGTTCTCCCCGAATCTCTCGCGGATCTCCTTTCGCGTTTCGTCGCCGCCCTGGTCTTCGATAGCGTCATGCAGGAGGGCGGCGATCGCCTCGTCCTCCGTGCTGCCGTGCTCCAGCACGATCGCAGTGACCGCCAGCAGGTGTGCGACGTAGGGGATCTGGGTTCCCTTTTTCAGTTGATTGCGGTGGAGTTGGCTGGCGTAGACGAGGGCTTCGTCAAAGCGCGGCGAGAGGGTTGGTTCCGGACTTGGGCGATGTTGCATGGCTTTTACCTCTGAAGTGTCTTCCAAAGCGTCGGGAGCGGCTTGCCCGGATCATTGGTGGAGCTTGGTGATAGTCGACTGAAGACGATGCGCCTCTCTCAGCTAGTGGATCCAATCGCGCCATCACCCGGTGGTGCACCCTCCGCTTCACCACGGAGCTCAGCCACAAGCCAATCGAGCACCTCGAGAAACTGCTGGAGGGCCTGGGGTGCGACCAGTGCTGCAATTGGCACGTTCGGCCGTCTGGCAATCGCGTTGTCGGGAATGTCGATCCCTGGCACGGCATTCAAGCGTCCCAGGAGTTCGAGTCGACTTTCAGCTGTGGCGAATGGATGCTGCGTGTCCTTACCTTCGTCACGAGCAAGGTGCCGAAATTGCACTTCAATGCTGCCGGAGGTCCAGACCGAGATCGTCCAATCGCTCCCCTTCGCGTGATCGACCATCGGAAGGAACGAGCCGTTCTGCTTCCCCTGCCCAAACCAGATCCGTAGCTTCCGGGCGTTCGCCCAGTCGTAAATGCCGCGAGCAGTGTTGGCCTCCTCAACACCCCGTTTCTTTTCCAGCTCCGCGAAAAACGACGGCTCGTCCCATTGCCGCTTGCCGGCGCCTGCCGATGGGTCCTTCTTCTGCAGCGCGGCTGCCGTCTGCCCGACGACCTTCGGCACGAGTGCCTTGATGCCCTGACCGACGAACTGGCGGATCTCGACGGCCAGCACCTCAGCCGGGTCCATCTGGCCGTTCAGGAACTCCACAATCCGCTGCAGCTCGGTTGGGATCGCGTCAGCGACGAAGACCATGCGGATTTTGCCAGCCTGGAGGTTCCGCTTGGTGTCCATCCAGAAAGCTTCGGGGTCGTCACGCCGCAGAAGCTCGGCAATGACTTGCGCTGGATCCTGGTCGCGCATCTGGCATCGGGCCTCGAACTGCGACCGAATCTCCTCGGCCGACCAGTAGACCACCGCGTTCGCGGCGTAATCGAGCATTTGCCCGACGACCTCGCGCCGCACCCGCGTATCGGTGCTGCGTTTGATCTCCACCAGGGTGGGGATGCCATCCTGATCGAGAAAGAGGTGGTCGAGTGCCCAGCGGCCACCGCCTCCTACTTCATCCGGCACAGCCGTCTCGCGGGAGATCAGGAGCCAGCGGCGCGGAGCCGCCGGGTTGATCTGATCACCGGCCAGGAGATTGGGATGTTCGGCCAGCAGCGACTGAAGGAAGCTTTCAGCCTCGTACTGCTGCTCGCTGAGCTCGTTCAGTTCGCCGTCATCCCGGATCAGGAAGATGCCTGTTGCCACACTCGTTCTCTCCGGCCCTCATCGAGCTGAACGCAGTTCCCAGTAGTGAATGGAGTGCCCCCGGGACGATCAGGCTTACGTGACTACCGGAGAAGGATCGGCTTGTCGGGTCAGTTTCAATCGTTCGGGGTTGCCGGTGGAATGCCGTCCAGAAATGCTCGCACTGGATTGGCTTGACCTCGGGGAGCCTTGATCCTGGCGATGCTGGTGCCTACGACGTTGATGTCGGTTGCAGGGCGTCCGTCAAAACACCATCGTCCCTGGCCTGCTTCTTTGCTTGCGTCAGTCCACCGGTCGATCTGATAGGCGCCCCGGACAACGCCGTGCGACACGCCGAGAGCAATGACGGTGCGTTCACGGGCGGCTGCGCCGATTTTCCAGCAGCAGCGCGTCGCCCCGTAGACATCCTCGACGGACCAGGATTCCTTTGGTAAGGTGTTGTTGATCATGAAGATGACCGTTGGCTCATCGATTGCCGGGATGGAGGCTTGGCCCTCTCCATATTCCCGTGAGGCATCAGACATGACGTTCCCCCAATGATCGACGGCTGACCATCTGAATTCAGACTGTGTCGGTCTGGGGTTTCATGGTCGATGTAGGCGCATTCCCGAACTTTGACACTCATGAAGTGTATGTATCTCATGTAACAGCATGCTTGCGATATGCAGACGACCGTTACAGGAGCGTGTCAACTCGAGCAATCTGTCGCGTTGAGCTTTGCGGCTGATGAGATCCTGTTCGATGTACCCAAAGGCACCGACCCGCCAAGTCTCAATACCGTGGCGTTGGCTCTCCCAGGCTCAGAACGAGGTTGTGGATGGCAATGGTGCAATATCCCTCAACCTGGCCCGTGGCAACAGGGGTGGTCGCGGGCTACAAGACCCTTTAACCCCGGGCCTTCTACGATCAATGCGACTTCGCACTCAGGGCGAACTCATGGGAAGAGCACGCCGGTGTCCTCAGACAGTGCGATGTGTGGCCTCTGGCTGTCGTTCGAGAAGCGACGTCAGCGTCCTGAGCAGGAACGGGTCGGCTCCAGGGGCAGGCTGGCGGACTGTTCCGTGTGCGATGGCGCCCCGCTGCCGCAGCAGTTCTTTCCGCAGCGACACGCCCACGCCTGGTTGCGCTTCGAAGTCAATCAACGGTAACGCACGTTCAAACCGTTGCCGCGCCAGGTTGTGGTCTCCTGCCTGGTGAGCCGAGACGATGCCCACAAGGATGGACGGCAGCGCAAACCCCGTCATCGTGCCGGCGGCCCCGGCGTCCAGTTCGTACAGCAACGAAACACCACCCAGCCCGCCGAACAGCTCAAAGCTCGGCGCAAGTTCACGCAAGCGCGCCATTTTGGGCGCAGTTGGTGGTTCTTCGAGCTTCACAACTGAGCCGGGCGGCAGGAACTCCGCGAGGCTGGCGATGAACTCGACCGGCATCTTGACCCCATTTGATGCCGGATGATCCTGCACGATCACGGGAATCGACAAACCATCGGCAATCTGCCGGTAGTGGTCCTTGAGGGCGACGCCTGCCACGCTTCCAATCGGTGGCGCAACCATGACCGCTGCGACACCCAGCGCTTCCGCTCTATTGGCGCGCTTGGCGGTAACCACGGTCGACTGATGGCTCACGCCTATGGACACCTGCATCCGGTCCGCAGCGTGTTCCAGCACGGCTTGCAGCACCGTATCTCGCTCGTCCTCGATCAGCCTGTCCGCTTCTCCCAGGACGCCGAGTGCCAGCACGCCGGCGCAGCCTGCTCGCGCCAGGTACTCGACCAGGGTGCCGATGCTGGGGAGATCCAGTTCTTCATCTGGTAAGAATGGGGTGGCCATGATGTTGTGGACCCCAGGAAGTAACGCATCCGCCATTGCTTCACCTGCACCATTTCAAGAGAGAGGCGGCAGCCAGCTGCCATCCCGCATATGTATCACACGCCAGGATGGCGTCACTCGCGACCCGCGCAGGCATCTGCTCGGTGAAACTTCAGCGTGGGAGCATCTGGACTATTCGGCCCAATTGGTGCTCGATGTCCGTAATAGACGAAGAAGAGGCACTGCGGAAGAGCCCTTCTCCTCTGGCGCCAATGCCACGAGCTATCGACGGCGCCGGAGGAGCTGATCCAGGCCGACGGCGAGCATGATCAACAAGCCCTGCACGATCTGCTGGTAGATGGTGTCGATGCCGAGGAGGTTGAAGCCGTTGCCGATCATGGCCAGGATCAGCACGCCAAGCACTGCGCGCCAGATGGCGCCCTGCCCGCCCATGATGCTGGTGCCGCCAACCACCGCCGCGGCGATGGCCTGCAGGGCCAACTCCATCCCGAGGTCAGGTTGGGCCGAACTGGTGCGTGAGGCGGCCAGCACCCCAGCGATGCCGGCACTGAAGCCGGAGATGATGAACGCAAGGGTCCGCACCTGCTCGACTCGGATGCCAGAGAGGCTGGCCGCCTCGGCATTGCCGCCGACCGCGTAGAAGTACCGCCCGAGGGTTGTGCGCGAGAGCAGGAACGAGGTGGCGATGGCGAAGAGCGCGAAAACCCAGACCGTGTATTTCGCGCCGAGAAAGGTAGCGGTGCCGAGGATCTTGAACGTGGGATCGGTGACGGTGACGATCAGCCCACCAGTGACCAGGATGGCGAGGCCGCGAAAGACGATGCTGGAAGCCAGGGTGGCGATGAACGAGTTGATCTTGACGTTGTTGACCAGCACGCCGTTGACGATGCCCAGCAACGCGCCAATGAGCATGCCGGCCAGGATGCCAACCCAGGAATTGGTAAGCAGCGCCAGCTTGCAGGCCGCGACGGCGGCAACGGCGAAGATGGCGCCCACGGAGAGATCGAAGACCCCGGCGATGATGCCGATGGTTACGCCGCAGGCGACGATGCCAACCGGAGCCGATTGGTCGAGGATGTTGAGCAGGTTGCGCTGGGTGAGGAATTTGTCCGTGGCCAGGCTGAGCGCGATGAAGAGCGCGAGGAAGCTGAGAACAATGCCGTAGGAGCGGACGTCGATCCGCTCAAGGGCGCCGAAGCGCCGCGCTGGAGTGCTGATCGGTTCCGCCCCGAGGTTGCTGCTGCTCACGCCACCTCTCCCGTGACCATCGGCGTCCCGAACGCCGCGCTCATCACCGCATCCCTGGTTGCCGCCTCAGCCGGGAACTCTGCCACCAGCCGCCCTGCGCGCACGACGAGGACGCGGTGCGCCAGGCCGAGCACTTCCTCGATCTCGGAGGAGATCAGCAACACCCCCATCCCTTCCCCGGCCAGCCGCACCAGTAACTCGTAGATCTGCTGCTTGGCCCCGACATCGACGCCGCGGGTTGGCTCATCGGCCAGGAGAATCTTCGGGCGCAGGAGGAGCCATTTGGCGAAGAGCACCTTCTGCTGGTTGCCACCGGAGAGGTTGACCACGGGAGTCTCGATCGAGCGGGTGCGCACGTCGACCTCGCGGACGGCGTCGCGTGCGACCTGCCGCTCGCGGCGGCCGTCGACAACGCCGCCGGGCGATAGCTCGCGGAGGATGGCGATGGTGGTGTTTTCGCGCACCGCCCGCTCCATGAAGAGCCCCTGCTCCTTGCGGCTCTCCGGCAGCATAGCGATGCCGGCGGCGGCGGCATCGCGCGGGGAGCGAATGGCGACCGGCTGGCCATCGACCAGGATGCGGCCTGAATCGAGGGAGTCTGCGCCGAAGATGGCACGCGCGATCTCCGTCCGCCCGCTGCCAACGAGCCCGGCGAGCCCGACAATCTCCCCGGCGCGAATCGCGAACGAGACGTCTTCAATGGCCCCGCGGCGCTGTAAATGCTCGGCCGCCAGCACGTCCGGTGCTGTCGTGGGGAGGGCTGGCCGCGACGGGAAGGCAAGCTCAAGGCGACGCCCGATCATCGCGGCAACCAGGGTTTCCGTCGTCTCCTGGGAGGCCGGAGCGGTGCGCACCAAGTGGCCGTCACGCATCACCGTGACCTCGTCGGAGACGGCGAGGACTTCGTCGAGGAAGTGCGAGACCAGGACGATGGCCGTGCCTTCGGCGGCGAGCCGCCGGACAATGGCGAGGAGGCGGTCCGTCTCGTCCGCGGTGAGGCTGGCTGTTGGCTCGTCCATCAGGATGAGGCGGGCGTCACGGGCCAGGGCGCGCAGGATCTCGACCTTCTGGCGGTCGGCGATGCGCAGATCGCCCACAAGGGCATCACCCGGGACGCCGAATCCGGTGCGGGCATCGAGCTCGGCGAAGCGCTGGCGCAGCTCGTCCCGCTGCACCACCCCGAAGCGACGTGGCTCCACACCCAGGAAGACGTTCTCACGGACGCTGAGATCCGGGACGAGCGCCAGTTCCTGGGCGATGGTGGCGATGCCGGCTGCGAGGGCATCGCGTGGAGCCCCGAAGCGGACCGGTCGCCTATCGACCAGCAGTTCACCGACGTCCGGCTGGTAGACGCCGCCGATGATCTTGGTCAGGGTCGACTTGCCGGCCCCGTTCTCGCCAACCAGGCCGTGGACTTCGCCAGCACGCAGGGTGAGGGAGACGTTTTCCAGCGCCTGGACGCCGCCGAAGCGCTTGGAGAGGTTTCGGGCTTCAACAAGGGCAGTAGGTTGTGGGGGGGAGGAGGTCATAGTCGGAAAGAACCCTCACCCCCAACCCCTCTCCCGGTGCGCGGGAGAGGGGAGCACGAGAACCTTCGCAGGCTCAGGATGACACCTGAGAGGACGTGGAGAGACTCGTGCTCTTGGGGTGATGAGACAATCAGGTCACAGACTTTCGCCCGCTCGAGCCCCTCTCCCGCGCACCGGGAGAGGGGTTGGGGTGAGGGTTTTTCTCTACGCGTCCCACTGGCCTTCGAAGTCCTCAGGCAGGTTGTCCCTGGTCCCAAGGGGAGTGTCCACGAGTTCCGTGGTATCGACGGAGGAGGGTACCTCTTCACCGCGGGCGGCGCGAATGGCGACTGAGGTGGCTTCCTTGCCGGCGCTCGACTCGGCGTCGGCCCAGACGGCGAACCAGCGGCCTTCCTTGACGGCGGCGACGGCCTGGCGCGGCGCGCCGTTGCCGATGAGGGCGACACCGGCGATGCCGGCTTCCGTCAGCGCCTGCTCAGCGCCGAGGATCGCCTGGGAGGAGCCGATGATGACGTTGACATCCGGGTTCGCCTGGAGCACGTCCTGGGTCGCGGCGAGACCAGAGGCCTGGGTGTAGCCGCCCTCCGGTGAGGCGACGAGTTCGACGCCCTCGGCCGCCTCGAGGCCCTTCGTGACTGCCTCGGTGCGGGCGTTATCGAGCGGAAGGGAGCGGAAGCCCTGCAGGTAGGCGACCTTGCAGGGATCGACGCCGAGGGACTCGCAGGCCTGGATACCCAGCTCGGCGAGACCTTCGCCGTTGGCGACGATCGAGGTGCCGACGTATGCGGTCATGCCCTCGACCTGCGGCTCGATGCTGCCGTAGTCGGTGCCGATGGGGGTGAACTCGCCGACGACGACGATGCCGGCGGCGACTGCCTCTTCGACCACGGGCACCACGGAGTTGCCATCATTGGCCTGGATGACAAAGGCCTGGTACTCGCCAGAGGTGATGGCGTCCTGGATCTGGGCGACCTGCGTGGCGGAATCGAAGTTGGGATCGAAGAAGCGGGCGGTGCCGCACATCTCTGCCGCCGCTTCCTGGACGCCGGACCACGTCGCCTGGGCGAAGCCGTTGGCGGCGGCGAAGCCGAAGAAGGCAACGTTGATGGGCTCGACGGTCGAGCAGTCGAGGGCCGGGGTCGCCGCAGGAGTCGCATCCTGGGCCACCACGGTGGGCGTGCCAAAGGTGGTGATGCCTAGGGCCAGGGGTGCTATCGCCAGGACCGCGAGCGCCTGCTTGAAACGGGTGAACCTGTTCACGGGTCTCCTCCTTTGCCGAACGATTTCCAACGTACTGAACTCCGAATCGCCAGTTTCGCCAGGGCGGACCTATTCCACCCCGTACACCTCCCGTGCTGCCTCAGGGGAAACGTGACGGTTGCGGACGTCCGCGCGGACCGCTTCGGGGTCCCGCTCCGCAGGGTCACCGAAGCCGCCGCCGCCGCCGGTCATGGTGCGTACGACATCGCCCTTCCTCAGCATGAAGCGGCTGCACTTGAGCATACGCTGCTCGTCCGGGCGGCCCGGATTGACGACGACGACCGGAGGCGTGGCGTCCTGGCCGCCGAAGAGACCCCAGCCGGGCGTCTTCGAGCGCTCGAACCAGAGGAACATCATCGTCTCGTCGCCGTCCAGGGTGTATTCGCGGATGATGCCGTTGCCGCCGCGCCACTTGCCGGGGCCGCCGGAATCGGTGCGGTAGCCGTAGTGGGTCATGCGCATCGGGTACTTGGTTTCCAGGACCTCGATGGTCAGGTCTTTCAGCGAGCCGTTGACGTTGTTGATCAGCCCACTCTCGCCGTCTGAGCCTTCCCAGCCGCCCCAGCCGCCGACGGTCGGCTCGAGATCGAGCCAGGGGCGGCCGTTGCGGGGATCGATGCCGGAGAGACTAATCACCATGGAGTCGCCGTAGCTGGCGGCGGCGGCCTGTTGCGGCATGACGTCCGACAGGGCCTTCACCACGAGATCGATCAGCAGGCCAAGCTGCGAGAAGTACCACTGGCACGGGGCCGGCTCCTGCGCGCCAAGCATTGAGCCGGGGCGGACCTTGACCGAGAGCGGGCGGAAGCCGCCGCCATTTGGCGGGTTGTGCGGATTGATCAGCAGTTTGTAGGCAACGCGGCAGGCGGAGATGGCCTGCGCCTCACCGCAGTTGACCGGGCCGCCCCGGGAGTCGTCGGTCCGCGAGAGATCAATGGCCATCTCGTCGCCGTGGATCTCGACCGAGAGCCGCACCCAGCAGGGATCCTCCGAGTTGCCGTCGTTATCGAGGCAGCCCTCGGCGGAGTAGACGCCGTCCGGGATGGCGGCGACGGCGGTGCGCTCGAAGCGCTCCGTCTGGGCGAAGATGGCCTCACGGGCGGCGGCGATGGTCTCAGGGCCGTAGCGCTCGATGATCGCGGCCAGACGGTCCTGGCCGGTGCGGGCACAGGCGATCTGCGCGCCGAGGTCGCCGATGGCCGGGTATGAGAAGCGGCTGTTGCGGCCGAGCAGATCGGTGACGTCCGGCTTCTGCACGCCGCCCTCGACCACTTTAGTTGGGCCGAGGCGGATCCCTTCCTGGTAGATCGAGGTGGAGTCCATCGGGCCGCCGGGGTCCTTGGCGCCGACATCGAGCCAGTGGGCGCGGGACGCGGCAAAGCCGGCAATCTCGCCGTCATGGAAGATGGGGCCAAAGACGGTCATGTCATTGAGGTGGGTGCCGGTGAGGTAGGAGTCGTTCATGATCCAGACGTCGCCCGGCTGCCAGACCTCACGCCCGTACATCCCCTCGGTCAGTTTCGTGCAGATCTCCAGGTTACCGAGGAAGATCGGCAGGCCCGCCGACTGGCCGAGGACCTGGTGCTCGGCGTCGAGCAGGGCGACGGAGCAGTCCTTCATCTCGTAGATGACCGGCGTGTAGGCGGAGCGGATGAGGGTGGCGTTCATCTCGTCCGCGGCGGCGGTGAAGGCGCTGCGGATGATCTCAGTGGTAATCGGGTCGATCTCGACGGTGGTTGCCATCTCGTTCCTACTCCTTGCCGGCCGTGATGACCAGTGAGCCGAAAGGATCCACGCGCAGGGTGGCGCCAGGCGGCACGACCGTGGTCGCCGTTGGTTCGGAGACGATGGCAGGACCCTCGATCACCGTGCCGACCGGGAGATCGTTGCGCTGGACCATGGGCGTCGGTAGCGCGGTGCGCCCGAAGATCACCTCAGCCATGGTTGATGGATAGGTTGGCGCTTCTGCCTCCGGCAGGGGCGTGGGCTCGATGCGGCCAAGATCGCCGAGGGCCATCGAGCGGACGACGACGAACTCGACCGGGGCGCCAGGGTTGGCGTGGCCGAAGCGGGTTTGATGAGCGGCGTGGAAACGGCCGGAGATGGCCTGGTCGAAGGTTTCCTCCAGCGGCTCGTCCGCACTGGTGAGCGGGATGGTCAGGGTGTACTCCTGGCCGACGTACCGGATGTCCACGGCGTGAATGAGGCGGCCCGTCTCGCCCGTGATCCCTTCGTCCCCAAGGGAGGTGAAGCCCTCGGCCTCCAGCTCCGCCAGGGTCCGCGCGAAATCGGCGTGATCGAGGGCGGCGAGCGGGGTGTAGTAGGTGCGGCTGAAGTCCTTGCGGATTTCGGTCTCCAGCATGCCCCAGGCGGAGAACGCGCCGGGGTAGGGGGGCGCGATGACCTCCCGGATGCCCAGCTCTCGCGCCAGGAAGACGGCGTGCATGGGGCCGGCGCCGCCAAAGGCGACGAGGGCGAAGTCGCGCGGCTCGATGCCCTTCTCAACGGTGAGCGTGCGGATGGCCTGTGCCATCTTGGCGTTGATGACGTCGCAGATGCCCTCGGCGAGTTCGACCGTGGTCAGGCCGAGTTCCGCGGCAAGGGTGGCGATGGCGCGCTCGGCGGCCTCGCGGTCGAGGGCCATGCGGCCACCGGCGAAGGCGTCGGGATCGACGCGGCCAAGGACGAGGTTGGCATCGGTAACGGTGGGGCGGGCGCCACCACGGCCGTAGCTGGCCGGGCCGGGATCGGCGCCGGCGCTCTGCGGGCCGACGCGCAGGCCACCGGCCTCGCTGTACGCGAGCGAACCACCACCCGCGCCGATGGTGTGGATGTTGACGACTGACATCAGGAGCGGGAAGCCCTCGAAGGTCGTTTCCGAGGCGACGTCCGGCTTGCCATCGACAACGAGGCTGACATCAAAGCTGGTGCCGCCCATATCGACGCAGATCAGGTTGGGCCGGTTGAGGATGCGGGCCAGGGCAACCCCGCCAACGGTGCCCCCGACCGGGCCGGAGAGGATCGTCTGCAGGGAGAGATCGCGCGCGGACTGGGCGGTGACGATGCCGCCGCTGGACTGCATGACGTGCATCGGCACGCCCAGGCCGCGTTGCCCCATCTCCGTCTCCAGCCGCTCCAGGTAGCGGCGGACGACGGGGGCGATGTAGGCATCGACGACGGTGGAGGAGGTGCGCTCGTACTCGCGCCACTCCCGCGCGACCTGGTGGGAGAGGGAGACGGAGATATCGCCCAGCTCTTCAGTGAGAATCTCGCGGGCACGCAGCTCGTGTGAGGGATCGAGGTAGCTGAAGAGGAAGGCGACGGCGACCGAGCCAAAACCCTCATCGCGCACGCGCTGGGCCGCTGCGCGGACGGCAGCCTCATCGAGCGGTTCCAGCTCCTCTCCAGCGTAGTTGAGGCGGCCGGGGATCTCGACGATGTCGCTGCGGGGCACGAGCGGCGTTGGCTTGCGGTAGTGAATATCGTAGAGGCGCAGGCGATTGCCGCGGGCGATGTGATAGATGTCGCCGGCGCCCTGGGTGGCCAGCAGCAGGACCTTCTCGCCGCGCCGCTGCAGGAAAGCGTTGAGACCCTGGGTGGTGCCGTGGACGGTGAAGCCGATATCCGCCGGGGAATCGACGACCTGCTCCAGGGCGGCGAAGACGCCTTCGGTGAGATCGTGGGGGGTGGTGGAGGACTTGCCGGCGACGTAGGTGCCGGTGGCTTCGTCATAGGCGACGACATCGGTGAATGTTCCGCCGATGTCCATCGAAACGCGATAGCGGCTCACGCTATTCCTTTCTCCTGGCCCTCCGGCCCTGTGTGCACATAGCCAAAGGGCCCGGATGTTGCCCTGGTGCGCTGGCAACTGCGCAGGTGTCGTCAGATTGTCGTGATGGTCTCGATTATGGGGTAGGGGGGGAAGGGTGGCAAGCGATTAGGAGAGGGCTGGTGATGCGGGCGAACGAGGTGTCTTCCAGTGGGCTTGTGCAGGCAGCCTAACGCACAAGCATGCGGACCATTGGGCACAGTGCTCCCCCCAAATCCTGGAGTGACTGGAACCGCGAATCGAGTGTTGCCCAATGGATCCCGGGAAGTATTCCCGGGAGTATAGACGGGGATAACATCCTGGGTTATAATCCCTGTGTCGACGCTGGGAGAAGCTGGCGCAAGGAGGGCGGAAATTGACCGATAAGCAGAAGCGCGTTTTCCCAAATGGTGAGTGTTGGTGCGGTTGTGGTGAGGAGACAGACAACTACTCATTCTTCGTTTCTGGCCATGATCGACGTGCCGAATCCAACGTGATTGCTATCGAGTACGGGAGCGTCGCGCAGTTCGTTCATGCTCATGGATTCGGGCCTGGAAAACGCAACTCCATGCAGGAGCGTGAGGCGTATGACGCGGGGAAGCGAAAGAGCCGACGCTGAGACCAAGTTACGAATGCGTGCAGTTGAGTGTGATCGAAGCGTCGTTATGTATTGGGAGAGCAGATCATGACTTCAAGACGCAGTTCCCAATCTCGTATCTGTGCCTGTGGGTGTGACGAAGCAACAAAGGGCGGAGAATTCAGGCCTGGACACGACGCCAAATTGCGTGGTCAGTTCCTCAAGCGAATAGACGATGGCGAAGAGAGAGCTATTGAGGAATTCATCACCGAGCGACCTAATCTGGTGTTCCCGTACGGATATACGGAGGCAAGCCTGCGAGCCCGGTTGGGAGGTGGCAAATAGACCTCCTTAAAGTGATGCGGTGTGAAAAGTGAATTTGGATTGTCCAGGCGACGAGGTTCAAGTTCCGAACAACCCACATCAAATAGACGTTGCAATTGCCTGACAAGTGAGGGGCGCTGGCGACATTTTCCAAGGGCGCCTCTTGCTTGTGTTTAGCGGAAGCAAGTGAACCGGTCTCAGGTGTTCATGATGCCGCCAAAGTGGTCATCGCGGAAGCACTCGAACTTTCTTCAGCCGGTGACATCGGGAGTGAATGGAACCTACAGCCTCGGAGGAGCAAAGTTGGTCAAGGCGCTTGCTCCGTGAGTCGTCGGACTGTAGCAGACTCCATTAGGGCGTTCCCAACGGACTGAGGGCTCCAGTAGGAACACCGTCAATCGCGGCAGCGTACTGTCGATACGCCTCGTTCGCGCGTCCAGGATCGCCATCGAAGAAACCTGCCATTAGTGGTGGCCACTGGTCGTCTAACGCTTTGATTTCCTCGAGGAACCTTTTGGACGGTGCGGAGTCAGAAAGCCTTCCGCTGCGACTGTGTCGATAGATGAAACTGCCACGATACGGGAACCAGTGCCCGAATATCTCGTGGCCCTTGTCCCTATTTACCATGCCCAATAGGAACTCGAACCAGTCGAAGAGATCGTCAAAGTTGTCATCGTCTTGCCACGCTTCCTGAGTCGCTTCACGAACTCCGGAAGCATTTTTGAGGTGCTCACTAACCGCGAGTATTCGTGAGGAATACTGCGGAAGCCGTTGTAGAAGGTCGCGCGTAAGAGATCTTTCTGGAACAACATGAAGAAGTACAGGTGTGGACAGTTTATCTACTGGATGGGGCCAGGACTGGTGAAGCATGAGCGCCGCTAATGTGTCGTAGCGCTCTGCCGCTAATGCGGCGATGCCGCCCGCATACAGAGCCAGGAGCCCTGGATACAACAGAATGTAGTGCGAAGGATCCCAACGACCTCCCGGCAGCATCTGGAAGTGTGAAACGCGCCGAAGCGTTTGACCCCAGAACCGCTGATGGTGTGATTCACCCCAATAGCACCCAGTCGCCATAATTGACATTAAGGTTCTAGTTTCGGATTCAAAGGTGTGAAGGCGCTTTTCGAGTTCAGTTGGCGTCTCTGGAGCGGCCGAAGTGCTGCGGTCTAGCGTCTTGGTCGCCTCATGCACGCGCCGCGCTTCGTTCAGCACAAGGTCCGAAAGCAGAATTCGGTGGCGATCATCAACTATGTAGCGTTTGACTAGTGCTGCTGCTGTCTTTGCGGACAGTGGAGTGTTCTGTTTGGTGTCATCCAATGCCTTGACCGTTTCAGCGAGACTGCGGAAGAACTGGTCAGCACTCGTGATTGTGATCAATTCTGCTGAGAGGACGGCTGCAAGTTTGGCAGCGACAGCCTTCAACGCGCTTCTTGATGCCCAATACGTGGAATACTTTCTCTTCGGCTTTTTCAGCTGCTTGCGGAGTGCGATGTCGTAATCTCCGGACCACCCACAAACAACGAGGCCGTATTCCTCGAGTACTCGTCTTAAAAGCCTCCTCATCTCCGGGTCGTACTTGGAAAGCTCGGCCACAGTGTTTCGGATACCCGCGTCGCGGTAATCACCGTGGAGTTTGATGACGGTACAAGCAGCGTGGGCGAGAGGAATAGCGCCTGCGAGATCAGCCGCCTTCGCAATGACTTGGTAATCAACTCCCAATTGTGAGAGAGCCTTCTCCAACAGATCGTCGAAATTAGTTGTCAGAATAACGCGGACGTACCCTGCGGAAACGAGTTCAGCAATGGCGCGGTGTCCGTCTTGGGGAACTTTGATTTGTTGGTCCAGTTCCTCAACAGTTGGGGTGAAGTACGGTCGCAGTAGTGCGTTGCGGTCTGCAGGGGTATTAGCCAGATTCTCCAAGACTTTCGAATAATCAGGTGGAGAGCCAACCTTTGCCTCGTACCACTCCGTGGGTGTTCCCGTGATAGTCTCCATACTAGCAACGGCCCACTCCTGCACTAGGTCCAACGTCACATCCCAGCCTGTAGGCATGCGCGCACTCTGAGACATGCCAGAGCCGAGAAGAAGTGCATACACGCCCTTGTTGTGATAGAGAGCGAGTGCAAGTTTCTCTATCCCGGTCATGAATTTTCCATTCCTGAATGAAGCAACGTCCTACAACCCGATCAGTGTTTTCAGCAGAATATATAGCGCCGAATTGGCAAGAATCGAGCGTTGTAGAGTCACGATGGTCAGTTGCCGTACGGCAACTGATTGCACGTTTCGCATGCGATGAGTTGGATTCTCGGGCCGCCCGATGCACTTTGAACTGAGCATCGACAGTGTAATGCCTCAACTCGTCTCTGCGAAGAAAGGGAGTGATTCACTGCAGTGCTGACGCTCGGAGTCTGGTTTGGATTGCCCGGCAATGGGGCGAACTGTTCGATTGCCCATTAACTGGTGGTTCAGTAAACGGGGCAAATCCCCACTCCTTTGGGCTTCCATATACTCCATGGCACGTCGTAGGCGATGCGCCCGTTAGCCGAGCGCTCTTGGAGCTGAAGAATTGGGGAGGTACGGCCCGGAGACATCCTCCAGGTCGTTGTCCGATTTGAAGCAGCGGGGCGCGATCTTAGCTATTCGTTGACGCCTTCTCCTTCGAACCTCCCGGCATCCACATCGTTGATGAAGTCGATCAGGCCGCTCACGTAGCGCTCCTGGTCGTCGTACATCGCCATGTGGCTGCCGTCGGGGCAGTGGAGATAACGGCCCTGCTGGACAGCGGTGGCCATCCACCGCATGTGCTCCGGGTCCATCGTGTCGTGCTGCGCGCCGATCACCAGCGTCGGGACGGTGATCTGGCCCAGGTCAGCTGTGCGGTCCCAGTTCTCCAGCTTGCCGCTCAGGCCTAGTTCGCTCGGACCCTGCATGGGGACGTAGATCGCCTGATTGGTGTGGCTGAGGGCGCGGGTGACCGGTTCGGGCCACTCGGCGATGGGCCTGCGCAACACGTGGTGGACGTAGTGCTGCTCCATCAGCAGTTCCTCGTACCGCGGGTTCGCGAAGTCGCCAGCGGCTTCGAAGGCCTTGATCTCGGCCAACTTCTCCTGGTCCATCGGCGGCATCAGCACGTCCCGGGCGTAGGCGTTGTAGGCCGGGCAGCTGGCCATCATGTTGGAGATGATCAGCCCCTTGAGGTGCTGCTGGTACTTCAGCGCGTACTCGGTGGCGAGGATGCCGCCCCAGGAGTGCCCGAGCAGGAAGAAACCCTCCCAGTCCAGCCCCAGCGCCTGCCGCACCTGCTCCACTTCTTCCACGAAGCGGGGGATCTCCCACAGGTCAGGCTCGTCCGGCTGGTCGCTGCGGAGAGAGCCAAGCTGGTCGTAGTAGATGTACTCGATCTCCGCGCCGGGCAGATAGCTGTCGAAGGCCTCGAAGTACTCGTGACTACACCCTGGACCACCGTGCAGCAGGAGCAGCCGCCGCGTCGGGGCGTTGCCGACGCGCTTGGTCCAGACCCGGAAGGTGCCCTTCGGCGTCTCGACCGGGATCATGCGCGCTCCACCGCTGAGGACGTCGTCGCGGCCGGTGGAGTCGAAATAGCTGGCGGATGGCGTGTGGCTGGTGGTCACCGGGATCTCCCTGGGCTTGTGGGGTACTGCGCAACGACGCAATCGTAGACCGCGGGCAGGCGACGTCAAGCGTTCCCAACCAACTCGCAGTCAATGGCTGCGGCCGGGTAGGGCAGGGAAGGCCTGCAAAGGTGTTTCGCATGCAAGATGAGTGCGGGCAGTACGAGTACGCCAGCAGTGTCCTGGTGAATGGACATGGAGGGACGGTTGGCAAACTCCCTGCCAAGGACTGTGGTCGCGTGGCGAGTAGTGACACCGGAGGAGCACAACATGTGCGTGTCAGGTGTTCCACCCTGCGAAGATCGAAAACAAGACGGCCGTGCAGGCGACTCCGCGGCCAGACCTGCTGCCTTTTCGCGACACCCTGGCGAGAGTGAGAGCGGGCGAAGCGCGAGAGGATGGGACAGAACTAGCGACCACCTGGGGTGTCGACTCCGTTTGTCCTTAATGACGTACCCGCTGCTTCCGCGCCGCTGATGGCGAGCGCGGGCAACTTGACGCAGGAGTTGCGCTGACCGGCTTGCCGGCAAGGTCGTCTGGACGGGCGTCCGTGATACGATGCGCCGCCAGAGCCTGGGTCGCCGACCCAGCATCAGTCTGCAACGCCACCACAAGAGGAACTGATTCACATGTCCTTCCAGCGCGAACGAACCGCCGGCCCGCCGACGCCCGGCGGCCCTGCACCCTCCACTGTCCTTAGCCGACGAGGCCTCCTGCGGGCGGCCGCCGCGGCCGGCGTCCTCCCAGCACTCGCCGCGCCGGCCCAGACCGCCGGCCGCCAGGACGCCGACCGCGCCGCCACGCTGGTCGTTGGCACCGCTGCCTCGCCCTCCGACATCGACCCCCACTCAGCCTATGACGGTCGTTCGGTCATGGTGATTTACGGTGTCTATGAGCAACTTATGCGGCTGAAGGGCGGCTCAACGGACGAGTACGTGCCGCTGCTGGCCGAGTCTTGGGAATCCAACGAAGACCAGAGCGTCTGGACCTTCCGTCTCCGTGAAGGGGTCACCTTTCACGACGGGTCGCCGTGTGACGCGGCGGCGGTCAAGCTCTCGTTCGAGCGAATGCTGGCCCTTGGGCTCGGCCCGGTCGAGGTGGTCCGCCGCTTCGTAGCCGACCCCGCTCAGATCGCTGCTCCCGATGCCCAAACCGTCGTCTTCGACCTCGGCCAGCCGCAGCCGATGTTCGAGGCGGCGATCGCCGCCCCCTACGGCCCTTACGTTGTCAACGCCCGGCTGGCTCGGGAGTACGAGGAGGACGGCGACTGGGGCCACGCCTGGGCCCAGATCAACGCCGAGGGAATGGGGACCGGGCCGTACCGGCTGACGACCTTCGAGCCGGAGGAGTTGGTCGAACTCGACCGCTTCGACGGCTACTGGGGTGGCTGGGAGGGCGACCACTTTGCCAGGGTCGTCATCCGGGTGGTGCCGGAGGGCGAGACGCTGCGGCAGCTGGTCGAGCGGGGCGAGATCGACGTCATCGACAACCTGTCACCGGAGGCCACCGACGCGCTCGCGCAGGACCCCGCGCTGCGGGTCGAGCGGGCCTACACCACGTCCGAGGCCTACCTGGCCATGACCCCGGTCGGCCCGCTGGAGAGCCCGGCGGCGCGGCAGGCGATGGCGTGGGCGTTTCCCTATGACGAGGTCGTCACCGGGGTCTACGGTGGCTACGCCAAGCCGGCGCAGGGTCCGCTTGCTGAGCTGACCCGCGGCTTCGACCCCGAGCTCCCTCAGTACGTCACCGATCTGGAGAAGGCGAGGGCGCTGCTTGAGGAGGCTGGGGTCACCGACGGGACGACCCTGACGATGATGGTCAGCGCTGGCGGCGACGCGTCCGAGACGATGGCCCAGTTGTTCGCAGCGAACCTGGCGGAAGTCGGCCTCGCGCTGGAAATCCAGGCCGTCGATGAGACGACGTTCATCGGGATGGCGTACGGCGAGGCCCCGGCTGAGGAGCGGCCGCACTTCATCCCGTTCGCCTGGCAGCCGGACTACAACGATGGCTGGAACCACCTCTACCCGCTGGTTGCGTGCGATGCGGCCTTCGGCAGGGGGTCCAACGTCGGGGTCTACTGCAACGAGCGGGTGGACGAACTGCTGGCCGAGGCCCGCGACCCCGCCGAACCGGCGGCCTACCAGGCAGCGCTCTCCGAGATCCAGCGGATCGTCGGCTGGGACGACCCGGCCGGCGTCTACTACGTGCAGCTCCAGTGGACGACGATTGTCCGCGCGGAGATCGAGGGGTTCGCCACCAACCCGATCGCCACGGGCCTCTACGACTTCTACCGGATGTCGCGCGCCGCGTGACGCCGCGCTGCGGGCCGATCCCGGAACGGCGGGTGGGCGCGAGGAGGGAATGGTGGAGATTGCGCTAGTCGGGTACGGGGCTATCGCCCGCGAGCACGCCCTCGCGCTCGGCCGCCTTGCCGCTCGCGACCCGGACCGGGCTGTCAGGCTCCGCTGGGTCGTCGGTCGGCTGCCGGACCCGACCCAGGCCTTCGCCCACGAGTTCGGCGTCCCCCGCTGGACGCTCGACCTGGGGGAGGCGCTCGCCGACCCCGCCGTCACGGCCGTGCTCGTCAGCTCGCCGACGGAGTTGCACGCCGGGCAATCCGACCTCGCGTTGCGGGCTGGAAAGCACGTCCTGTGCGAGATCCCCCTGGCCACCTCGCTGACCGAGGCAGCGGACCTCGTCCGCCTGGCCGACGACCGCAACCTGACCCTCATGGTCTGCCACACCCAGCGTTTCGCCGCGCCCCTGATCGAAGCCCGCCGCCTGGTCACCACCGGCGCGGTAACTCCCCGGTCCGCAGTCCTGCGCTACCTGCTCGACAAGCGGGAAAATGTCGCCTGGACGGGCCGTCGGCGCAGCTGGACGGACGACCTGCTTTGGCACCACGGCTGCCACGCCGTCGACGCCGCGCTCTGGCTGCTCGGCGACGAGGCGGCGGACATCACCGCCCGGGCGGGTCCGCCGGACGCCCGGCTTGGCATCCCAATGGACCTGTCGGTCGTACTGCGGACCCGCCGGGACGTCCTGGTGACGGTGGCGATGTCGTACCGGGCGATGCCGCCGCTCCAGGACTACCTCCTTGTCGCCGACGAGACGACGCTCGCCTACGACGGGCGCGAGCTGCGAGACCACCGGGGTGTGCTGGCGCCGGCTGATGACAGGGGGATCTACGACACGGCGGCGCTGGACCGGCAGGACGCCGAATTCCTGGCGGCAGTGCGCGATGGGCGGGAGCCAGAGGGGGGCGCGCGATCAGTGCTGCCAGCGATGGCGGCGCTGCAGGCAGCGCATGACGCGATCGACCAGCAGCCGGCACTGCCCGACCTGCGGCAGGCTTGACAGTGCCCGTGGCCCCGCCTCCAGCGAGCGGATCGGTGGCCCGGAGCCTTCACAATCGGCAATAGGCCGACTTGGCGGCGTCAAAGCCACGTCTCCGAGTTGCCCCCACGAGACCATCATTCCTGTGCTCTCACGTTAGGCCATTGGGTCGGATGCTCGGAGCCGTCTTCATATCCCGTTCAACGCACCCAGTGAAGAGATGGCAGTGGAAGGTTCTTGAACCCATCCATCTAGTGCATACCCACGGGTTGACGCCGCTGACGTGCTCCAGGGGTTCGAGCCTGTAATGGACTCGAGGGTGGGAAGCGCAGCTTTTCACCCACAAGTCGAATCCGAGCGATGTCTATAACAGGCACTATGCCCCTGTGACGAACCATTCGGCGCTCTGGGTGGACAGGTGCGGGACAGCGGCAGATGTCGCAGCGCTGTGTTTGGGTCACGGAACGGTCAACGTCGCGAGTGTTTTCGCCCTTCGCCAGGGTGCCTGACAGCAGCGGCCGTTCTCGTTCCTGATCTCTGGTTCTCGAAAGCAAAGGGATTTGCCGCATGCAGCTCAGAATGGGATGTGGCAATCGCCTGACCTTGCCGACGCAGGGTTTGCGCGAAAGGCCTGCGCGTTCCGGGAAGGTCGTCAACGGCGAGGATCTTGGGTCTTTCAAGCGTATTTGGGCTTGACCGATCACCACGAGTAGCGGTACCCGGTCACTGTCTTGCAGGATGGCGGGCGAGATGATCTGGCTTTGCTGCCAATAGGTACAAAGCACGCCGGCGGGCAGCACTCTGGAATTCATCGTCTGGGTGGGACGTGTGCGCATTCCCGATCTGAGGCCTCACGATCCACGCTGAGGGCTCCTGTCAGGCGCCGGGCCCTCTGGATTCTGTGCCTGCGTGTGATGTCTCCCAACTTGACGCAACAGGCACGCTGCCCCATGGCCGGGGGATGCGCGTTGAGCGGCGACATCGCTGTCATCGAGAGCGAGCATGAGAACCTGATAGCTAACGCGATAGACGTAGGTGGGCGGAAGCCGGATCACCACCCGCCAGGTCCAATGCGGATCACGGTCTGGCTGTTGCACTCCCAGCACCAGAGTCAGATCCTCCGCTACCACTTGTGGTCGTACCTGCCGTCGTCACACAGGAAAGCGTTTGAGAATGATCCAGATGTTCTCCTGGCTGGCCGTGCGCTGATACTCGAAGTGGTCCGAGACTGCGTCCACCAGGGCCAACCCGCGACCCCGCTCACCCAGTTCCTCATAGGGAACGGCTACGGAGGGCATCACGGGCTTGTCAGGAGGTGTCACCACTATGCCCCGGTCGACAAAGCACGCCTTCAGATAATCGGGGCCCTGCGACATCTTGAGCGTGAATTCCTCCAGCGGGGGGTCGGGCGCGTGGGCGTGCTGGATGATGTTGGCGGCCACCTCTGCCACGGCGAGCGAGAATTCCGCTCGCCACCGGTGCTCCAGCGGGCGAACTTCCTCGAGAGAGATCCAGCAGCCAGCAAGGGCGGAATGGACATCGTCCATCCCTGTCACGCTTGCCGGCACCCGGAGTTCCAGGAGCAGTTCGGTATCTTGGTCAAGCATAGCTATTGAGGGCTTCCACGACCGTGGGATGGATCTGGAAGACCTGATCGAGTGAGGTCAGAGAAAGCAGCATCGTCACCTGCTCGGTGGGAGTGGCGATACGCAGATCGCCACCAGACTGGCGAGCTGCCCGCATGCCGCCGATGAGGCAGCCCAGGCCGGCGCTGTCGACAAAATCAACCTCCCCCAGGTCGACAACGAGCTTGAGGTGTCCGGCGGCGATGGCGGTGAAGAGCGTCTTGCTCGCCGCAGGGGCGGAGGTAAAATCAAGTCGGCCGGTGAAGCGCACAACCGCCACGTCATCGGTGTGCAGTGTGACGTCGGATTCCATCATGGTTGGCATCGAGGTTACTCCTGTACGGTGATGGCGCCCCGACCTGCTCCTGACGTACCCGGATGTGCGAGCGCGCCAGTTGCTACGTGCTTGGAGCGGTGGAGCACCACGAGTGTGAGGTCGTCGGGACGGGTCTGGATGTCGGAGACCAGGCTCACGAGTTGCGCCAGCATGGCTTGTGCGTCGGGCAGGGCGCGAATCTGACCCGCCACCCCGACCGGATTCAGCTTCAACTCTGGCCGTGCATCAGGCAAGCCATCACTGTAGACCACGAGCGTATCCCCTGGTCCGAGCGTGGTCATTCCCGCCGGGTATTCAGCATTCGGCAACACCCCCAGCGGTAAGCTCTGCTGCCGCAACTGCTCAACCTCGCCATTCTCGCGTTGAATGAAGACCATGCCGTGCCCGGCATCGACGTAGGTCAATTGACCGGTCTCCGGCTCCAGCGCCGCGTGAAACAGGGTGATGAAGCTGTTGGTCTGGACCAGGTCTTTCGAGAGGGCACGGTTGACTGCTTCAACCGCCGCGGACACCGGGAGGTCTTCCACGACGCGCAGCGCCGCGCGCACGGTCGCCGTCAGCAGCGAAGCAGGCATCCCTTTGCCCATCACGTCACCCAGTGAGAGGCGGATGGCGTCATCACCTGCCAGCCAGTCGAAGAAATCACCCCCGACCTGCCGCGCCGGCAGGCAGACGCCAGCGAACTCGTAGCCGGGCAGGTCGGGGGCTGCGTGCGGCAGCAACTGCGCCTGAATTTCCGCCGTCCGGACGAACTCCGTCTCCAGCTCCGTGTACAACTGACTTGTGCGCCGGTTGGCTTTGTCCGCTGCGGCCGTGGCCGCTTCCGCTTTCGCCGTGGCGGTTTGTGCCACCAGGGTGGCCCTCTCGGCCACATCTTTGGCCTTGCGGAGGGCTGCTTCTGATTGCTGCAAGGCTGCGGCGACCTTCTCCAGGTCGGCGTAGGACTGCGCCAGTTCCTTCGCGCGGTAGGCCATGGCGATTTCGGTCGCCGCGCTCACTACTGCCTGGCGTTCCAGCTTATCCCGCTCCGAGGTCCGCTCGATGAGCGCGCGATCGATGGAGTTCCTCATGGACATGTCGCGGCAGACATTCACCGCGCCCACGATGCGGCCGGAAGTGTCACGGATGGGCGAGATACTGAGTGAAACTGCCAGCCGCGTTCCGTCTTCGTGCACGCGGGTTGTCTTCAGATGGGCGATCAGTTCGCCCCGCGCCAGGCGGACCATGATCGCGGTCTGTTCCACCAGCCGGTCAACCGGGACGATGCGGGTGATTGATTGGCCAATCATTTCCGCCTCTGGGTAGCCGAAGAGTTGCTCCGCGGCCCGATTCCAGCTGGTGATGAGGCCATCCAGAGTCTTGCCAATAATGGCGTCGTCGGACGACTGGACGATGGCCGCTAGCCACGACGCGGTCTCTCCTGACTCCTCCGCCGCGGAGAGTTCCATCGCGACGACGTTCGCTGCGTCGAGAGTCGGACTGAGAGGTTCCTCGTCAACGCCGATTACAGACACCAGCATGGTGATGCGCTCCAGACAATCCACGGCAAGGATGGTGCGCTGTTGTGATTGAGCGATTCTTGAGTCCACCAATACCGGTGCTGGTTCACGTACCAGATTGGGGGGGAGGAATGGGGGGCTAAGAACCCATATGACAGCGTAGGAGGCGGGCTATGGCAAACCTGTTGCGCTGCCCGGGTGAATGTGGCAATAACGTGTCAAGCACGGATCTTGCATGCCGTCGTTCCATGCAAGCCGGCCATTGCCTGAGCATCTACCCAACGGTCACTTCGCAGGATCGAACATCGCCCCGAGAAGCTGGACGAGGTCACGACTCTGCCAGGTCTGTCCAGCTTCCTGGATGAGATTGTGGCAGGCCGTGGCCCGCTCAATCAGCTGATGACGGTCACGGCGGTGGAAATCGGCCGGTCGCGCAAGGCAGCCTGGATGACTGGCAGGATAGCCACGTACTCGCATTGGCCGAGGGCTTCGGACCCTCAGCCGATCCGACTTGACCTTTATCAGTCCCCTCGGGTGTCCTGGGAACAGGGTGTCCCGCAGTAGGTTGGCGTGGCCCCCTTGCAATTGCAGGGAGAGATACTTGCGCCCTTGACGCACTCCAAGATGCCTCGGCAGTCCGTGTCCAGGCTGCAAGGTTCGTTTTCTGGTCTGCAGTCCCCGCCGCTATAGCAGGCAGGCCGGTTGTCTTCCACCCGGATGCCAGAGAAGCAGGCCGCTCGCCCCCCAGCACTGGGTGCTGATAGGATTTTGGCAGAGTGCCCCGGCGGCTGTCGGCACCTGGGTGCAGTTCTGGCAAGTGCGGTTGCTTATCCGCCTCGGTCTGGCTGAGGGGCCGTGGGGCGGGCCGTCTTACTCCTCGCCACACGTGGCAGCACCGCAGGGCTTGCCGCAGTATCTGGTCTCTCTCGTCTCCCCTTCACAGCAAGCGCCTTCGGTCTTGACACAGATCGTGAATGTCTTATCCCCGGCAGCGGCACATTGGGCGTCTTTCTCACAGACGACACCGATCTTAGAGGAACATGATCCATCGCAGAGGCACACCGGCTGACCCTGATGAGCGGGATCGACCCGGACGCCAACGAAGCACATCGGATTCCCGCCGCAACACTGGTTCCCGGGAGAATCCTGGCAGAAGGCACCGGCTGCAGTCATTGGCGCCGTACAGTCCTGACAGACCGTGGCGGGATTCGGCCCCCCGGCGCAGACAACATTCGGGTCAATATCGGGGCAGCACTCCGTCCCGAGGGGGGTGGAGCACGCCAGTCCCAATCCCGGGCATATTGGCTCAGGAGGCATGGGCTCGGGGTTGTTGTGGTGTTTGCGCTTGTGGTGTTCGCGCCTGTGGTGGTTCCGGTGGCGGTTGGGCTTGCGACGGCCGCCGCCAACGATCGCTCCTGAGCCGTCAGCCTCCGTCGTCTCCTGTCCAAGGAGGAAAGTCAGGATGCCCGCGACGGGGAGGGGAGTCAGACGGTGCAGCAGCGCGCGCCGAGTCCCCGTGCCGGCCAGGGACCTGGTCACGGTATCAAAGCGGTTCGGGTCCATGGATGAGCCTCCGGCTGCCACGTGAGCATGGCGGTGGAGGCTCAGCACCAGAACGGCGTGCAGCCGGCAACGTCAATGCCAGCGAGCGTAGCGAACGGGCTGCAGCAACAGTGTGTCAACGGCGCCCCTCGCCGTGGCAATGACGTGGCAGAACGGGGGCAGCGGAAACTCGAAGCGTATTCGTCAGGGTGACAGAGTGTCCGAGGTATGTTATCTGCTCACTTGCCACGCGTTTGTAACGCCATTGACCTCCGTGCAACGGCGCCGTCGCGCTGCACATCGCACACTTGCGCTCAAGCCCCGCGGACACCCTTGCCGCATCACGGGGTGCGCGGGCGTTAACGGAAGGACCCCATGCTCGACTCAGCTCCAGACCCGACCGAGGACCCAACCACCGAAGCCGCACAGAGCAGCGTGTCGGTGGTGCCGCACCCAGAGACTACGGCTGTCATGCATCTGACCGGGCCCCTCAACCGCCAGTCCGCCCCCCTGGCGCTTGGCGAGATCACGGCTGCCATCGCCGGAGGCCAGCCCAACCTGATCCTCGATGTCCGGGACGTGCCCAGCATCGACGGCGCCGGTGCCAATTCATTGCTGGTCGGCATGCATCGCGCGCAACAGGCCGGGGGTGATCTGTGCCTTGTGGCTCCGACGGACCCGGTCGTCCAGCGGCTGGAATTGGCGGGACTGGACGATGTTCTCCCCATGCACGCCACAGTCGTGGAAGCTCTGGAAGTCCTGGAAACCAATGTGGTCGTGGACGTGGACAACGCGCATGATTGAAAGCAACCGGGCCCTTCTGTTGCGGCCTGTGAGTCTCAAGATGCGTACCCGGGAGCAGTTTCGTGGTGACGCCCTCGCTCGCTGTGGTTGCTGACGCCGTGTTATCACCACATCGCTACGCCCCTGAGCAAGCAACGCGCGCGAGCCAGTCGCTCGGCGTGAAGTGATGACCTCCTTACCTGGTCCAGCCATTCTCCGCGAAGGCGAGACGCCGGGAAATCATGGACCGGGTCAGAAGCGTCCAGGGGTAGCTGTCATGTCCGCACAGTCATCCAATCAGCTCACCCGGCAGGTGCTGGAGCGCATTTCCGACGGATTCTATGCCCTGGACCGCGACTTCCGCTTCACGTACATCAACGCGGCAGCGGAACGGATGCTGGGACAGGCGCGTGATACGCTGCTGGACAGGAATCTGTGGGAGGCCTTCCCTCCGACCATCGAAACGCCGCTGTACGCTGCCTACCACGAGGCATTGGCGACAGGGCTGCCCATCACCTTCGAGTTCTACTATGCGCCCTTCGCGCACTGGATCGAGGTGCGCGTCTACCCCGCCCCGGAAGGCCTGTCGGTCTTTTTTCGGGACATTTCCGAGAGCCGGCAGCTCACTGAAGCGCTGCGCGAATCCGAATCCAAGTACCGCTCGCTCATCGACAAACTGCCCGCGGTCGTTTACGTCGTCGCCAACGACGAACGGCAGACGCCACTCTATCTCAGTCCCCGGCATGAGGCGCTGACCGGCTACTCCAACGAAGAAACCCTGGGACGGGATGGCCATTGGTTAGACCTTGTCCATCCCGATGACCGCGTCCGGGTGACGGCAGAGAACCAACGTTCCGAGACGTACGGGGATGCTTTTCGAGCCGAATATCGCCTCCAACGCAAGGACGGCAGCTTCATCTGGGTTCTGGATGAGTTTGTCCCTGTCCATGACGCCGCCGGTCAGGTGACCGCCTGGCAGGGGGTCATGCTGGACGTCACCGAGCGAGTCCAGGCTGACGAGATTTCGTTACGCCTGGCCTCGATCGTCAGTTCAAGTTCCGAAGCGATTATCAGCACGACGCTCGAGGGAGTGATTACCAGTTGGAACCCGGCCGCGGAGCGGCTCTATGGCTATGCGACCGCTGATGCCATCGGGCAGCCCGTTACGATGCTGACGCCGCCGGGGGAATCGGGGGAGATATCAAGCCTCTTGGCGCGGGTCTGCCGGGGCGAGGCGGTCACTGGGCATGAAACGACCAGACTAACCAACGATGGCCGTCTTATCTACGTCTCACTCGCCATCGCGCCGGTTCGTGACGTCAGCGGCAGCATCGTCGCCATTTCAACCATTGCCCGGGACATCACCAGGTTGCGGCAGGTGGAGGCAGGGCTGAGGATGCGTGACCGGGCGCTGGCGGCTGCCACCAACGGCATTCTCATCACCGACGCCACCCTGCCGGGAAACCCGATCGTGGACGTGAACCCGGCGTTCGAAGACATGACGGGCTACCAGCGCGACGAAGTGTTGGGCAGTAACTGTCGCTTCCTGCAGGGTGTGGACACCGACTCCGAGGCCGTCGGACGCCTGCGCGAGGCCATCGCGGCGGGCCGAGACGTGACCGAAACCCTCTTCAACTATCGCAAGGACGGCACCCCGTTCTGGAACGACCTGCATATCGCCGCGGTCCGTGATAGTGCCGGCCAACTCACGCACTTTGTGGGGGTCCAGACGGATGTCACCGAGCGCAAGCGGGCCGAGGAAGCGCTGGCCCTGGAGCGTGATCTCTTGCAGACGCTGTTGGAACATTTGCCGGATGCGGTCTACGTCAAGGACACCGCGTCCCGCTTTCTGCGGCTCAATGAAGCGACAGCACGAGAGCTCGGCGCCTCTACGGCTGGGGAGGCCATCGGCAAGACTGATCGCGATTTTTTTCCCGAAGCGCTGGCCGAAGAATACATCTCCGACGAGCGGCGCTTGCTGACGGCCGGAGAGCCAATGGTGAGCAAGCCCGAGCGCCAGACCGAGGGCGGCGATGGCCGCTGGGTGCTGGCCACCAAAGTGCCACTTCGGGATGCTCATGGCGACATCGTCGGTCTGGTCGGGATCAACCGGGATATTACTGAACTGCGGCAGCAGCAGGAAGAGATGGCGCGGCTCGCGGCGATTGTCGAATCCTCCCAGGATGCGATTATCGGGGTGACGCTTGATGGGACGATCACCAGCTGGAATTCCGCAGCGACGCGGCTCTACGGATACACCCGCAGCGAGGCCGTGGGACGTCCGAAGGCAATGCTGGTCCCCCAAGGTATGCATAACGATCTGCCTGAGCTCCTCGATCACCTGGCTCGGGGCGTCCAGATGGAGGGGTACGAGGCGCGCCGCCAGGCCAAGGACGGCCGCATTCTTGACATAGCTCTAACGATTTCACCCGTCATCGACAGCAAGGGCACCCTCAATGGCGCCTCGGTCATCGCGCGAGACGTCACTGAGCTGCGGCGGTTGCAGGAGGAACGTGATCGGCTCTACGCCGAACTCGACTCGGAGTTCCAGCGTGCTGCTGAGGTGCAGGCGCAGATGCTGCCGCACGCCGCCCCTGAGGTCGCTGGCTATGAGTTCGCCAGTACTTGCCTCCCCGCCCGGCAGGTTGGGGGAGACTTCTTCGACTGGTTTGTCGAGGACAATCGCGTGCGCATTTCCCTGGGTGACGTCATGGGCAAGGGTATGGCGGCCGCACTGCAGACCGCCACAGTTCGTGCCGCACTCCGGACGGTGTCATACCTCTCGGTTTCAGACGTGGTGGAGACGGTCAATCGGGGGCTCTCACCGGATTTGATCCGCACCGATAGCTTCGTCACCCTGTTTCATGCGGCCCTCGAGCCCGAGACGGGCCGGCTGACCTATATCGATGCTGGACACGGCATGGCCTTTGTTCAACGCCAGAACGGCAGGGTAGACCCACTACGCCAACACGCGCTGCCGCTTGGGATACTGGTCGATGCCGAGTACCCCGTAGGAACGACCACATTGGAGCCGGGGGATACGTTGGTCATCTACAGTGATGGGCTACCGGACGCACGGCCGGACCTACCGCTGGATGTGGAGGGGGTCGCGGCTCAGATTGGGGACTTGCCGGACGCGCAGACCAAGCTGGAGCAACTGGTCAGCCTTGTCTCCGACATCCAGGCCCGGCCCGACGATCTGACGTTGATCCTGCTGCATCGTCGTGAGGAGAGCGCGTCATGCAGGACTCCTGACCATCTCGCGGAGATGACGAGAGACACGGAAGTGGATCCGAGCCCATGACCATCAATCTGGAGCAACATACAACTGAGTTGAAGGCCGGAGGCGAGCGCTTCGAGTTTCTCACCAATGCCATGCCCAGTATCGTCTGGACGAGCCAGTCAGATGGTGGCATCAGTTACTTCAACCAGTGCTGGTTAGATTACACGGGCATGGCGTTTGAAGATTCTGAGGGCTGGGGGTGGCAACAGGCCGTACATCCCGATGATCTCCAAACCTATCTTGATCAGTGGAATCATGCATGTACCACCGGGGCGAACTTTGAAATCCAGTTCAGATTGCGCAGAAACGTTGACGGCGCCTACCGGTGGCACCTGGCACGCGCGGTGCCATATCGCAACCCGGATGGCGTCATTGTGGAATGGGTTGGCACCTCTACGGATATCGATGATTACGCGCGGACGATGGAGAGGTTCGAGGCCGCGATAGGGGAATTGGATGCGTTTGCGTACACCATCTCCCACGACTTGCGGGCTCCCTTGCGTTCTATTGATGGCTTTGTCCAGATTCTGGAGCAGGAGTACGCGCCGAATATTCCTCCGGAGGCGCAACGATTGTTTCAGCGGGTTCTGGCCAATACCCAGAAGATGTCGAATCTCATCGATGACCTTCTCGTTTTCTCCCGACTCGGACGCCGATCCATAACCCTTAAGCCCGTAAATGTCGCCCGGCTGGTAAACGAGGTTTGGGATGATCTGAGCAGCGAGCGCGCGGGGAGAAAGATCGAGTTCGTCATCGCAGACCTGCCTCCATGCACTGCCGATCACACCCTCTTGAGCCAGGTGTTCGTCAATTTGCTCGGCAACGCCATCAAGTACACCCGGGATCGTGAACCAGCCATCATTGAGGTGAGCGCTCATGAGGACCGGGTCAACGGCGAAATTGTGTATCAGATCAAGGACAACGGCGTAGGCTTTGATGTCCGTTACGCGGACAAGCTCTTTGGGGTTTTTCAGCGTCTGCACAGGGCAGAGGACTACGAGGGGACGGGTGCCGGGTTGGCGATCGTGAAGCGGATCGTTAACCGGTTCCACGGCCGCGTCTGGGCTGACAGTGTCCTGGACCAGGGAGCGACATTCAGTTTTGCTCTGCCTGACATTGGGGTCCCCGAGGAGTCGAACTCAACCGCCGCGACTGGCATTGAGGAGACCTCATGAACAAGCGAATGGCCGAGGTGCTCCTGGTTGAGGACAACCCGGATGACCTCGAACTGGCGCTTCATGTCTTCAAACAGCAACAGTTCGGCGACAGAATCCAGGTTGCGCGCGACGGCGAGGAGGCGCTGGAGTTGCTTTTTGCCGCGGCAAACAACCAGGGGAATCTCCCCCGAGTTGTTCTCCTGGACAGGAAACTTCCCAAAGTTGATGGTCTTGAGGTGCTCCGACAGTTGCGGGCAGATCCCCGGACACGAAGGCTTCCGGTCGTCATGCTCACCTCCTCTGCCAATGACCAAGACGTTATTGAAAGCTATGATCTAGGCGTCAATAGTTATATTGTCAAACCAGTGGGGCTCCAGCTCTTCTCGGAGACGATGCGCCAACTCGGGCTCTATTGGCTAGCGCTTAATCAACCAGTGCCGGAGGGTTGAGCCCATGCCAGACCTGACCAAACATGAGGTGGCCGTGCCCGATCAACTGCGAGTCCTGCTGGTCGAAGATGATCCGGATGATGCCGAGCTGATCGTGAAGGCACTCCGCAGCGAGGGCCTGTGTCTGGAGGCGAGGCGCGTCGAAACCGAGGCCGCGTTCCTGGACGCCCTGAGCTGGGAGCCAGATGTCATCCTGGCAGACTACCGGCTGCCCGACATGAATGCCCTGTCGGTCATCCGTATTGCTCGCGAACAGGGAGGTTCGCCTCCCGTGGTGCTGGTCACGGGAGCAATCGGGGAGGCTCTGGCGACCGACGCGATGAAGCAAGGCGCTGCCGACTTCCTTCTCAAAGACCGGCTTGGCCGGCTTGGCACCGCGGTTCGGACGGCGATTGCTGTCCGTCGGGCAGCAGGCGAACGCGCCGAGATCCAGGCTGCCCTCTCCCTCGAGCGGGAACTGATGGAGTCATTGCTGGAAACCTTGCCGGATGCCGTCTATGTCAAGGACACGGCGTTGCGCTTTCAGCGCGTGAACAGCGCGACGGCCCGCCAACTAGGCCTCTCCAGCCCCCAGCAGGCAATCGGACGGAGTGATAGCGACTTCTTCCCCGCGGACCTGGCTGCAGAATATGCTGCCGCCGAACGTAGCCTTCTCGCTTCCGGGATTCCCCTCCTGAGCAAGTTGGAACGGCAATCAATGGGCGGCGAGATCCGCTGGGTTCTGGCCACGAAAGTACCCCTCCGGGACGCTTCGGGGACAGTGACGGGACTCGTCGGGATCAACCGTGATGTGACGGTGGAGCACAGCCTTCAGGAGGAGCGGGACCGGCTCCATACGGAACTTGAAGCGGAGTTCGCGCGAGCAGCCGAGATCCAGGCACAACTGCTGCCCCACGCTACTCCCGACCTGCCGGGGTATGAGTTCGCCGGCATCTGCCTGCCTGCCCGGCAAGTCGGTGGCGACTTCTTCGACTGGTTGGCCGGAGATGACGCGATCCGCCTCTCGCTGGGTGATGTCATGGGGAAAGGGATGCCGGCCTCACTCCTGACCGCCACGGTACGGGCAGCACTGCGTGTGGTGGAAGACCTGCCGGTTTCTGCAGCGGTCGAGGCGGTCAACCGCGCCCTCTCTCCAGACCTTATCCACACGGACAGCTTCGTCACCCTCTTTCACGCGGCGCTGGAGCCAGAGAGTGGGCAACTGACCTATGTCGATGCGGGTCACGGCATGGTCTTCATTCAACGCCGGGATGGCGAGGTCGAGGAGCTACGCCAGCGTGGGCTGCCGCTCGGAGTGTTCCCGGATGCCCTCTACCCAGCCGGGACCACGACCCTGGAACCGGGCGACTCGCTGGTGATCTACAGTGACGGGCTGCCAGATGCGCGTCCTGAGATGGCGCTCGATACGGTTGGCGTAGCACGGCAGATTGTTGGGTTGCCGGACGCGCAGGCCAAGCTGAAGCAGTTGGTCAGTCTCGTCTCCGACATCCAGTCCCGTCCCGATGACCTGACCCTGGTCGTGTTGCTACGCCGCGAGGGGTCGGTTGTCGCCAGGGATCTCGAACTGCGCACAGCGGGAACTGTTGGTCGATGATCCGGATGTTCTGACCGCCCGGGTGCGCCGATATTCGAATCGGTCGGTGGTGAACTACACCAGTGCGTGACCTCGGCCCAGCCCTCTGAGTTCCGCGTGGATCATCCCGACAGCGGGCATTACCGGACTGGCAGACGTTTTGCGCCGATGTCCTGGTCGACAAAGCGCCCTATGAGACGATCGGGAGCGTTCGTAAGAGATCACGCAAACCGCACAACCGATCAATGTGAAGGGGCGGGGTGCTGGAAGATGGTTGCCGTCACGGTGGCAACAGCCAGGGGGAGACTGGTTCTTCCGCGGCTCTCCAGAGGTCTCGCGTTTCCAGATCCGAGCAGCGGTTGCCCAACTTGCGGTGAATGATCTCCACGCCATCCGCCCTGACCGGGACGCGGAGATTGAGTATTTCGGGCGCCGGCTCGTCGCTACGCGAAACTACCCTGCGCCTCTTTGATCGTCGGGTGCACCTTGAGTACCTGATCCAGTGAGGTCAGAGAGAGCAGCATCCTGGCCTGCTCGCTGGGATTGGCGATTCGGAGATCACCACCAGCCTGTCGAGCGGCGCGCATACCACCAATCAGGGACCCAAGCCCGGCACTATCGACGAACTCGACCTTGCTTAGATCGACGATCAGCTTGCGGTGGCCCGCTGTGATGGCGCTGGCGAACTGGTCGCGAGCTTCCGTGACCGAGGTGAAATCAAGGCGCCCAGCCAGCCGGACCACAGCTACTCCGCCGGCCTGGGGGTCAAGAGCTATTTTCATCTTTCCTGGCATCGATGCTGCTCCTTTTGGTGGCAGTTCCGGGTAATGTCTGGCGAGAGCATGGGTTGGCAAGCAGTTCTTCGCCGCAGGACACCTTTTGCGAGTCCAACGGGTGCTAAACGTGAAAGAAATGCAAGACTATTCGTCATTATCAGTCTTTGCCACTTGATAGACAAGGCCCGGGGCAAGCGATGCACTCAGGAAGCTGTTGACCACAAGCGGGGTCTGACGACGCAGAGGAAGTGTCCCCGCAATATCCAGATTCCGGATCGTCCACTTATCGCTTACGGGCCATGACACGCTCACGTGGGCCAGGAGCCTGAGCCACGCTTTCGCGTCATGTACTCCTCAACGCTCCGCTCCCTTCCCGGCTTCGTTCGGGTTGAAACCTCCATGACATCGTTCCTGCCCCCTGATCCGGTCGTCAGCTTGTGAATGTGCGGCAGGTATGGCACCGTGTGCATATATGCACTTGGCCGGTGTCCTTTGGCGTTGATAGTGGCGTCGGCCTGGCCGCCTGTGCGTGCATCGCCTACCCAAGGGACCTGACATGAACTGGATTGTGCTGGCAATGCTCCTGGTCTCCAGCTGGTCGACTGTGCCGGCAGACGCCGATCTCGTGCGTTCCGCGTCAGTGACGTCCCTTACGACACCGGCTAACGAAGCACGGATGCAAGCCGACGAAACGCCGGTCCAGGGTTCGGACGTCCCGCTCTCGGATGGCGACGACGCAACGTGCAGCGATTTCGTCAACCAGGCCGCTGCCCAGGCCGCATTGAATGACGACCCCCGCGATCCGCACGGGCTCGATCTCGACCTGGACGGCATCGCCTGCGAGACGCCGTTCGTGACGCCAGTCGTTCCTACCGCCCGGCCAACCACGCCACCAACCGCGTCAACCACATTGCCAGCATCACCGGCGGCGCTGGATGGACGTGACGTCAATTGCGTGGACTTCACGTTCCAGGAGGATGCCCAGGTCGTCTTCGATCGCATCGCCGGTGACCCATACAACCTGGATCCATCTGGCGATGGCCTGGCCTGCACGTCGCTACCATCGCGTAACGGATAGCACTGCCTTACCTCCCCGCCTGCAGCGCGAGCCCGACAAGGGCTGAGCCACAGAGAAACGCCCCGTAGGGGATGACATCGTGTCGTCCAGCGCGGCGCGTGAGCAGGAGCGCTCCAGCGGCGATAGCCGCGAACACCATGCCCATAAGGAGCACTCGCGGTGTGTCATCCGGCCCCAGCGCTGCGCCGATAGCGGCGGTGATGAGGATATCTCCGCTACCGAGAGGGGCTTCCTCACTCGACCAGATCCAGCGGGCAAGAACGACGAGCAGCGCGGTCACCACTGCCGCAACCCCTGCGGTAAGCAAAGACGGCAGCACGCCTTCCGGTCCTGTGGCGGCAATCCCCAGCGCCACCAGGAGCCCTGGTATCAGCACGACAGGAAACACAAGCCGCGATCGGACATCGGTCAGGAGCGTGACCAGGAGTGGTACAGCCAGAAGCGCGATTAGCGCCACGGTCGTCGCATCGCCGCCGGAACGTAACGTGGGGACCAGGAGGAGTGCAGCGCCGCACAGACCCGAGAGCAGGAGAGGCACTCGCTCGTCCCATGCCCTCTCGCTTGTCTCCGTGGTGAGCATCGTGGCCATTCCCCAGCTCGCCCCACCAAGGAGGAACCCGGCGATGAGGAAGATCGCGATCGTGAGCACAGCGTGACTCCGCATGTAACCTCGGGCCGGCGAGTCATTACGCGGATTGCGCTCTGGATCCGGCGAGGCGGCTCCAACCACGAAGGTGTTGGATGACAGCCGCTGTTGACCTGAACGACCTGATTGTAACGATGGAGCATTGGCACAAGGGTTGTCCCCCACCTGGAAGATGGAGGCGAGTGCGTGCGCTGAACAGTGTGAGCGAGTTCAGCGTGTGATCGGATGGACGAAGGGGTCAGATGACCGCGGAGCACCGTCCGTGTTCCAGGGCACGGGTGTCTCCCTGAAGTGAGGCGAAAGGCCCGTCTGCCGCGTTCTCGGAGTGCGACAAGAGGTTACTCCTCATTCGCACCGACCCGTTCCAGCGGGCCGAAACATGCTCTGGGATGCCCTGGATCAAGGAACGCAGGCGCGCGTGGATATCATGACCTGAGCCATCACGTGTCCACGCTACCGGCTGATTGCTACTTGAATACTTCCATCGCTTCGAGCGCCACCGGGCCGATGAGCAGCGCAAGCATGGTCGGCAACATGAAGCCGACCAGCACCGGCATCATCTTGATTGGCGCCTGCCGCGCCCGCGTTTCCGCCGCCTGACGACGGCGCGTGCGCATCATGTCGCTGAGTGTGCGTAGGGTGTGGCCGAGGCTCATGCCCACTTTATCCGCGTGAATGATTGTGGTGCAGGCGATACCGAGTGCTTCCGACTGGCAGCGGTCAGCAAGCGCGGTGAACGCGTCACGCCGGCTCATGCCCGTGTTGAAATCGGCCAGCAGATGGCGAAACTCCTCTGCCGCGACGTTATCCATACGGTTCGAGAGCTGCATCAGGGCTGCAGAGAGGCTCTGTCCTCCTTCGACACAAACGACGAGGAGGTCCAGAACGTCGGAGATGACCACGTCCATCGCCTTGGCGCGTTTCTTTCCGATGCGTTTGAGATGGATTGCGGGCAGCTTCGGGAAGGTGATGAGCACAATCGCGGCGGCGCCAAAACCGAGCGGCTGCATGCCGAGTCCGAGGAGGGCCAGAGCAGCGCCGACCGGCGCCAACACAAACGCGAAAAACTGCCGTAGTCGCGCATACGCCTCGGAGGACATCGGTGACCCGGCGCGGCTGAGCAGCGTACGAGCCTGAGCGGCACTTTTCTCACTATTGAAACGTGCCATCACCCCATCTAACAGGGCCGGACGGTGTAGCTGCGGACGCCACGAGGCCAGCCGCGAAGGGGACGACGGTATAACTGCGCTTGACCCGCCGATCCGGTGCCGGGCGAGCCTCGCGGTGATGGGCGACGTCTGGGGTGTGACGGCGATCGCCAGCCCAAAGACGACGAAGAAGATCGCGATGGGTGCCAGTATGAGCGGATCGTTGATAGCCTGGAACACGATAGTCATGAGAACCTCTCTGTGCTCCTAGTACTCAGCCTTGGCCAGCTTCTGCGAGATCATGAACCCGATCAATGACCAGACGATGGATCCAATCAGCAGCATGCGGCCGATCTGGGATTCCAGCAGTTGTTCCCGGTAAATGGGGCTCATGGCGACTGAGTAAGCGGTAATCGCGAAGGGGAGGATGACCAGGATATAGCCGGTCGCCCTCGGTGCAGCGGTGAGGGACTTGGCCTCGGCGCGGACCTCGCGCCGCTGGCGGACCGTCTTGGCCAGACGCTCCAGAACTTCGGTCAGATTGCCGCCGGTCTCCCGGTTAATGGCGATCGCGGCTGCCAGCAGATCGACATCGCGGCTATCAAATCGGGTCGTCAGCGATTCCAGGGCGTCGGTGATGCTCACCCCCATGGTGACCTGGCCGACGATGCGGCGCAGCTCTGAGCGCATCGGCTCCGGCTGTTCGTAGGACGACGACTCGATCGCCTGGAGCAGCCCCTGTCCGGCGCGCAGTGAGCCGACAAAGAGATCGAGCGTTTCCGCGAGCAGATTCTCGAAGGCGGCTGCACGGCGTGAGGCCTTCTGGCCAAGGACGATGCGCGGGATCATGAATGCCACCAGCGCGGCGCCTACCGAAAACACCGGGTTGCGGGTGATGACCTGCACGATCCCGAACGCGAGCGCAGCGAGCAGCAGGCGAACCAGATAGTACCGGCCCACCCCGAACTTGACGTTCGCGTAGATCAGGGTGACGCGAGACTTCTCGACGAACGAGAGCTTTCCCAGCCTCCGCGCCAGCGCGGGCGACCTTCGGCCAGACGACTTGCCGAGGACATTTACACGGGCGATGCGCTGCGGCGCGACGGTGGTTACGCGCACCGCATGCCGGGACAACCGTGCTTGCAGGCGAGTCGATTGGCGGGCTCCGAGACTGAGCACCGCAACGGTCAGGCCGAGCACCGCGAAAAAGACGGCGATGGCGACCATCAGCTCCAGGCTCATGACAGACTCCAGGCAGGCTGCCTGTGCATTAGCGTCGTTCCGGCGTCGTGAAGAGCTCGGGCGGTGCAGACTCCCCGAGAATCTCGCGCATCTCGTCGGAGTTTGGGGCGAATCCGCTGGCTTCCAGGGAGCGACTCTCGAGCGTGGAGAAGAGCGAGGGCGGCAACGGGAACCCGTAGAGTTCGAGCTTCTCGGCCGAATTCGGGCGAATACCGGTTGGCTCCAGGGCGCCGATCACCTTGTCGTTCTCGTCCAGGCCATAGCGGCGGAAGAGGAAGATATCCTGCATGCTGATGATGTCCTGCTCCATGCCGACCAGCTCGGTGACATGGGTGACGCGACGAGAGCCGTCGCTCATGCGGGATAGCTGGACAACCATGTGAATGGCGGCTGAGATTTGCTCGCGGATGGCCTTACCTGGGAGATCGAGGTTGGCCATCATCACCATGTTCTCGACGCGGCTGATGGCATCGCGCGGGGTGTTGGCGTGGATAGTGGTCAGCGAGCCATCGTGACCGGTGTTCATGGCTTGAAGCATGTCGAATGCCTCGCTGCCGCGACACTCGCCAATGATCACGCGATCGGGCCGCATGCGCAGAGCGTTCTTGACCAGGTCGCGCTGGGAGATGAGGCCTTTGCCTTCAACATTTACGGGTCTGGTCTCGAGACTGACCCAGTTTTCCTGGGGCAGCTGCAGTTCGGCCGGATCCTCAATGGTGACGATCCGCTCCCGCGGAGGGATGAAGGAGGCAAGCATATTTAGGAAGGTCGTCTTGCCGGAGCCGGTACCGCCCGAGACAAGGATGTTCAGCTTGCTTCCGACGCAGGCGCGCAGGTATTCCGCCAGTTCCGGGGTCATTGCGCCGAACCGGATCAAGTCCTCGACGGTCATCCGATGCTTGGAGAACTTACGGATCGTTACTGATGGGCCCCGAACCGCCAGCGGCGGGATGATGGCGTTGACGCGAGAGCCATCGAGCAGCCGGGTATCGACCATGGGTGACGATTCGTCGATGCGCCGTCCCAACGGGGCGACAATACGATCGATGATCCGTTTGACATGGTCATCATCGCGGAACGTGCGATCGGAGCGGAAGAGCATGCCCTTGCGCTCGAAGAAAACGTCATCTGCGCTGTTGACCATCACCTCGGAGATCGACTCGTCGTCCAGCAGCGCGGTAATCGGGCCAAAAGCAACGATCTCATCGGCTATTTCGCGCATCAAGGTTATCGCCTCAGGACGGGCGAGTTCGACGCCGGACTGCTTGATCAGGTCGGAGACGGCATCCTCGATCGCCCTCCGGTACGCAACCTCGTCATTCTGGGCGGCGACTCGTTGCGCGTCCAGTTCCTGCATCAGTGTGTCATAGAGCCGGTAGCGCAACTTCTCCGCATCACGGCTGAGCGTCATCCCCGCGTGCTCGACCGGCACGGCGGAGCGCCCGTCGGCGGCAAGAAGCCCAAACTGGCCCACTGCAGCCGGTCCGTTTGGCGCCTGCGGCGCGGGCTCTGCCTTGAGTGGCGCCAGGGCTGGGGCGGGGCGTTGGCCGATCGCCTGCCCGTCAGGGCGCCTGGTACGGAGATAATCCTGGAGTGATGGTTGCGGCGCCTTCGTGGGGATAGTGGCGCCATCTCGCCGCTTATCCATTTTCGGTTGCCCCAACGACCATATTGCCTGGGGCCGCTTCTTCCTCTAACTCCATGGCAAACGGGGACTTGTCCAGTTGCTCGCTCGCTCCAATGAGCTGCACCATGCCCAGGTGAGTGTCTTCGTCTGCATCGCCCGCTGTTTCCGCGCTCGCGCCCAATGATGCATCGTCGCGATCCACGAATTCTGATCCAGCGATGGACTCCCATGAATTCTTGAGCACCTGATCCAGTGAATCAGCATCCACTATGTTTCCTGATGTTGAACCGGCGCTCGATCTGGTCAACCCGATTGCCGGCGCCCAGGCGGCAAGGAGCGCGCCAGCCGCGACCGGATTCGGTGCATCAGGAACCGAGCCCACGCCGGCATCCTGATGCTTGCGCCGCCACCAGCCACCGCCGGCGTTCCCGCGCTGGGCGCCGGTGACTCCCGCCAGTTTGCGGCCCAGTCCCAGAAAAGCCCGTCCGGCATCCGACTTCGCGTCGGACATGACGATTGGCACCCCAAGCGTGATGGCGCGGACGACGGCACGATCATCCGGGATTTCCGCGTAAATGGGATAGCCAAGCGCCTCTTCCATCTCAACAGTCGGCACCTCGGCCTTCTTGGTTGAGCGATTGAGGACCAGCTTGATTTTATCGCGTGAGTACCCAGCGGCCTCCAGCAGGTCGAGCGCCGCACGCGTGCGGCGTACACAGGGAACCTCCGGGGTCACCACCACCAGCACGATCGAGGAGAGGTCGATGATCAACGCGGTGAGGGCATCGATCTGGGGGCTGGTATCGATGACGACGAAATCATGCGTTGCCGCCAACGATTTCAACGCGTTGCCGACCAACTCCGGAGTGACCTGATTGGCGTCGCCGGGGTTGGCCGGCGCGGCAAGGAGTGACAGACGGCTGGGGTGGTCGGTCAGGTACGGCTCGATCAGGTTCGGCGTGGCGGGGTCGACCTCCCCTGCGGCATCGACGATCGTCCGCTCCGGCACGAGATCGAGCATCACCGCGCAGTCGCCGAACTGGGTGTCCGCATCGACCAGCGCGACGCGGTTGCTGGTGCCCTGTGCGATTCCGGCGGCAATGTTTACCGCCGTAACGGTCTTGCCGATGCCCCCCTTGACACCAAAGATGGCGATCATGGTGCCGTGAACATTTCCACCGGCGATCCCCTCGGGGTTGCCGCGTCGCTCCTGCTCTCGCTGATAGACAAGCATGACCGACTTGCGGACATCTGCTTCCGATGCCGGCAGCACCAGGTAGTCGCGCGCGCCAGCCAGCATTGCCTTGCGCATCGACTCCCGATCGTTGCGAGAAGAGACGGCGACAATTGGCCAGGTGGTTTCACCCGATGTCAGCAAGTCGATGGTGCGCAGGCCGCGTACGACTGGCTCTTCGACGGCAACGATGATGACATCGACATCGAGCCGGCTGGCCCAGGAGACCGCGGCGGTGCCGAAGGAGCTTTCGCCGACGATATTGATGTCGGGGTACCGAAGCTGGTCGATCAGCTTGGCGCGCGCCTTGTCGTTGTCATCGACGATCAGGATGTTGACGGTCGTGTGGGTGCTCATCACGTCTGCTCCTGGCTCGACGCAACTGGCGTCGCGTCGGCAGTGGCCTCAGGCAATGCGGCGTTGGTCACCGCGGTTTCGGAAACCCAGCCATCGCTGCCGCCGGAACGGATCAGAAACCACCCGTCCCGGTAATCGAGCACCTCGGCCTGGGAGCCCTGGGCCAACTGCAGGACGCTTTCGGCGCTCGGCCAAGGCGATTCCCGCATGTCAGTCTCACGGGCCGCCACGACGACGGCGGTGATGGGTTCGATGGTGATCTCCGTTGGCGACACTCCGTCTTCGAGGACGGTGCCTGGTTGCAGGAGCGTGCCGAACCACCAGCGCTGCACACCGGGTACGTTCGGGACCTGGATGCCCCCGGAGATCGTGGCGGTCTGCCCTGGAGCCAGATCCGCGCCGAGATCCCAGCGCCACGGATAGGTCTGGGAGTCCGTGGCATCGGAGGTGATGCCAATGCTATAGACGCCGACCGGAGTCACGTCCGCAAGAGACTGCCAGGATATCCCATCGGAGTACACGTGCCCCGGGCCAGCTCCACCGCGGCCCGCAGGGATGAGCTGCGAGGAGACATTGCGCACGGTCGCTTCGAACTCCAGGATGCCGCCGGCGGGGATGGTGGTTTGCCGGAAGCGGGCGTCAGTGATCACTACGTCTTTTTCGACGAGGTTCGCCCCCATGAGCTTGAAGGGATCCATCTGGATGCCGCCGCTGGTCACCAGGGCCGGAGGGAGTTCGGTGGTGGTGGCGTCTCCTGGCGCGCGCAAGAGCAACCGAAACGTGCCATCGGACTCGACGGCGAGCAGGAGGCGAAGGGCCTGGGTCGGATCGACCAGCAGGGAAACGCTCATGGCTGTTGGGTTCGGGGTGGGGCCTGCTGGAGATTGCGCCGCAGGGGCGTCCGCAGCAGCGGCTGGCGGCGGAGCAGCCGTCTCCAGCCCGCCCAGCGACTGCCCCACTGCGAGGACTTCGACATCCTGGACGATGAGTTCGGCTACCGCAAAGGGATCTTCCGATTCGCCGCCCAGGTCCTGGTCGATCAGACCACCGATTGCCTCCAGTGCCTGACTCGCGGGTGCTTCAGATTTTGGTGGGATCAGCTCGTACGATGCAATGACATCCACCCGGTCGCCAGGTCGCACAAAGCCGCCGACGCCAACGGTCTCCTCCAGGGCGATGGCCACCGCACGCATGCCTACAGGAACGTCCTGGGCAAACGTATCGGCCGCGGGAGCTGACGAGGCAGTTGTGCTGACTGAACCAGCCAGAATTTGCTCGCCCTTGGGGATATCGACCATCGCTATCTTGCCAATGGCCTGTGCCGACTCGGTCAACACGCGGGCTCCCTTCGCCTCGGGTGCGACGTAGGCAATCTCGATGTTATCGGCAGTGAGGGGCTCCCCGCTCGCGATGGGGCGGGCGCCGATCAGCACAGGCTCGCCCGACGGCAGGGGAGCCTGCACGACGACCGGGACATCCACCGGGCGGGAGGAGATCAGCAGGTATGCGAGAACCGCCGAGACACTGGCGAGTAGCAGGGCCAGCAGGAGAACGTTGCGGTTGCGTTTGGCGGTCATAACGGATCAGCTCGCTTTCGGGAGATCATGATTCGCCGGGGATGGCGAAGGCTCGACTTGTCGTTCGGCAGCGTTGTCATGTCAGCCAGCCATCCTGATCGAGACAATGCCGCCACGGCCAGGAGTCCAACCATTGGAGCCGGGCGCGGGGATGATGTAGGCGTCAAGCAAGGTTCCGTTGTAGGAGTTAGAACCGACGGGCGACATCCGGAATGCCGCGAATCCGACGCCCCAGATTTCGTTGCTGGAGCCACCTGGCTTGTTTGTCGCAAGGGGAAGGATCAGTACGCATCCGTTGTAGTCGGATACGCCCGTCGCGCAACCACCCGGGCCGTTGACGTTGGAGCGTGTTGGACCCGCACGGGTTCCGTTGTCCCACTCGATCCAGTTGGGCAGCGTCTCGTCTTCATTGTCTCCGCTATTGGCCAGACCCTTGAACTGGCTCCCTTCGTCGCAACCTGCGCCTTCCTGAGACAGCCGAGAATCCCAGATGCGAAACGTCTTGCCGATGGCGGCCGGGTTGATCGTCAGCGGATCGTCGTCGCTCAGGATTGGCGTGGTCGTGCCGCCGTTATTGGTGTCAGGGTCGCTGGTGACATCCCAGCTTCCGAAGCCGCACGCGATGAATGGAGCATCCGCAAGGATGCCGGACGCCACCTGCACGCGGGCGATAGCGGAAGCGGTAACAACGGACGACGCCGGGGCGCCTGGAATCACCGGGAGGAAGAACGTCGGCACGGTTTCCTGGGTGCGAACCAGCACCCCGGATGCGGTGCTCGGAATCGGGCTCGTACAGTTCCCGGCGACGGGTGTATTCTTGTCGTTCACGTACCGGCACTCCAGAACTGTAGGCACAACATCGCCCTGACCGTTCATGCCGACAACGGTATTCACTTCGGGTAGTGCTGGCGTGGGCGCCGACGTAGTCGATTTGGATAACTGCCGGGCGCCGGCCAGCGCTCCCGCATCGGCGGCGGCCTGGGCCGTGCGCCGGGCGTAGAGATAGACGCCGCCATCGACGACCAGTCCCAGCATGCCGATCAGGGGAACCATCATCAGAGCCAGCATGATCGTGGCCTGGCCACGTCGGGGCTGGCTGAACATACGCAAGCGTGTCAGCCGTAAGCGCATGCGATACGCGGTGAGGGGTCGCACCCAGCGGATCATCACGTCATGCACCTCGCTTTAGCCGTTGAGCTGACGTTGAGCACCCAGCCTCCGCCCGGTCCAAAGGTCTGCAGGGCGGAGAGGGAGAGTGGGCTGAACACCTGGGAAGCCGTCACCGTGACGAATCCAGCAGGCGAGTTGAGGCTGCTGGCACCGCTGCAGATTCCGGTCGTCCCGCCTGATACCGTGAGGCCAGCCGGGACCGGGTTTGGCAAAAAGTGATCCCGTACCCGCTGCTTGGCGCCCGCCATGTCCGTAGGGTGGAGTGAGCCATAGATTGCCCCTTCCATCGCCGCATTGCGGATCCCGATGTAGTCAAAAACGAACCGGCCGGCATCGACGGTGGCCAGCGCGATGAGCAGGATGACCGGGAGCATCAGGCAGAACTCGATGATGGCCTGACCGGTCGTGGAGCGCCTCGCGCCAGCTTTGATCCACCGCGTAACCCGAGATCGCCGGGAGAGCGCGACGCGCGCGCTTGGGATGCACATTATTCGATCCTGACCGATGCAGAGGCATTGATGGTCAGTGATGGCAATGCGGGAACCAAACCGACGACGATGGAGACCGGAAGGGTGGCCGTGACGGTCAGAATAGACTGATATGCACAGCTCGCAGGAGCGCAGTTGGTAGCAACGGTTGCCGTTGATAGTCCGGTCTGTTCCTTCACCTTTGCTTCTACAGCAGCTTCCATATTGGGCACGGTGAACGTCGGCTGCGCAGTTGCCACCCGGCCCACCCGGGCGCCTTCACGTGTGGCGTTCTCCAGTTGCGCCTTCAGGAAGACGATGCGGCCGATGTCCAGCGTGCCGAGGACGATCAGCAGGATGATCGGCAGGATCAGTGCGAACTCGATCATGGCCTGACCACGCCGAGGCCTCGTCAGGAGGCGCGCACGTCTGTGGAAGGCCGTCATCGCGGCAACCCCGGGGAAACCAGCAGCGCCACGAGCATCCCGGCGGCGATGGGCACGGCGAAAGGAATGGAGAGTCCGCTGCGGGCGCGTGGCGCCTGTCCCGCCTGCAGGTCCCCACGCATGCTGCTGGCGACGTGTGCCAACTGGCCCCCCTGCCGCAGCCAGAGCAGGGCGAAGATGCCCCCGGCAACCATCGCGTAGAGCCCCATCCAGAGGACGAAGAACGGTCCGGCCACGGCGCCCAGTGCGGCGGCAAGCTTCAGGTCGCCCATGCCCCAGCCGAGTTTCGCCACGGGCAGCAGAAAGAGCAGGCCACCTGTCAGGAGGCCTGCCATCGCCAGGATCAACCCGCCCACGCCCGCACTCAACACACCAATGCCCATACCCGCCGCTGCCAGGGCCAAGGTGAGGGCGTTCGGGATGCGTCGGGTGCGCACGTCCGTCACCACGGCGATGCCGGCCGCAGCCAGCATGACCACGATCCGCAGGAGATTCGCATCGGCAATTGTGGCGAGGTCAGGCATGGGTGATCCTGGGAAGGCAGTCGGGCACGAATGAGGGGCATACCACCGGATTACCGTGGTATGCCCCCAGGTCCGCGCGCCGGGCCAACTGGCCCGGCGCGCGGGAATGCAGAATCGTGGTGTCTAAGTGATTGCGTCCCCAACGTCGGTGAACGTCGTTGTGAGGCTCGGGCCAATCAGCCGGATCGCCGCGATGGCGGCAATCGAGATGAGGGCGGCGATCAGGACGTACTCGATGAGGCCCTGTCCCTCATCGTCAGAGAGCCGAATGCCGGCCAGTGACAGGTAGTGCTCGATGTAGACCAACATGGACTTCTCCATCTTCTCTCTTTATCCGGTGTACCGCTCCGGCACACCCTACGTTCACAGTATGGGGTTGGATCCGCTGCAACAGCGTCACGTCCGAGTTCGGGATATTGCAAAAATGTGGCAATTTCGGGAGTTCCACCTTGATGAACGGGATATGAGGAACATCCAGCGCATTCCAGGGGGAGACATGGCAGAATGATCACGGGGCGCGTTGGAGATGTAGTTCACATGAAGTCCCCTGGCTCCTTCAGCGCTATCCAGGAAATGCCCCGCTGCCCGAGCTTTGTAGGAATCTAGATGTCGAAGATCGTGAGAAGGGCGGACGTCCTGAAGATGAGCGATGCCAGCCGGCATCATTCACGTGCCCGATGAGCCGACAGTGGGCATAACGGCCACGTCGCAGGGAGTGCATCTTCTGCCAGAACGTGCACGTGGCGCGATCTACTGGCGGGACGAGTTGCCCTGGGTGGCGACGTTGGCCGCGGTGATCATCATCGGAGTCTTCCCGCTGATCGCGGGTGGCATCACCGCTGGAATCGACACGCTCACCTTCTTCTATCCGATGTTTTCGTTTCTCGGCGAGCAACTACGCTCGGGGAACATCCCCGGCTGGACCCCCGCCCAGTTTTCCGGCATGCCCTTCGCCGCCGATCCGGAGTCGGGCTGGACCTACCTGCCAGCAATGCTCTTCTTCACCCTGTTGCCGGTGGTGGCTGCAGCCAAGACACTGCTGCTCTTCCACGCGTTGCTGGCGGCCCTATCCATGTATGGCCTGGCCCGGACTCTGGCGATGCCGCGCATCAGCGCATTCGTGGCCGGTTCCAGTTATGCGCTCTCCTACTTTTTCTACACGCGGTCGATCTGCTGCCCGGCCCACATCTTTGTCTTGGCCTGGCTGCCAACAATCCTGCTCTTTATCCGCCTGGCCTCGAACGCCAGAACCTGGCCGATCCGCGTCTGGTGCTGGGCTGTGGCTGGTCTGGCTCTGAGCCAGACCATCGCCGGCTGGATCGGCCAGGGTTCCTACTACGCGGTGCTGCTGACTGCCGGGTTTGTTGCCTACCTGGAACTGCTGCAGCCGCGCCACGCGGCCTGGCCGTTGGGTAGACGCCTGGGGCGGATGGCTGTCTCCCTCGGCGCAGTGCTCGCTTGGGCAGCAGGGTTCGCGGCGGCTGGCGTATTGCCCCGCGTGGAGTTCGTCAACGCCTCGAATCTGGCTGGCGGCTATCAGGGACCCTCGGCGACGCAAGGCGGGTTCTCGCTGCAGGACGTGTTCAGCTATCTGCTCATCTTTGACGGCGTCGCGGTCATCTTGCTGGCCATCGCGGCGCCGTTCCTGGCACGGCGCCGATTCCTGACCCCATTCTTTGCCATCATCGCCGTGCTCGCCGTGATCCTCTCGCTGCGTGACGCTACACCATTGCACCTGGCTGCATATGCCCTGTTTCCACGTTTCGGGGAGTTGCACCAGCACTCGCCGGAGCGCGTCTTGCTCGTCTTTTACCCGGCCGCAGCCATCCTGGCAGGGGCAACGACAGCCTGGTTCCAACGCTGGTCCCGACTCTCGTTCGCGATGGTGGGCGTAGTCCTGGCCAATCTGCTGCTGGTCAACTGGTGGTTTGCACCAGCCGGGAGCCGCCATCTCGACCTCGACGCGTACTACAGTCCTGCCGGCGTGGCGGCTTTCCTGCGCAATCAGGGGGAGGGCGGGGAGTTTCGCTTTGCTGGATACGATCCCGCGTTTATTACCCTTCGCTATGGGCTTGAGGTGCGCTATATCTGGCAGATGTTCGAGCCCGGGGCGACATCGCTGCTGGTCAACAACCGGGCGACGCTGCTCGGCCTGCAGGACATCCAGGGCTACAACCCCCTGCAACTGCAACGCTACGTCGAGTTCTTCGACGCGCTGAATGGCGAGGCGCAGGAGTATCACGGGCGGTATGTCCTCCCCGGTGGCCTTGATTCGCCGCTGCTCGATCTCCTCAACGCGCGGTACATCGTCATTCCCGCAGAGTTCGCCTCGGATCGAACCGACCTGCAAGGGCTGGTGGAAAAGCATCCGATTGTGTACCGCGATGATCTGGTGCAGATTGTCGAAAACCGGGATGCCTTTCCCCGCGCCTGGATCGTGCATGAGGCGCAGCAGGTTGAGCGGGGTGCCGCGCTCGATCTGCTCGCCTCTGGCTCGGTTGATGCCCGCACCACTGCGCTGCTGGAAGTGGCTCCGCCCCCGTTGACTCCGGCCAATGACCCCTCCAAAGACCTGGTCCTCGTTGAGCGCTACGAACCGGACGCCATCCGGCTCCGCACCTCGAGTGATGCCCTGGGCCTGCTGGTGCTGAGCGAGATGTACTACTCGGCGTGGAACGCCTACGTTGATGGAGCGCCAACCACGGTCTCCGTCGCGGACCACACGCTGCGGGCGGTAGCGCTGCCGGCCGGGGAGCATGTGGTGGAACTGCGTTACGAATCGACCGCATTGCGGATCGGGCTGGTCATCAGCCTCGCAACCTATGGCGCGTTCGGGATGCTGGGCATGTTGATCGTCTGGAGGCGCCTCGTATCTGGACGACGCGGTCACGGCGTGGGACGTGCAGCCGGTCCCGTGCCGGGCGCAACGTTCCCTGGTCACGACGCATGATGCAGCGCAGAAGTGGTGAGCGCCCAGTCAGAGACTGGACTCGCTGGACCAAGCTCCTGTACGCGGTAGGCGCGGCTGTGGGTGGCGTCCTCCTGGTACTGACGGTTGGATTCGGCCTGGCAACGACGCTGTCAGGCACCGGAATTGTCGATGCCGAGGGGAATCGTCGCGGCGCGGATTTTCTGACACACTACACGGCCGGCCGGATGCTGCTGGCGGGAGAGGGAGCGCGTTTCTACGATCTTCCTGTGCAGGCCGCTGCGCAGGAGGCGGCGCTTGGCGCTTCGCTCGACCAGCCTTCGCCCTTTCTGTTGCCGCCTGCCGCGGCGCTCATCTTCGTCCCCTTCGCCACGCTCCCCTACCAGGCGGCGGCGGCGCTGTGGGCCGCGACGACAATTGCCCTCATGCTGTTCTCGCTCCGTCTCGTCTGGCCCCTTTCCCCCCTGCGCGGTCAGGTTCCGGGCGCGTTCGCCATGCTTGCGCTTATCGGGACATATCCAGTTGGCATGAACCTGGTCGGCGGCAACAATGCCGCCCTCTGGCTCACAATCTATGCGCTTGGCGGGCGCTTCCTCTTGACTGGCCGGGCTGTCTCAGCAGGGCTGGTCTTCGGGTTGGGAGCACTGAAACCTCAGCTCTTCCTGGCCGTCCCCGTGCTCTTGATGGTGCAGCGCCGTTGGCATGCTCTAGGGGCATTTGCTGGGATCTCAGGGTTGCTTGCGCTCGTATCACTTGCAATGGTTGGACCCAGCGGAGCTCTTGAGTACGTCACTGTGCTCACCTCGGACGCCTATCGCGCTGGTGTCGCCATTCCGAACGCCTGGCGCATGCTCTCTCTCCCGGCCTTCGTCCGCAGCGTTCTTCCAGATGTAAGTAACCTGGCCACGGTCGCCATCGTGCTCGGCGGCCTGGCCCTTTTCGGGTGGTCGATTCGCAGGGCGGCGTTGCCGGTTGCCATTGCCGCCGCTGTGTTGATCAGCGTGGTGATCAATCCCCATTGCTTCCTCTACGACGGGATGGTGCTTGCGGTCCCAATCCTGTTGCGTGCCGGTGGTGCTGGTTGGGGAGCGCCGTCATGGGCGCTTGCTGCACTCTGGCTACTGACGTGGGCCGTACCGTTTCGCGCCCCGCCGGAGATTGGTTCGAACGGGGCGGTACCGTGGGCTGTCCTTCCCCTGCTTGTGATCGTGGTCGCCGCCCTTTGTGACGCTCATGCCCGGCGGGATTTCACACCGCGAACGGTGACGCCCGGCGCGGTGGTAGGGTGAGGAAGTGGACTTGTAGCCTTATTACGCCCACTGGCAATGCGGAAGGATCCCGACGACACGTTCAGAGATGGAGACCTCTGGAACCTGTCGCACCCGACGCGAGGTGCGTGGCCTGCGCCTGGCAACGCATAAACCGGTCCTGTGCTCTCTGTCCCCAATCACCGCCGAAGCCTGGCGCTGCCTTGTCGGCGTGCTGCCATTCGCGGCCCAGGGTGCGAGCCGTGGTTGAGCCACGATTCAGGCATCTGTCTTCAGGCCGTCGTTTGGGCTCTACTACCGGTACTTCCAGTCCTCCAGAATCAACGCGAAGATCGAGGCGCCGCCAGACGCATCCGAATCCCTCTCACCCTCCTCACACTACTGGCCCGGTCGCCTCCCAACCGGGCCAGTAGTGTGTTTGTGATGAGCTTCCTGAAGATGGATCATTAGCTTCTACGCGGTGCTAGGGCACACCTTGCTCTTGTTCGTGTTGTAGAGCTTGTAGGGGTCGCGGGCCGGGCTGAAATAGAGATTGAACCAGGCCGTGATGTTCTCGGCGCTTCCCTCTTCCGTGGTCAACTGGCTGCATGTAACGGGCTTGAGGTTCATGCACGGCCGGCCATCATTGTCCGGATCCAGCCTGGCCTTGTCTCCGGGGTACTGGCCTATCCACTCGACGGCAGCCTTCTGGTCCCTGAAGTTTGCGCAGGTCGTCACGGGGCAGATACTGCCGGTCTGCGCATTGTGGAGCCCGTATGGATCCCTCCTCTGCGTAAAGTTATTGTGATTGAACCAGTTGATGGCCTCCTTCTGGTTGCTGAAAGCTCCGCACGTGACTGTGGGCAAGTTCGCACACGGCGCAAAGTTGCCGTCCGGGTCGAGCCGGTTCTTGTCCTTGGGGTGATCGGTGAGCCACTCGACAGCCTGCTTCTGGGTGCTGAAGTCGTCGCAGGTTTTCCGCTCGCTGCAGACCCCGCCCGTTTCCGCATCGTACAGCTTGAAGGGGTCGTTGACGGGCGTATAGCCCATCTTGTTGAACCAGTTGGTCGCTTGTGCCTCCGTGCCGAGCGAACGGCATGTCAGCGGCGTCAGTCTTTCACAGGGAATACCATCCCCATCGGGATCCAGCCGCCATGCTTCAGAGGGTGAGTGCGACATCGCCTCGACAGCCTGCAACTGGTTGGAGAAATCCTCGCAGACGATCTTGCGTTCCTGGTGGCGGCCCTGCTGCAATTGCTTCTGTTCGGTGCGGCGGCCTCGCTTGGTGCGCACGTGATCCCGGTGCCGTAGCAAGCGCTCCTGACGGAGCTCTTGCGGGCTCTGGGTGGTGCTGCCGGCCGTACCGAGGGCACCATCATCACCATCCGCGTTCGATTTCGCGTCGACCATATGCTGCGGTACCGCAAGTCCACAGTTATCACCGCCGATGGTGACCAGGCCGTTGGTCATGCCGTATTCGCACCCCGCGTTCAGCTGTGCCTTGACCCCTTCTGGCAAGAGACTAGAGAACGCGACGGCCGCCAACGCAGCCACGATGCCGCGGCGTGTCCGCAAGCGAGAAAGATCCATTCTTGCACCCCAAACTGGCCGCGCGACGCGAGCGCCGGCGGGAATCCGTGAGCGATGAGTTGGTCGTTATCGGGCGAACCGTCGAGCATCGGAACGTGCAACGGGTCACACAACGAAGCGTGCGCGGTCGTCGCGACGCGAATGAAGTGTCCGCAATGAGGTGTTACAGCGGTCTGTGGTTTCAGTCCCAGAGATTACAAAATCGTAGCAACTTGGCAAATGAACATAATAGAGTTTGCCCGGTTAAGGTCCAGGCAACCGCCAGGGAGGGATTGCCTTGATCCTTCATGCTTGGCCCTCCGCGTCCACCGCCTTGGGCAAATGCAGCGTGAACGCGGAACTGGCTCCAGGCTGACTCTCCACGGAGATGGCGCCGCCCATCTGCTTTGCCAGCCGTTGGGCAATTGCCAGCCCAAGTCCGGCGCCGCCGTGGCGGCGGGTCATGCTCCCGTCGACCTGATGAAACTCCTCGAAAATCGAGGGCACGGCCTCCGCGGCAATCCCGATTCCGGTATCGCTGACCACGATCTGGATCTCTTCCCCAGCCTGCCTGGCGGTGATCTGGATCGAACCAACCTCGGTGAACTTCACCGCGTTGGCGGCCAGGTTGAGCAGAATCTGGCGCACGCGGGTGGGACCTCCGCTCACGGGCGGCAAGGCGGGTGGGATATCGATGTGCAGGTCAAGGCCCTTCGCCCCGACCTGCGGCGCGATGTCTTGCCGGACCTGTTCGATGATGACGGCCAGATCAACTGGCTCTTGCACCAGTGGCATTTGGCCTGCCTCCATGCGGGAGAGGTCGAGCAGGTCATCGATCAGGGTCATCATCCGGACGGCTCCGTCATGGATGTACCCGACATCGGCCTTCTGTTCAGAGGTCAGGGAGTCCTCGGGACCGAGCAGAAGAAAATCGGCGTAGCCAAGTACCGCTTGCAGTGGGGTGCGCAATTCGTGGCTCATCATGGCCAGGAAGAGACTCTTGCTGTAGGCCGCGGCCTGTGCATCCTGGAGGGCCTGGCGGAGATCGTTCTCCAGCCGCTTGCGATCGGTGACGTCACGGATCGCCGCGACCATCACGTGTCGAATGCCTTCGCCCTCGATAAAGCTGATCCGGATCTCGGTTTCGCGGATGCCGCCATCCGCCCGCTGAATTGTCGATTCGAACGTGGGGGGAAGCACTTCCTGAGCAAAGAGGGCGCGGTTCGCCACTGCCAATTCGGCACGCTCCGCTTCGGGGTAGATAATGGAAAAGTGCCGCCCGACGACGGCGGCTGCTGGGAAGCCGTAGAGGTCGGTGTACGCGGGATTGATTGCCAGGACGATTCCGTCCCGATCAGTGAGCGACATCGCGTCCAGGGTGTTCTCCCAGATGCCCCGGAACCATGCCTCACTCGCTCGCAAGGCCGCTTCCGCCGCGATGCGCTCACTCACATCCGTCTGGATCCCGACAAAGTGCGTTAGGTGGCCGGCGCTGTCACGGACCGCGGCGATATGCAACTCGTTCCAGAACGGGGAGCCGTCCTGGCGATAGTTGAGGAGCGTTTCCGTCACGTCCTGTCCCGCCGCGATGGCGTCTCGCAGGCGTCTGACGGCCTCGGGGTCGGTCTCCGTACCCTGCAGAAAGCGGCAGTTGTGACCCAACACCTCGTCGCGCTGGTAGCCCGTCAAGCGTTCGAACGCCGGGTTCACGTCAACGATCGGGTTTCCCGGCAGGGTGGCGTCGGTGATGAGGATGCCGTTAGTGGCAGCCGCCAGCGCCCGGTCACGCAGCCGCAATGCCGCTTCGGTCTCGCGCAGCGCGGTGAGATCGTGAGAGATCGACGCGATGCCGGTGATGCTGCCATTGACGTCGCGGATCGGCGAGATCGAGAGGGAGATATGGACGCGACGGCCATCTTTGGTCATCCGCTCCGTCTCGTGGCCTTCGATACTCTCGCCCTGCCGCACCCCCGCCATCAGCACGGTGATGTCGTCGACCAGTTCCGGAGGCCGCAGCATGGCGACATCGCGCCCTATCGCCTCGTCAATGCGATAGCCGAAGAGCTTTTCTGCACCATAGTTCCAACTGGTGATAGTCCCGTCCAACGTGCAACTGAGGATGCCGTCCTCGGCCGACTCCACAATACTCGCGAGATGGGTCCGCTCTTCCTCCGCCTGGACGCGCTCACTGATGTCGAGGATCACCCCCTGCCAGGCCACGATAGCGCCGGACTCGTCACGGATCGCTACAGAGTCGTCCAGAACCCAGACGTAGTGACCATCCTTGTGCAGATACCGGTACTCAATGCGCAGTGGGGCGCCTGTCGTCACAGTGTGGGCGTCCGCCGCAGCGACTCGCTCCCGGTCACCGGGATGAACGTGCTCCAGCCAGTGGCGGTCGCGCGCGACCGCTTCCTCCGGTGAATATCCCAGCAGCGTCTGGATGTAGGGGCTGTAGTACATCGGGGTCTGGATGTCATCAGCGCTCAGGTTGTAGACGACGGCGGGAAGCTGATCGACGAGCGAGCGGAACTTCTCTTCCGAGGAGCGCAGCTCTCCCTCCAACCGGGCACGATCGGTGACGTCGCGGATCGACGAGATCATCGCCTGCCGCTGACCATCGATGACGATGAAGGAGGCCTGCGCTTCGACCACGCTTTGGGTGCCGTCTGCTCGCCGCACAGTTGTTTCGTGACTGAGCGATGCCTGCTGATCCAGGATGGTCTGGCGGTACTGCTCGTTTGCTCCCTCTCGCTCGGCTTCAGGGAAAATGATCGAGAAGGGCTGACCGATTACAGCCTCTAGCGGGTAGCCATAGAGCGCACCGTAGGCATGGTTGGCGGCGAGCACGATCCCTTCCGGATCGGACACCGCAATGGCGTCCGGCGTGGCATCCCAGAAGGCCCGGAAGCGTGCCTCGCTCTCGCGCAGGCTCTCCTCCGCCTGGACGCGCTCACTGATGTCGAGGAGCATCCCATGCCAGGCGATGATCTTGCCGGAGGCATCATGGGCAGGTACACACTCATCAAGCACCCAGACGTAGCTGCCGTCCTTCCGCTGGTACCGGTACTCGATGCGCAATGGCTCTCCCGCGGCGACCGTGCGGGCATCCTCCTCGGCCACGCAGGCCCGATCATCGGGATGGATCGTTTCCAGCCAATGCCAGCCAGGGGGGCGCGTCATCGCTTCCTTAGCGGTGTACCCGGTCAGAGCTTCGAAGCGGGGACTGAAGTAGAGCGCCGTCTGAGCCTCGTCGGCCGCCAGGATGTAGAGCACCGCCGGCATGAGATCGACGATGGTTCGCAGCCCCTCTTCCGACTCCTTCAGCGCATCGACCACTCGCTTGCTGGCGGTCACGTCGCGGAAGAACACCGACAACCCGTCCGGGGATGGGTAGGCCCGCGCTTCGAACCAGGTGTCGAGCGGCGGGAAGAAGAACTCGACGGTGGTGGTGACGCCCTCCGCCATGGCCTGCTGGTAACTCGCGTAGACCGGATTGTCGACCGCCTCGGGGAATGCGGCCCAGACGTTCTGGCCGAGCAGCTCTTCCCTCGTCCGACCCAGCATCACCTCGGCGGCCTCGTTGACATAGGTGAAGCGCCACTCCCGGTCCAGGGCGTAGAAGCCATCAGTGATCCGCTCCAGGACCTGGCTCGTCCGCTGATGTGTGGCGGCCCGCTCGATCTCCGCTTCCTTGCCTTCGGTAATGTCCACCATCTGGGACGCGAAGTAGCGCGGAGTGCCCTCGTCGTCACGGACGAGAGAGCCGGTGACGTGCAGCCAGATGACCTGGCCGTCCTTCCGGATGTAGCGTTGCTCGAGGGAGTACGCATCACCCTCGTCGGCCAGGACGCGGTCTACGGTGGCGACGCTGTGTCCCACATCTTCCGGGTGGACGAGATCCCGGAAGTTGGTGGCGAGGAGCTCGGATTCCGCATAGCCCAGAAGTTCGCACAGCGCCCGGTTGACCTGGAAGGCTGTCCGGTCGAGTCGAAAGAGCCCTAATCCAACAGGAGCGTTGGCAAAGCCAACGCGCAGGATCTCCGTCATGTCCGCGACGGACATCTCAAATTCGTTTCCCGCCGTGATATCGCGAGAGATGACTGATGTCCCGGTCATCTCCCAGGCGTCAGCGCTCGACGACACGTTGGCGGTGAGTTGCGCCTGCTCATGACCGTTTGGGAGGATGTCGATCTCGCGAGATGGCGTGGGAGGTGTCTCCTTCACCGGTGATCTCCAGAGTAAGGCTGGCCAGATTTGCGGGAGAAGCGCTGCCTGCTCTTGCGGCCCGAGTCAGCAGAAAATTGTGGCGGGGTCACCCCCGAGATTATCGGAAGGTGGCCATCAGCGAATTTATCGTAATGAGCCATAGAAGCCCATCAGGTGCTCAATGATATGTTGCGACGGTAATGTTGCGTCCTTAATTTTACACGCTCTGCTTGCGCAGGTAGCCCAGACCCGTGTGGCAACCGCGACTGCGCTTACGCTGGCCCGTCCGCACCGACTCCGGAATCGCTGCTTCCCAGAGCCGGTGCCGGCACAGCGGATTCACCCCCGGTGGTGGTTTCCTCGACAGACTCCAAGCGTAGCGAGATTGTATTCAAATCCCCAATGCGTGCGTCCGCTGGAACCGTGACTTCAACGATCACGATCGCGGACTGCCACGGTCCAATCGTCAGCACATCAGCCAGGTCTGCGGTGCCGTCCTCCTGGAGGATGTGTCCGGTCCAGCCAGGGAGACTGTTGACCGCCAGGGGGCGGACGGTGACTGGCTCGCCGACGGTATTGGTCAGTTGGAAGCGGTACTGATCGGGCTGGCCGGGAGTGACCTCCATATCCCGCGTCATGGCCTCCACCGTGATCGCCTCAGCCCCCGGAGCCGTTGCCAGCACATCCGGAACCTGCTCCAGATCGACCGGGGTCGCCATCGGAGCGACCGGTGTTGCGGCGGGCGGTGCCAGGCCGTCGACGCCGGCAATTGGTGTGGCCACCCCAGCCACAGGCGAGGCGACCGCAGGCAGCTCACTGGGGAGGACTGGCGTTGCCGCTGGCCCCGTGTCAACCGGAGGCACGGGACTGCCCGCGGGTTGCGCCACCACCGTTTCCACTGGCGACAATAGGTCCAGATCAACCGGCGGCAGAGCCACAGGCGTGCCAGTTGTGGGTGTTCCGGACGCGGGGGTGGTGGTCTCGGTCACAGCTGGTTCCGGCTCTGGCTCCGGCGCCACCGGTGACGCTGCGGGGGTGCCGGGTGCTGGCGTGGTTGCAGCCTCTGGCTCCGGGCTCGCGGCTCCGGTGTCCAGGGGAATCTCGTCTTCAGGCTCCGCAACCACCGGAGTGCCGGATGGAGGCGCCACCGGCGAGGCAGCGGGAACCGGAGTCTGAGTCTCCTGCGCCTCGAGGTCCACCGGCTCTGGCTGCGGATCCTGGGCCGGCTCCGGGCTGGGATCGGCGACGGCGGGGGCTACCGGGCTGGCCTCCGGGATAGCAGGCGGGATGGCTGTTGCCAGAGGAGTGGCAGTCGCCGTCGCGGTTGGAGTGGCCGTCACGGTTGAAAGCTCGGTCGCGGTTGAGGTCGCTGTCGCTGCTGGCGTCGCTGGGGGAACCGCAGTCACACTCGGGACCACCGTTGGCGTCGCAGTTGCGGCCACGGTGGGGATCGCTGTTGCGGTCGTCGTCGCTGTTGGGATGGCGGTTGGAATCGCGGTCGCGGTCGCAGCCGGCATCGGCTCTGGAAGAGGGGACGCCGCTGGTGGGCTTGCCGGAGCTGGCGTCGAGATCAGGTCTCGATCTGCATCAGCGGGCGCCGGCGAGGCGATAACGACGCTGGCCACGGGCGTGGTCGTGGTTTCGCTCGGAGTGGAACTGGGTCCTGGCGTTGCTCCTGCGGGCAGGTCAACCTCCGTCGCGGAGGCAGGAGATGAGGGGAGCAGCGACGATGCCTCAGGCGTCACGGTCTCCACCGCCGAATCCGGTGGCATAGAAGCCAGGGACGTGGTGACGGTCGTGGTTGCTGTGGGGCGTGGTGGCACTGTCGGGACCGTCTCGATCACAGCTGGAGTTCCAATTTCCGCAGGGGGTGTGACACGACTGTCCGACGGCAGCAGGGCCACCGGGGTCGGAGTCGACGATGATGTCACCGTGGCAGTTGCGCTTGCTGCTGTGAGGACAGGCAAGGCAGGGACTTCCAACACGTCCTCGACTGGCGTGCTGCTCGCCTCGAGGGTGGCGACGAGCAGGGTCTCTGGAGTGCTCGTCGCCTGGAGATCTACAGCCGGGGTTGGGGTCTCGACACGCAGCTCCGGCGCAGGGGTGTTTCGATCTTCGGGCTCTGGCTCAACCGTGACCACTTCCCGGACCACGATTGGCTCGATGAGGGCAACTGGGGCAGGGGTCGGGGTCTCAACCTGGGTGGGTGTGACAGGATCGGCCGCGATGCGGACACGGCGGATGGTGACTGGTGCTTCCACGACCACCGGCGCGGGAATCGGCGTCTGGGTGACCTCGTCCGGCTCCGGCGCGGTCCTGGTTGCGGGCGCGGATAGATCCCCGTCCGCTGGCGCGTCTTCCTGTTCGGCCACTCGGCGGGTGTCGTTCGTGCCGGAGGCATCCTCCATCTCTGCCTGGGGGGTTGGCACTGGCTCGGAGCGTGTGCGCCCTTCGTCTTCCTGCGCCAGGTCCTGCTGGCGCGGTCCATCCTCACCAGCCTCATTGGAAGTTGGCGACGTGGTGACCGTCTCCGCCTGCGGTTCTCCCGGGCTCGCCGGTTCCGTATCTGCCTGAGATTCGCTCACGTTGCCATCGCCTGGGTCGTCCCCGGGCGCGCGTCCGGCATCCGCAACAGGTTGCGGGTCAGCAGCCACGGCGCCTGGAGCTACGTCTGCCCCCGGTTCGACCACTGGCTCCGGCGCTGGAGCTACGGATTGGGCTGTCGTGGATGCGACGTCTTGTGCCTGGATCCCGCTCTTCTGGCCGGGACGCTTGTCTTTCCGGTTGTCACACGATCCCAGCTTACCGTTTCCCTTTGCCTGCCGGTTGTCCTGGCGCTGCCGCGCCGCGGACCGCTTCTGGTTGTTCCTGTTTCCGTTGCGCTTGCTCTTGCTCTTCTGTCGCTTGCTCTTCTCGTTGTTGCCCCTGGTTTCGCACGCCTGCGCGCTTCCCCTGGAGGACGGCTTTTCCCCCTGAGGCACTTGGACGGTGGGCTGACCCTGGGCCTGGCTCTTGCCAGGGCCCTTCTTGCTGTTGCTGTTGCTCTTGCTGTTGTTGCTCTTACCGTTGCTGTTGCTCTTGTGTTTCTTGTTCTGGTTCTTGCCCTTGCCCTTGCTGGTGTTTTTCTTGCCCTTGTTCTGGCTCTGGCTCTTCTTGCCCTGGTTCTGCTTTGCGGACTTCGCGTTGTCCTGGCTGCGGTCGCTGTCAGCCTGGCTGCGCTGCTGGTTCTGGCCCTGGCGAGCGCTATGCCCGCCGCGCCCGTTGCGCCCGTCTTTGGAATACGCGGCAGGGAGTGGCCCGGAGCTGACGACGAGGAGGGCGACCAGGAGATACGCCATGACCCGCGACGCGATGCGGCCAGTGAGGCGCGCGTGCGTGGCGGGGATTCCTGGCTGGATGGACGCGGAGGTTTCCACGGTGCGTGGTTCCGGCCCGCGTGCTGTTGGCTCCTCTGTTCGCCTGGTCTCCATGGTCGTGCCTGTCTACCTGCGGTCCCGCCTCATTGCGGCGGGACCGCTACCGCGTCGTGGTCGCCCGCTCCCGGGTGGGCGGCTTGTGCCCTACCCGGAGCGGATCGACCTGAATGTCCTGGTTCCTACCAAACGGTGGACTTGCGCCGGCCGCGAAGCAGCACGACGATGAGCAGGATCACCACCAGTGCCAGCAAGCCGATGACCGTGAAGATCATCCATGGCTGGAGGATGGACGTTGCTGCCGGGGCAGCCGCGGGCTGGGCAGCCGGCTGCGTCTCGTCGCCGGGAGCGGGTTGCGCGACTGGCGCGTTGTCGCTGACGGTAAGCATCCCCCGGTAGGTCGCGACCTTGTCATCGGCGTAGTTCATCTCGACGTCAACAGTGTATTCGCCACCCTGGGGCACACCTGGCCAGACAAGTGGATAAATCGTATTTGTGCCTGTAATGATTGTGTCAAGCGCAATCGGCTCGTCCAGAATCGGGGTTGCCTGAGCATTGCTCAGCGTAACCTTCCCCTCTGGTTTGAGGAAGGAATCACCGTCGTTGCGTATGGCGATGGCGAGCTGTGTGCCGCTCGGGTATTCCTGCGCGCTCGCCCCGGTTATCGTGAGCGCTGGCGTCCACTCGCCCGGCACATCAATTTGCACCGCGATGACATACCGCACCTGCACGTTGAACCCAGCCCCGGTCTGATTCGAACCTGTGACACCGGGGGTGGCTACGGCGGTAGAGGGAACGAAAGCGGCGATACCGGCAAGGTACTGGCCAGGCTGGATACCTTCCGGAGGCATCACCTTGAAGCCAACTTGCTCCTCTTCACCTGCCGCAATTGTTACCCGGGTTTTATCCAGATCAAGCCACGATCCAACGACACTGACGGGAGCATTGGATGCTGAGTAGTCACTTCCGCCCGCCATGGCGGTCTTAGCGTCAACCGGCGAAAGCTCTATCGTTACCGACTTCGTACCTGGATTACGCAGGAGAACGCTGCCTTCTGCCTTGGTATTGGGTGAAAGTTCGTACGTAAAATAGCCCTTCTCGGTAACCGTCGGATCGGCTCCTGCCATCGCAGTGATCTCGAACGCATTGCTCTCTGCCTGACCTGGGACAGGTGCCTCTGGCGAGGCAATGGGAGAGCCTTGCGAACTCTGAGCCACCACGCCGGTCGTCGAGGCGAGGATGCTGGCGAGGACTGCAAAAGTTGCGAGAAACCGATGCATGAGGGACTCCAAGAAAGGAAATGGGACCGCCTTTCAGCGGTCCCAGAAGCCTCTACGAACTTGCTACGCGATCGGGCTGGTCAGAGTGATAGTCATATCGCTGCGGTAGTCACCGGCCTGCGTCTCCGCTGGGATGTCCGTCAGGTTGAGTTCACCCGAAGTGACATCAAACAGGCCCATCCCTGAGCCGGCCGCGGCACCGAGGACTTTCACTGCGAGGCCGCCTTCGTTGTCAAGGGCAGATGGAGCCGAGACAACCAGCGGCAAATTCGCGCCGGCCGGCGTATCAGTGCCTGAATCTACGGCGACCGCGAGGTCGGTCAGCGTGAGGGAACCAACGGGGATGGTGCTGCCCTGGGCAACGTATGCACTCCCGGCGTACTCCGTGAATTGTGTGGCGACCATCGTGACCGCCCACCCAGCGGCGGTACCAGAATAATCTTCCACCTCGAAGGCGTTGAAGTCTGCCGCCTGGGTATGGTCTTGGCCGTCAATCTCGTAGCCCGCGAAGTTCGACGCCGTCGGGGCGGTGGCGAAATTCTTCGGGCTGCCCTCAACACTCACGGTTGTGCTCGTTGTCTCAGCCAACGCCGGGCCAACAAGCAGCAGGCTCAGTGCCCCCGCCGTGACCATGCCGTAGAGGCTCTTGCGTGTTGCGAACTTGTTCATGCTGTTCTCTCCTCTGGTGTATCGCTAGCGAGCGATACCCGCCCGCACACTGCCTGATTCCCCGGGCCGGTAGATCCGGCCGGTGGCGACCCTGGTTGAGAGACCGGGGCCCTGACTGATTTCTGTCCGGAACCTCCGAACCACATGAATGCAGTATGAGGAGCGTTCCGTCGCAGCCTCGTGACAGCCGCTCTCCTGACGCAACAAGAACATGGCAAGCTGGGCGTTTGGCCCGAGATGCAGGTGCTTGCGTGTCCCCCGGGGATGGACGGGGACAGAGCAAGGGAGGGTTGTAGGCGGACCGGGTTTTCGCAGTCTGTGGCTCGGGTCAGGAGCGTCATTTACTCGAGCTCGTCATTTTCTGGCCCGCGAGTACCGGAGGAATTTCGCGCTTTCCACGCGCGCGGTCATGACACACGAGACCTCGAGCCCCAGGATGACAACGGCATTGAACGGAGCCTGAGTGTGAAATGCCGCCGCTGGTGACGACACGGCACCTTCCAATAGATAGAGGAAACATCCAGGCAGGAAGAATGCCTGACAAGGGCCGAGGTACCGGAGAGCATTGAATGAATGGCCTGCCGCCAATTCCTGCGTGTCTCTGGCGCAACAGCGCCGCTACCTACCGGCTCATTTCGACCCCGGAACTACCTTATATGCTGACAATCCCAGGGCACCTGTAACGCAGGAATGAACCGAACCGCTAATTCATGTTACAATCGATAACGTATTCAATTAAAAGGCAACTTGGGTTTTCCCTTCCTTGCTCCCTCCCCAAGGCTCGCGGAACGGCACGTCGCCGGCACGCCTGGATGCAAGACGGTGTAAGGACGTTGGTGGATGGTCGCTCAGGTTCACGCTCATTGTCATGGTATCGACCAGGGTGATTCTGCCCTGGCCGCTGCCCTGATCGTGACCAGAGAAACGACGCCGGAAGCAGTGCTGCAATGCATCGTCGATCTTGCGCGCCAGGTCGTTCCGGCGCAGTACGCCGCACTAGCGGTCACCGGCGAATCTGGCCAGATCGGGCGCTTCTTCTCGTCCGGCATGGCCACGGAGGATCAGGAGCGCATTGCTCATCTCCCGCATGGCAGCGGTCTTCTCGGACATCTCCCGCACGGAGGTGGGCCGCTCCTGGTTGCAGAGATTGCCACTGACGCGCGTTCAACGGGCTTCCCTGCGGGTCACGTGCGGATGGAGACGCTTCTGGGAATCCCCGTCCGCCTGGGCGAGCGACGGCTCGGCAGTCTTTATCTTGCGGAGCGTTGGGACATGAAACCCTTCACCGAGGATGACGCGGCGACCGTGGAACTCTTTGCGACCCAGGCAGCGTCAACTATTGACCGCGCGCTCGCCTATCACCATATCAGCGACGACGACGTTGCTGCCGTAGAGGTCCTCAAGACCTACGCGGCTTCCACGATAGATCGCTCCCTGGCCTATCAGCGTGTCGAAGAGCAGCGGGATCAACTGCGGATCATCCTCGACAGTCTACCGGCCGGTGTCCTGATTCTTTCCGGTCCTGACGGCCGGATCGAGATGACAAACCGGGCACTGACCGGGATGTTGTTTGGGCCGGCTGACCACCAGGGGACGCCGCCGATCTACAGCCGTGACGTGAAGGTGCTTCGCGCCGACGGCTCGCCCCTGCCCCATGAGGAAGGGCTCTCGTGCCGCGCGTTGAAGGGCGAAGAGATTCGCAACCAGCAGCTCCTGCTGGAGACAGCCCAGGACCGGCAGATGCCGGTTCTCGTCCAGGCAATGCCCCTGCCTGACGCCAGTGGGGAGGTGACCGGGGCAGTTCTCGTGTTTCAGGACATTACCCGGCTGCGCGATGCCGAGCAACTGAAGGATGACTTCCTTTCGCTCGTGTCCCATGAGTTTCGCACACCGCTGACAACCATCCACGGCGGAGCTCATCTCCTGATGAACCAGGGTGAAGATCTGGACCCCCAGACGCGCCGCGAGCTCCTGCGCGACATCGTGGAGGAGAGTGACCGGCTCGACCGCATGCTCGCCAACATGCTGTTGCTTACCGAAGTGATGGCCGGGCGATTGGAAGCGACGCTGGAGCCCATGCCGATAGAGCAGATGGTGCGCAGTGCCGCCACGTCGGTGGCTGCCCGGAGCGGGATCCATACCTTTGTCATCGATTTCGCTCCCGGTCTGCCGGCCGCTCAGGGTGACGCCGCGCTGCTGGCGCAGGTGCTGAGCAATCTCTACCAGAACGCCATCAAATACGCTCCCGGTGGTGGCAAGATCCTGACAAAGGTTTCCTACGATGACCGGGCGGTCGAGATTACGATCGTCGACCAGGGCGTTGGCATCCAGGACTCGGAGATCGCGCGTGTCTTCGAGCGCTTTTACCGGGCCGGTGGCAATCCGGGCGTGCGCGGCACTGGTCTCGGGCTCTATCTCAGCCGTCACCTTGTCGAAGTCCAGGGCGGCCAGATCAGCGCAAGTTCGCCCGGACTCGGAAAAGGCGCGGCGTTCACCGTTACCTTGCCAATCGACCCAGACTGGCTACCGGCCTCGGACGAGGAATTAGCCGCGCCATCGAATAAGGAGTAACCACCATGGTACGCAAGCAGCAGATCCTGATCGTCGACGACGAGCCCACCATCGTGCGCCTGGTGCGGATCAAACTCGAATCCGACGGCTACGCCGTGCTCACAGCGAGCCGGGGCGAGGAGGCCTTGCGGATGCTCCAGGTCGATCGCCCCGACCTGGTCATTCTTGATCTCATGATGCCCGAGATGGACGGCACCGAGACGTTGCGCCGTATTCGTTCCCGGAGTCAGTTGCCCGTGATCATGTTGACCGCTCTTGGTAGCGACCGGGAGAAGGTGAGTGGTCTGGAAGGTGGGGCCGACGATTTCGTCACCAAGCCGTTCAACCCTGATGAGTTGTCTGCACGGGTCGCGGCAGTTCTGCGCCGGGCAAGTGGCGACAAGCCGCGAGGCGCCCTCACGCTCTTGCGCTATCCAGGTGTCGAGATCGATCTCGAGCGCCGCCATGTGACGGTTGCAGGTGCCGAAGTTCGCCTGAGCCGGACTGAATGGGCGTTGCTGGATCAACTTGGAAACAACGTCGGGCGGGTCATGCTGCATGGGGAGCTGTTGACCAGGATTTGGGGACCCGAGTTTCGCGACGAGGCGTCATACCTGCGAACCTGGGTGAGCCGCATCCGCTCCAAGCTCAAAGCCAGTCCGGATGCCGACACGTTCCTGACCACCTTCCCAGGAGTCGGCTACCGTCTCGAACCCCCGGCCGAATAACCCTTCCTCACCTTTGCCGCCACGCCCGGCCGGCACTGTTGCGACTTTGTAACGCTTTCCAGATTCGCTCCACGGGAATGCCACGGCTGCCTGACTACAGTTGCCGTAGCGCCGGACCATAGGCGGTGCTGATCGGGAACACTCAGGTCGTGGCGGTGCAAACCTCCGGCACGCATCCTGACTTCGACAACGTCATCGACTTTCGTTTTCGCCTGATTTCCATGGCGAGCGAGCTTGGAAGCGGACTGTGACCAAGAACCGAGCCGACGAGCAAGGGACGCATCAGCGACGTTACTGGACCAGGCCCACGTCGCACACTTCATGGTGCACCGAGCCCGGGCCACACCTGCAGCCACGTGGGCCGCTGTCTCCTGAGAGTAGGTCGACGATGACACAGTTCGGTGCAATGCAATGTGACCGGGGACTGGCGCGATCAAACGCTGCGGCATCCTCGGGCAGAAGGATGCCGCAGACGGCAAACCAGCCCTGGGTAGCGCGCACAGGCCTCCTGGTGTTTCTGGCGTTGCTCGGGACGCAAATGGGCGTCGCCCCTGTCCTGGCGGGGATGGCGCCCTCTGGCATTGTCGCTTCGTCTGGCGCCACAACCCGCGGTGGAAGCGATGCCTTCCTGGCGCCCTGGCTGCAGCCAGTAGACGCGCCAGCTGAAACTCCACCCCAGCCTGACTCCTCCGCGGAGTTCGGCCGAGTAGCCGCACTCACCACGATTCTGAACCAGCAGGGACCGCGGAGTGTCGAAAACCTGGAACGGGTGTCCGCGGCCGAGGTCCTGAATGTCACGCTCAGCCCGGAGTTCGTGATTGATGCCAGGGCGGAGCGGGAAGCGGCGGAAGTCGCCGCCGCGGAAGCGGCCAGGCTCGCGGCGGAGGCAGCCGCAGCTGAGGTCACTACCGCCGAGGCTGCACGATCCGCTCAGGCCGTGGCTGAAGTCCAGGCGGAAGCCGACGCTGCCGTTGCCGCCGCTCTCGCCGCCGACCAGTCGGATGACGCGGCCCAGGCTGCCGCGTTCGAAGCAACCCGAGAAGCCGAAACGACCGCTGCCAACGCTACCGCAACAGCGGAAGCACAAGCCGCTGCCGCTGCGTTCGAAGCAACTCGAGAAGCGGAAGCCTCCGCGGCTGAGGCCACTGTCACGGCCGAAGCGCAGGCAGCGGCGCGTGCCATCCAGAAAGCTGAAGCGTCCGCTGCCGCGGTAGCTGCCCAGGCAGAGGCCCAGGTGGCCGCTGCGGCAGCAAGCAAGCAAGAGTTGACGCTACGAGTGGCAGTGCTGTTGCTATCGCTTGCCCTGCTGGTTGGCGGCCTCCTGGTCCTCAGATTCTGGCGAAACAGAAAGGAGCCCTTTGTGCTGAAAGCAAGTCCGGTCAGCGTGACGTCACAAGCCCATGCATAAGCGGCCAATCGACATTGAGCGAGTGCCAGCAGGTCTGCATCCTCTTGACGAGGACGAGCGGGCAACAGAAGACACCGAGGTGGTCGTCAGGCCCATCGACTACTTGTTTGCGAAAACGGACCACGTCCCCACTCCACCACCCGATGCGGCTGAACGTGTCATTCGGTACGAGCGCGGAAGCATTGTCTTCGCGATCGATGGGCCGGTGGGAACACTTCGGCAGATGGTGATTGACGAAGACGTTGCAGAGGTCAAGGCGCTGATCGTTCGGATGTCGACGACAAACGAATCCGTGCTGACACCGCCTGAGTTGGTTGACAAGTGCGTGGGTAGGACGATCCTCCTGAATGTAACCAGGGAGCAATTTGCCAAGGGCGCGAGCCGTTCGCCACGCTTCGACCCCCGGATGTTCACCCGCGCCGATACCAGGACGGTACGCACGCTCATTCCCGTTGCGTTTCGCGGCGAAAAGCAGCGGTCGATCGTCAGCATCGCGGGCGATGCGCTGGTAACGAGCGAGGTTCTGGAGCCTTCCGTTACCCCGCTCGACCAGCCTACTTCCCGGCCATGGTGGAAGCGGTTTGGCCGATCGCGGTAACGGCGATCTAGCGGGCACGAATACCCGGCAGAGAGAGGAACCAGGGGTTCAGGCATGACCATCCTTGTCAACGCGCGAACTGACCGGGTCTTGCTTGATGAGCTACGAGAAGCACGGGGACCCTGGGAATCATTCGTCGGCTTGATGTTTGCCGGCTCACTCGATGCCGCACACGGCCTGCTGTTCCGGCCCGCCCGGGGCATCCACACGCAATTCATGCGTTTCCCGATTGATTTGATCTACCTTGACGACACGTTCAGCGTCCAGGCAATCCGGGAGAGGATGGTGCCCTGGAGATTCGACTTCAGGTCGGCGGCTGCCGTAATCGAAGTTAACGCGGGTGTGGCCAGGTCCAGCAATATCCAGGTCGGAGACCAACTCCGTATTGTGGCCTCATGACCTATGAGGTTCAGACGCATGTCCCTCGCGGCCGGTCCTGGAGAAGTGCGCTTGCACTTGAGACCTGGTCTCGAGCGCCCGGGGCACTACGATCCGCACGGGTCCAGTGTTGAACGATAGGCACGCGAACCATCTCAGGTGAACGTGATGCCGCTCCCTCAAACGAGATCCGGCACCAGCCAGTCCACGCGCATATACATTCAGGGATAAGACCTCGTTGCCGGACCGAGCCGCCGGATGGTGCTGCTTGGCGCAGACCAGCTTGCCCGGTGTACGGAAGCCACTGAGAGGATTTTCGTCTTTCCCGGTCACGCGCGACCGCAGGTGGCTGGGCTGGTTCTACCCATTTGACATGTCCACCTTGCCACTCGCATGAGCGAAGCGCGATGTCACAAGAGGGTGTCGAGCAGGGAGAGACGAGCGCAGTTTGGGAGCTAGTTGCCTCCTGAGTGGCTGGTTCACTATCAGGGCACCGAGCGCTGTCCCACTTCCGCGAGTAAAGCCCCAGGCGAAGCAGCGCCCCAGAGGGCTCCAATACGCTACGGATTGGACGACGGCTCGATCGTCAATTGCCCGGCTGGAACGAGAAATGCCGGGACTTCCGCGCCATCAACATCAATCATGATCGCCAGATCACCCATTGATGTGCTTGCGGGGGCGTGGAAGGGAACAGCGATGGTGACCCCAGGCGCAAGTTGCCGTGGTTGCGAGCACGATCGCGCGGCGCCTTCGCTGGCCTCCGCCATCGCATCGCTAAGCGTGGCGTCGGCTGTGTAGCGTCCGCCGGCTGTGATCAACGTCAACTGTTCACAGTCAATCGAGCGGTCACTCTGGCTCTCCGCGATGCGGAGCATGCAAGCAATGACCCGCTCTTCTCCGGCGATCTCACCGGCACACGCCATCACGAACCGCAATCCCGGGGTGCATGCAGAATGCCCCCCCGCCCAACGATCGGTCATGTCCGCGGGCACATCCACCGCCATGGGAACCGAAATGCCAATGCCATTGCAGCCGGGTCCGAAGTAGGCATTTCGCTGCTTCAGTTCCTCGATGTAACGGTCTTGCGACGGAGACTCCACCTCCTGGGCCAGCGCCGGACGTGAAAAGCCACCGAGGGTCATCAAGCAGATCAAGATGAGGAGCGTTCGTCGGTAAAGCATCGTTACTCCTGGAGTTCCATCATTATGAGCCAGGTAGCGTGCCGCGTGGAGGCACTTCGTAGCGAGAATTGGTGCACGGATGCTGCAGGGCTAATACAGGTAGATAGTCTAGATCGTCTCTCTATAGAGGGGGCGACCGTTCGAAGGGTACCTTGGTTCTCAGCGTGGTCCAGGACGTCGGCGGGTGTGTGCATCACTGCCTTTTGCCATTACACATGCATGCCCGCATGACGCGCAGGGTAGGAGTACTGGAGACTGCGCCGATGGCGCGAAACCGGACAACGGGAGCGGTGTTTGCGCCTGCGTCGTTGCCCATGCCGGCGATGCTCGAGTTCGATCCCGTTCTCGCCCCCCGCATCAGCGCAGGTGGCAAGGCTGACCTCCTCAAAGGCGCCGCCCCTCAGGACGGTGGCAATGAGAGAGACAGACTCCAGGGTGTTCGCTACTGTGATTGGGCAGAACAGAGAGCTCGTAGCGGAATCGTCACGAGCAGAGCTGCTTCCAAAACCTGAAGTGTTGTTTGTGGTGGAAGTGACGGGGATCGTTACGCGAGCTAGAGCCGTTCAGGCCGTGCCGGATTACTGTGCCGGCTGCCGCACCAGAGCTTCGCCGTCTCCTCGTTTGTCACGGCAGCGGATCGTGCTCACCGTTGCTCAGGATTGCGGCCGCCCTCGAATGCTCTCGCCGGATCGACGCGCCGCAATCCGGGCCATTGGTGCAAATCGGAGCCTGCACGTCGGCTGCCGCCGGCGGCGTTAGCCACGAGACGGTTAGGTCTGTTATCGCGGATCGCCTCCCAGCTTCCCTCGGCAGAACAGCTGGTGAACATTCCACTTCCGTCTTGTCCGAAGGCGGATTTCTGGGATAGGGTCATCCCGTCAATCGAAGCCTCGTTGGCTCACGCCGAAGTGAGGGTTCAACCCCGAGACCCTGTTGCTCCAGTGCACAATGTCAGCCACACCCAGCACCCGGTCTGAACCCCAGACTACGCACTGACTATTCCGAAAGCCTCGTCGCTCGTCACCACGCTGAGCCGCCGCAAGCGTTGGCCAACGACGGCGACACCTTCGACGATAGCGTCCGGCACTTAAAGGTTGGACATCGCTCCCAGTGGGGTTGCCTGACGAGGGACTGATGTCTTACGGAGCGAGACGAACTGGAACGGCTGGTCGGCCGGCAGGGGAGTACCGACCAATCGGTGACACTGACGCTGGTTGGGGCATTCCTGGGAGTTCTGAAAAGAGCGTGGGAAGCGGCCACGTTCGAGGAGCGCAACGCCCCGGCACGAACCGATGTCCAGTCCGTTGAGATCGCGGGCGACTTCGCGGCAGGAATCGCATCCAGGCCCGCGTTCGCACCGGTCTTCAACCTGATGAGCGTGCCGCTGTGGCTTGAGGCGTACAAAAAAGGGCAACCTCGTGAGGTTGCCCAAATCCATCAAGACTCAACTCTAGCTGGCGGAAGCGACGGGGATCGGTTGCGCAACTGCATTCTTCCGCCTTCAGCCCTCGTCATTTCACGGCGCATCAGGCAGCTTTCGGATGGTCCATCCGCTCAGGCGCCAATCTTCCCTTCCACACGATCGAAGCTATCTCTGGAGCAGCTCGCCGAGTTGCGTGCGGTTGCCACTGGCCGCTCGTTGCGCTCACTTGCCGCTGAGTTTGGGGTGAGCCATGAGACGATTCGATGCGCACTCCTGATCAGGAAACAAGTTGTCATGACCTAAACTTGGTGAAGGATCGCCCCGAGCCGCTGTGAACGGCTGGGGCGGAGGGCGAACGACCGATGGAGGGTCGAGCGCGTGAAAAGCCTACCAAAAGGTGAGTCCGTCTGGCTCGGGCTGGGTGAGTTCACGAACCCTGTAGACCACGATGAAACTTGTCAAGAAGCACGTCGGCTGTTTCTCGCAGCGTTGCAGGAACTAGCGCCTCAGGTGCTCATCGACCTCGCGAGCGAACCGCTAACCCTTTACCGTCCGCTGTGGGAACTGTCAGTGGCTGCGTTGTCAGAGAAGCAGAGACGGGAGTGGCAGTTCCACTTCAAGTGGAGCGGCGTGCTCTCCTGGACACGTCTCAAGAACGTGGAGGAGTCGACCAATCCCGAAGCCGCTGCATTTCGTGACCGACTTATTCGCTGGGCAAGACAGTGGAATTTGGACGCGTCGGATGACGATTGGATCATGGACCATGCACTTGAAACTCTTCTAGGATGGTGCACCTTTCCGGGGTTATTCAAACGGGACGGTCCAACGTGGGCGGAAGACGCGCGATCGATTGCGTTGGAGTTGACTTGCGCTGAGCACGAGATCACGTTCCCGAAATTCGCCTGGGATCCCCAGTGGGAACGGAAAGGCGAAGCGCGTCGGCGCATACGTGATGACATCAATCAACTGCTGACCAAGCATCTCGACCGGATCCAAGAGATCGCGGAAGCTCGCCTTATTGAGACCCGTGAGCTAAAGAGTGGGGACGCCCACTTCCGCTGGCTGATACTTTTTCAGGTCCTGGATTTGGAGTGGACCGAAGTAGCTAAGCGCGTCGGTCGGAAAGATTCTAAGAGGGTAAGAAGGGATGCGCTTGCGATAGCGAAGATCGTTGGCATCACCCCGAGGACTGGACGGGGAGTAGGGCGACCTCGAACGCGACCTCTGAATGAATCGCGGCCGCGCCAGGGCACGGGTAGCAAGATCGTCCGCAGGACTCGCTAGCGAGCCTAATTCACTTGAAAAAGAGGCAACTAGCTGAAGCAGCTAGTTGCCTCTTTTTTGCCTCTCAGCGCGCCCTTAGCGTCGTTCCATCGGCGGAATTCCGCCGCTGAACGGACATTGCCAGGAGGCGTACGGTGCTCCATCTAGAGAGGTTGGAAGAGGGGATTAGGACGAGAATCCTTCGCGTCGCCATCGGAATGAGTCAAAACGACCTCGCGGCACAGGCTGGCGTCGATCGACGCAGGATTTCCGAGCACGAGAGGGGCGAGCGATCCCTGCGCGGGGAAGAATTGGTGCGCGTGCTCGCAGCGCTCCATAGGGCGAGCGGGAGCACAGCGCATGAGGAAACCGGTGTCGCTGATTGAAGCGCCCGACACGATGGCGCCAGCAGCGGACGAACCCTCCCCTCAGCCTGAATCCTCGCCGCTCTGGCCGATTCTGTTGGCTCTCGGGGACATCGCCGGCCGAATTGAGCGGCGCAAGCTGGAAGACCCCGAAGTGGACGAAGTTGCATTGATGGCGATCGCCCGGCCGGCCGCCAGACCAAATGCCGGGTGATCGCTAATTGGGGTAATCGTATCGTGGCAAGTATCGCACAGTGCCCTTCGTATCCAATTCCCGTGCCTCACCAATGTCCCGCTAGCTGCACCCTCGCCGAGGCGATCGCCTGCTGGCTGCGAGAGTCCCGCCGGCTGCGCGCTGACCTGATTGCTACCGGTGATGGCCCTGACGCAGAGATATTGCAGGCTGACTTGTCGGATGCTGAGCGCACTATTGACCGCCTGCTCGCTTACGGCCGGCGCGCGGTATGAGCGCCTCGGACCCCACAGAACTGATTCTCTCCCGACTCGATAAGGTTAAGCAGAACGGTAGCGGGGGCTCAGGCGCCTGCCCCGTTCCCGGTTGCTCGTATCGCGTGAGCGTCAGCCGTGGCGATGACGGGCGTGCGCTCGTCTCCTGCCACGGTGGACATGGCGCCGCAGATGTCCTTGGCCCGCTCGGGCTGGCGATGCGTGACCTCTTCATTCCTAATGGACGACCGCCTGGGGGGAGAGGGATGCATACCCTCTCGAAAACGACTGCAACCGTGCAACCGCCCAAGCATCCATCCGGACTAACACTGGCGCAGTACGCCGAGGCGAAGCAACTCGACCCCGAACGCCTGCGTGCGTCTGGCCTCTCCGATGTGACCTACCAGGGCCATCCGGCCGTGCGCCTGGCCTACCTCGATCCCGCCGGCCGCGAGGTTGCCGCCCGCTTTCGGCTGCGACTCGACAAGGGTGACGGTGACGACCGCTTCCGCTGGAAGAAGGGCGCCAAGGCCATCCCCTACGGACAGAACCGTCTCGCCAGTGCCCGTGAACGCGGCTACGTAGCGGCGGTGGAAGGTGAGTCTGACGCGCAAACACTCTGGCAGTACGGCGAGCCCGCGCTAGGCATTCCCGGCGCTGGCTGCTGGAACGAAGACCGAGATGCGCCACTACTCGACGGAATCCCTATCGTCTATGTCGTGCGCGAACCAGACGCCGGCGGTGACTCGATGGTGAACAACTTTGTCGCATCAGCAGTGCGAGACAGCGTGCGCGTCGTCACCCTCGCCCCCTTCAAAGACCCTTCCGAAATGCACCTCGATGACCCAGCGCGATTCGCTGAGCGTTGGGAGGCGGCCAAGTGCGGCGCCGTTCCGCTGTCCTAGATTCTCGAGAACGAGGCGCGCGCGGCGGCGAACGCCGCCTGGGCGCTGTGCCGCGATCTGGCTCGCGAACCCGATATCCTCAGCCTGGCTGTCATGATCGTCGCCAAGTTGGGAGTTGCTGGCGAGTTTGCCGCGATCAAACTGGTGTTCCTGGCTATGATGAGCCGGCTGCTGGAGCGTCCGATCTCAATCGCGCTCAAAGGGCCAAGCAGTGCGGGGAAGAGCTATTTGGTTGAGCGAACCTTGCGCCTGTTTCCCGATGAGACCTACTACGCCCTGACCGCCATGAGCGAACGATCCCTGGCGTATTCCGAGGAACCACTCATTCACCGCATGTTGGTGATCTACGAGGCGGCGGGGCTCAGTGGCGACATGGCGTCCTACCTGATGCGCTCGCTGCTGTCAGAGGGCTGCATCCGATATGAGACGGTCGAGAAAACTGCGGATGGGATGCGCGCCCGGCTGATCGAGCGTGAAGGCCCGACTGGGCTCATCGTGACCACCACTGCCATCCGCCTGCACCCAGAGAACGAGACGCGCCTTTTGTCGATTCCCGTCTCCGATACTCAAGACCAGACCAGCGCCATCTTTCGTGCGTTGGCGAGCACCAGTGCAGCGCCGCCCGACCTCTCGGCCTGGCATGGACTGCAACACTGGCTAGCCAGCGGCGAGTGTCGTGTAGAGATTCCATTCGCGAATGCCCTTGCGGAGCTTGTACCTCCGAATGCAGTTCGATTGCGCCGTGACTTCGGCTTGCTCCTGACGCTCATTCGCTCGCACGCGCTCTTACACCGGGCCTTGCGTGCTGTCGACGCTAACGGTGCGATTGTGGCGACGCTTGACGATTACGAGGCGGTACGCGCGCTAGTTGAGCCACTCATTGCGGCTGGCATTGAAGCTACCGTGCCGGCCACCACACGGGAGACGGTGGCAGTGGTGGCCTGGCTGTGCCCGGACGCTGACACAACCGCAACCATCATGCAGATCGCCAAAGAACTGGGGCTTGACAAGAGCGCAGCATCACGGCGCGTGCGCACGGCGACCGAAGGCGGCTTCTTGGTCAACCGAGAAGTTCGGAAGGGGCGTCCCGCGAAGATCGCACTCGGAGAACAACTACCCAAAGATAGTCAGGTTTTGCCGGACCGTTGCAGTGTTGCAGCGTGGATGGAAGCTTGATGGGGCGGTAGGGAGTATTGCTGTTCGACCTTGGCGGACCGGTGTGAGTTGCCACGATCTTGCAACGAACGACGCCGCGACTGCAATACGGCTGTGGCGTACTCCGGATCACACTTCTGGAAAGACTAAATAGTGCCCACCTGAAAAGGCGTCTCAGTGAAGCCACTCATCCCAATACTCGTCTGAGAATACCAGTCATGGGCAAGGCCACTGTGTTGATGGACCGAATTCCCGCCTCGTAGGCGACCAAAGTTGGAGGAAAATTATGAAATCCCTCTTAATCGCGGCGCTGCTTTTCGCAACATGTCTGGGAACTAGCCGAGCTGTACAGCAAGGGGCTGTCGACGCTGCGAAGTCTCAGGAGACTGATCGTTGTGAGGATGGTATAGGCAAGAACTACAGCGTTGCCGCGCTCATCGCAACGTATGATCCCGATACGACAGATGAATTCCTCGTCGCAACTAGCGCCTGTACCGGATCCCTTCTTTCCCTATCGGCAATGTGCTCGCCTGCAACCGACGTGTCACTCCCGGATACTCTCACGGGCTCTCTCGGGGTCTACTGTTCCGTTATGGTGATAAATCGATCCCATGTGGAAGCGCTGACCCTTAGCCTGGATCAGTTCGTTCTAAGCTCAAATGACAGTCAGTATTCTCCAGACGCGAGCTTGATTGACCCTATTTCCTTTGAAGGCAACCTAGCCCATGCTCCCATAGTCGTGAATCCTGACGACATACAGTCAGGGCTCGTTGCCTTCGCAATTCCAGAGGAGCAGGGATCAAACGATCTGCTTCTCACGTGGAAGATACCGAGCTCTGAATCCGGAGATGACACGGAACGAAGTGACCTAGAGATCCTCGTAGTAGAACGTGAACCCGGTTTCCTACGAGCATTATTCGGAGTGCCAGAATCTGAGCTCCTCAATGCGTCGAGTAGCGCCACCGGCGATTCGATTTCTGCCACCAGCGTCGGGGTAATTGAGTCCCTATCCGGCAACTCCGACTCGGTGAGCGACCCAATCCAAATGGAGGCGGGAATCTACATTGTGAGCTCTAGCTACAGCGGAGATAGCAACTTTGCGGTCTGGGTTCACTCCTCATCTGGCGAAAGTGATTTGCTCGTCAATGAAATCGGGGACTACAGCGGGCAGGCAACGTTCAAACTCGACAGCGCCGCAACGGTGATCTTTGAGGTCACCGGTATTGGTGGATGGGTGATCGAGACTCGCCCAGCCTTCTAGTGAGGGCGACTGGTGAAGGACGCTGCGAATTCTGCATGCAGTCGACGACTGTAAGAGGATTTCAACTGGAACTCGCGCCAGGAAATGCCCTTCAAAACTGATCCCAGCCCGGGCGAAGATTTACGTAGACGTCGAAACACAAGGGTGTGAGAATGATGAGATGCTCGATCAAGTAAGGGTGGGAGTGGGTCGTCATGAAAGCTGGTGAGGCACGGTTACTCGAACTGATAGATAAAGCACCACAATTTGTCATTCCAATCTACCAACGGACCTACTCATGGACAGAACGTGAGTGCAGGCAGTTGTGGAATGATCTGCTTCGGGCGGGAAGGGATGACACGATATCGGTCCATTTTGTTGGGTCGATCGTCTACATCGAGGCGGGACACACCGGGATAACGCTGCACTCCCCAGTCTTAGTGATCGATGGTCAACAGCGTTTAACAACCGTCATGCTGTTGATAGCGGCGCTCGCCCAGGCTTTGGAAGAAAATGGCACTGAGCAGCAAGAAATACTGGAACAATTCACGCCAGGTTCGCTGCGAAACGACTACCTCCGCAACGAGCAAAAGGCTGGAGACCGGCGATACAAGCTGCTTCTTACACAGAATGATCGAGACACCCTCACTGCAATTGTGGACAATCGCGAGTTGCCTCACGAGGCATCGAAGCGCGTGTCCGAGAACTACGAGAGTTTCCGAAAGTGGATGGCCGAACTTGGTAGCGATCTTGCTCCACTCTGCTACGGCCTCGCCAAGCTCATGGTCGTCGACGTTGCACTGAACCGCCAGTACGACAACCCTCAGCTCATCTTCGAAAGCATGAACTCGACCGGTCGTGAACTCACCCAGGCCGACCTGATTCGCAACTTCGTGTTGATGGGCTTAGAGCCGGGTCTCCAGACAGAACTCTACTCAAGTTTCTGGCGACCGATGGAGATCGGATTCGGGCAAGAAGCCTACGGCGATCATTTCGATGGGTTTATCCGGCATTACCTGACTGTCAAGACCGGCAACATTCCGAACCTTAACGCGGTGTATGAGGCGTTCAAAGCGTATGCACATCGCCCAGATATAGCCGCTGCTGGGGTTGCTGAACTTGTTGCCGACCTGCGGCGGTACGCTCGCTACTTCTGTGCGATGGCACTAGGCAAGGAACAGGATCCAAAACTCTCCGCCGCCTTCCATGACCTCCGAGAGCTCAAGGTCGATGTGGCGTATCCATTCCTCTTGGAGCTGTACAACGACTGGGTCGCTGAATTGCTGTCGCGCGATGATTTTGTCTGCGCAGTGCGATTGGTTGAGTCTTACGTTTTCCGTCGCGCTATCAGTGCTGTCCCCACCAATTCGATGAACAAAACATTCTCGACGTTTAGTAAAGCACTGCAAAAAGATTGCTACTTAGACAGCATTAAGGCGCACTTCGCATCGCTTCCCTCTTATCGTCGATTCCCTAACGACGAAGAGTTCGTCCGTGAGTTCATGACGCGTGATCTGTACAGTCTCCGAACCCGTTCCTATTGGTTGCGGAGGCTGGAGAACTACGAGCGAAAAGAGCACGTCCCGGTCGAGGAATACACCATCGAGCATATCCTCCCGCAGAACGAAAACCTATCTGCTGAATGGAAAACTATGCTTGGACCAGACTGGGAGCGGGTGCATCACCAGTATTTGCACACGCTAGGCAACTTGACTCTGACTGGCTACAACGCGGAGTACAGCGATCGATCATTCTTGAAGAAGAGAGATATGAAAGGTGGATTCCACGAAAGCCCGCTACGTCTAAATAAGGAACTGAGAGACTTGGACTGCTGGGACGAAGAGACCATTCAGGCGCGGGCACGATCTCTTGCAGATCAGGCGCGACAGGTATGGCCATCTCCACCCGAGTCAAGCTCCATCACGACTGCCCAGCCCAAACCAGCCCCGGAGTACACCATAGACTGCCACCCCAATCTCCTGGTCAGCCCGATGAGAGAGTTGTTTGAAGCATTTCGCCAAGAGGTACTGGCACTCGATCCTGGCGTAGTGAGTGAGGAGTTCCTCAAACTCTATGTCGCCTACAAAGCAGAAACGAACTTCGTGGACGTGGTTCCGCAAACCAAGCGGCTTCGCCTCTCGCTGAATATGGCGTTCCCTGACATATACGATCCTCGTGGTATGAGCAGGGACGTTACTAATCTCGGCCGATGGGGGAATGGCGATGTTGAGGTCGGCTTGTCCTCGATTGACGAGCTTCCCTATGTCATCGGGTTAGTACGGCAGGCGCTGGAACGTCAGCTTGGTGACGTGGTTGCAGGGTGACTGTTTCTCTTTGATCATGCGCCGCGTCGAGATGTCGGCTATGAACGGCGTGTGGGCGCCCCTGAGAGCAGGGTCGTTGAGCTCGTCTGAGTGTTGCAGTGTTGCAGCGACGATGGAAGGTGATAACACCGCTCCCGCCTTTAAGCCTCGTGCTCCGTATTCATCCTGCTACACCCTAATCACCTGGATTTGACGGCTGCTTGACATCAAGTCGAGTCCTGACGCCATCCCATTTTCACTCTTCTGGCCGGCATTTCGGTTGTTGACCTCGTGCTCCAATCTGGAAAAATTGGGAAAATGGATAAAAACCCGCACTTTAACCATATGCGAGGCTTCGGTGCGTGAGTCGCACACGTGTGTGAATATTTGCACGGATGAGCGATTTCCATTGGGAGCGAATATCTGCCTTCCGAATCGCCCAAGTAAGCGCGAATACGAGACAATCCGAATGATGAAACTGGGGGTTGTTAGCTCTTCGCCGCTACTTCATTCCGAGTGGGATGGGGCAAGCCTGGAAGACTCGATCCGGACGAGCACTGGACTTGAGCTATGGACTGCTGCTACTGATGGGCGCGGCCCACCTCCGCGTCAAGATTGAACTGACGTGACAAGGGTTTACACCGTAACTTGACCCGTATCCTCTACAAGTGAAGCGCTTCGTTATGCTGAATCCAGGTACACAACGAGTTCGCGTGTTGAGTCATGATTGAATACTAAGCAAGCCGTGGAAACTTACGAGTCTCGGGGGGATCACCCATTCCTCATTCGCAGTGCAGCACGCTTGATTTCCGGCGTAGATTAATGGTGCACGTTGTTAGGGCTAGGTAGCAGATCTAAGCGTCCTGGCCACTGCACTGGTCGTGCACTTCAATGGGCATATTGCGTGAGATGATGCAGCGATTGAGAAAACTGGAACTCAACTGGCGGCAATGAGGTTATTGCACTCTGAGGGGCTCTCTCATGAAGAACTTTCCACACCAGGTCAGCACGTTTTCAAAGTTGCGAGGAGCACTCGAAGTAATCAATGATCTCATTCAGGCCGGGGGAAACGTCAGTGACGATGGAATTCTCGGCTACGAGTTGGCACGTCGAGGCGTCTACCAATTTCGAGGTCTTAATGCTCCAACAGTGGCCCAACTTACCCAGAAAATTGCCTCTGAACAGCAGAAGTCCCCGTCCAATCAAGGAGCGAGAACGTTCGCGCGAGATGTCCGCCGGACGTTGGGGCTCTTGGGATTCGTTCAGGAAGGATCGAGTTGGTCGCTAACTTCGACTGGACACCAGTTGCTGTCTTCGACGCTTGGAAGCTCGCAAGAGCAAGCCATCTTGCAACGAGCATTATTCGATCTTGAACTTTCCGATCAGGCCGGAACATCTCATCCGGTTCGAATACTGCTTCGCTTGGTACAGCAGGATGCGCCGCTCCTCGGGCCGAAACGAAAAGGCATGGAGTTGGCGCTCGAAGCTCACGACGACAGCCACACCGAGTATCAGCGTATTAGGGGGTTGCTTCAATTGGACTTCGACATTCGGATCGCTCAAATTGGCGTCTCCCACTATTCAGCTGACAATGCGGTCAAGATTCTACCGGCGCTTGCAGAGAGTGTCGGACTAATCCGTTTTGATACAGCTACGGATGAGTGGGCATTGACCTCCGCCGCAACTTCATTACTCGGCGCAACTGGCCATGCCGGCCAGCACAGCCCAATATCCGGTCTGCCTAGAAGAACTGTCGTGAAGCGAACGCAACGTGCGGCAAAGAGAAGGTCGAGCGATAGAACATCACCCAAAAAGCGAAGAGCGTTGCAGTTGCGGCCAGTTACTGCCTCGACAGCGGCCGCATCCATCGAGGTTAACCCCGCAGGATGGAAGCGAATTGAACATGTGGATCAGATTGCTGCGATTACTCAGGGTACAGGGCGCACTCAGCGCCATCACGACTTGGTTAAGAGCTTAGCAACTTACCTGGGCGATGAGGAATGGATATTCAGTATGGGTCAGGCTGATCTCCTCGCCGTACCGGCGGTTGCAAATGATGATGCGTTCCTCTTTGAGATAAAAACGCTTGGCGAAGGTGATGCCGAGACGCAGGTGCTCAAATCGTTGAGCCAACTCGCATATTATGAGTTCCGCCTACTCCGAGAGTATCCACTTCCAAATCGTATGGTTTGCAAGGTTGCCGTTTTTGAATCAGACATCGACCAACTTTTAGCGGACTTCCTCAACTCCCAAGGGATCGCCGCTCTCCGTTGGGACGGCGATGCCCTAGTAGCGCTGAACGACACCGGAAAGGCGATACTCGAACGCATCGAGTTGTTTCGCAAAGCGGACGATGCTAGTTGATTGGCCGCAGAAACAGGAACTGGTGCTGATGTGTTGCGCCACGATCGGTCCGGCCGTGGCTTTCGAGAGACGTGGTGTCCTCATACAGCAGCCGAATAGGTTCAAACCCATGATTCGGTGCAACTGACTCGATCGTCCTGCCCATGTCTAACTTCTTGACAACACCCAGGTGGAGCACGAGCAGCCCCGTCGGCCTAATAACCCGCCGGAACTCGGTAAGTACGTCTGAGTAAATTTCGAGCGTCTTGTGGTACTCAAGAAAGCTCCCTGTCGCCTTCTTCTCCGCTTGCTGTGCGTAGGACCATCCCGAGAACCACAATCGCACGCGGTTCTGACGGAGGAACTCAGTTGTCCCGAGGAACGGCGGCGATGTAATGATTGCGTCAACTGACCCGGTTTCCAACGGGGCTGCCATCGCGGAAGCAAGGTGGGCTACTCCAGGAGTGAAGCACTGGGAGAGGCTTTGCAGATTCGTCCGATGGACCTTGTCGCGCAGTGACGCCATCAATGACTTGTAGACGACCGGACCTTTCGGTGGAATGGGGATAATACCGTGACTCCGGCGAGACAACGCATAGGGCCGATTACCGTGAAGAATATGCAGTAGGCACGCCTTGACGAACCAATGCGCACTGCCAAGATCGCCTTGGGATTCCCGCTCCTCAAAAAATAGTTTTGCGCGCAGGATCTCTGTGAATGTCTCGGGATGGTAGAAGTCCGAAAGCTCCGGCTCAGTTGTAATGGTTGTAATAGCAGCTGAACGATGAAGAAAGTCGTCCAGCGAGTTTAGGAATCGAGCTGCTTCTTCAGGCGACGGCGGGTTGACCTTTCCGGCTGAAATGCAAAAGGCCAGCGGGCTCAAGTCTACAGCTACTCCTGTGCGTCCTTGTTGGCACGCTTCGAAAGGAATTGTTCCAGAGCCTGAGAACGGATCTAAGACCACTGCGCCTGGGGACGTGAAATTTGAGACAAGCATATGTGCGATCGCCGGTTTCATCTTGCTCGCGTATGAGCAAAGTGAGTGAAGCGGGTGACCCCAATTGCGAGCGGAATACGGCGGCCGCTTGTATGGAAACTCAGCGAAACGATCGAGGCCAGCGCTTAGGTTACTGGGTGATGCGTCCTGCTCTTCCCGGATCAGTCGCGATTGCACGTGCACAGAGGAGCGATCCATCAGGAGCTGCTCAGTGGTGTCCATTTGACGCCTTCCCGGGTTGCTGGCTGTCGGACACCTTCCGAGCAGACCTAAGAGTGGTCGTCGAGGAGCGTAGGGCCTTCGGCTTTCGGAAAATCAAGATGTTCTGATGATGGATATTGGACACGTATGTGGATGGATATCCATAGGGATAAAGCGCTTTGTGGTTCTGCGCGAGGACGGTTACACCTTGCAGTTCGTATCTGCCACCGTAAAGTGGCTTTGTCAAGCGCTCGATGAGATCGGCGTGGTACGCAATAAACTGACTTCCATGCCGAAAATCGCTGACCACAATACTTGCGTACTTTCCGGGTTTCAACACACGCCAGCAGTGATCAAACACGCCGCACACGGCGTCAAGGAACACCTCATAGTCATCAATGTTTCCGAGGTCTGCGTTATCGTCGCTGTAATTCGTTGCAAGACCGTTAGCCACTCGTGAGCCACGGACCTTATGGTCAGCCTTCTTGTTCAAAATAGCCCAGTACGGCGGCGAACTAACCATGAAGTCAAATGACTCATCGGGAAATCTCAATGGGTCGGCAAGGATCTTGGTTGCGTCTCCTTGCACGATCTCTTGTGTCTCACCTGCCTCAGGACCGACTTCCTCAAGCAGGCGTTTGTGAGCCAGCTCCACCCATCGAGGTACGAGTTCGATTCCGACTCCGAACCGCCCGCTGAGTGCACAAGCTTTTAGCGTCGATCCAACTCCTACGAAGGGATCGAGCACCCGGCCATTTGACTTAGTGAAGAACTGTATGAGCCGCTGTACATCCTGGTATGAGTATGGAGCAGGATGCTGCCGTTCGATTTGCGCGTGCGGGTGCTTTGCCCCAAGCCCCTTTTGAAACCACACGCTCTTGGTTTCCGCTATCCACTCTCGGCCCGAGAGGTCGTTCAGGGTGTTGCGTGGAGACACGGTGTTCTCGGCTGCCAGTTGTTCACCGACTGGCTGAACCGTAGGCTCGTTCCCGATTTGGTCACCTTCGGATTCAAGCTCGCTCTCTTCAACCATCTGCTGCATGCTCCGGTCTCCCACAGGTTGACTCTTCCTTGTCAAGACCCAGCCTCTCTCCCCACACCCTCGTTCTCGGATGTACGTACACCCTAGTCGCTTGAGCGTTTAGTGTCCAGAAGGTAGTAAATCTTTCTCCGAAAATGGTCTTGGCATCTCATGAAGTGGCGGCGAGCGAAAGAGATGCCAAGTAATACCGTGCGGTCTCACTGCCACGTCTGATTTTGGAGAGTGCTCCTTGCGCCGCTCCGTTAGAAGCTGCACAGACCGCGCAAGGAATAGCCACGATCACGTGGGCGACGCCCCACTCCTCGACACTGCCGCCAACACAGAAAGGACAGTCAATCAGAGCGGCCGAGGCCGGAGGCGTGTCCTCCGGCCCGTCCCCATCAAACGTCAAAAGTCCCGCATCGAGGTAGTAGCGAGCCGAGTGCTTACAGCACGGATCGCCAAATTCACCGGCTGGGCAGGTGCAGCTATGCACAACGTCGCCGGTGATTTCCAGCAGATAGGCCATGGCCTGGTGAGTGCCAGATGTCGCCACCCACATGCCGTTTGCATTGACCTGCCGGACCTGGATCGCTTCGTCAATCGCGCGCTGGACTGCCTTCTGCCAGCGCTCCGGGTTTGCCTGCCGGCTCGTACGGGTTTGCCTCTGCTGAGCCATGATCCGTTCGTCCTGAACTACCTCGACCGATAAGAGTCGGACGCTTTCCGTTCGTCATGATACCAATATTACACCATCTAGACACTGGTGTCAATAGGGTATAGTATGGGTATCGTAAGAAGGGAGGTGGTGAATCATGAAGAGCCTGCGAGAGTGGCGAATGGAACGGCTGCTGAGCCTGGCGGCCTTAGCCGAACAGTCGGGCGTGACGAAAAAGACCCTGATCGACATTGAGCATGGTCGCCGGCTGCCGCACTACGCCACTATCGGATCTGTATGCGGTGTTCTGGAGGTTGCGCCAAGCGAAGTGACGGAGTTCGAGGCGGCCCTGGAGGGGCGGTCAAAAGACGCGGCCTAGACAACGCCTAGGCCGCGTCCCGGAAAGCGTCCGCCTGTCGGTCGAGCGTCAGGTCGGACATTCGGAGGGTAACACGATGACGAGGAACCAGCGATTGCAAAGCACGCGTCAGAAGCGCGCAGCAACCTACCTCCGGGTGAGTTCAGAGGAGCAGGTCGAGGGCTACAGCCTCTCGGCCCAGGAGCGGGCGATTGCCGCGTACTGCAATCAGCACGGGTATGAGATCGTGGCGCAGTATCGGGATGATGGAAAGAGTGCCCGCAGCGACGATCTGTCCAAGCGGCCCGACTTCGCGCGAATGCTCAGCGATGCCGAGGCAGGACGCTTTGACGTGGTGATTTGCCACAAGAACGATCGCTTTGCCCGAAATCGGCGTGTTGCCTTCTATGCGTTTCATCGTCTCGGTAGCGCGGGCGTGGGATTCATCTCCATCGCCGAGAACATGGACTATTCCACTCCGGCCGGCCAGTTGATGCTCACCATGTTGGTCGGATTGGGGCAGTTTTATTCCGACAACCTGACCTTCGAGACGAAGAAGGGGAAGGCCGAGCGCAAGGCGCAGGGACTGTATAACGGCCTCCTGCCATTCGGGGCGACGAAGGGGTCAAATGGGCTGCCCGTGCTCGACCGTGAGGTGCGCTACTGCGATGTCGCCACACACTCGGAGATCGTGCCGGCTGATGGATTGCTTCTGGCGTTTGGACTCGCCGCCAGTGGCAAGAGTGATCGCGAGATCGCTCGGTCTCTCAGCGATGCCGGCTATCGCACCAGTGGCAATCGCGGTATGAATCCTTGGACTAAAGACAGCGTGCGCCCAATGTTGCAGAACCGATTCTATGTCGGCGACCTTCCCGATGGCGCCGGTGGTTGGGTTCCCGGTAAGCACGGGGTATTGATTGACCCGGCGATCTTTGAGCGAGCCCAGACAGCACGTGCCGCGAATACTTGCCGCCCTCGGTGGGTTGAAAGCCGGCGTGAGCCGTGGGCACTGCCAGGCGTGGCGGTGTGCGGTGGGTGCGGGGCAAACGTCAACGTGCTCAGTCATAGCACCGGGCGCCGCCGCATTCGATGTTCGGGGCGTACGCAGGGTAACGGATGCGAAGAATCTTCGTGCTACGCAGACATCATCGATGAGCAAATCGGGGATGTCCTGGCCGGCTTCGCCGTTCCGGAGATCGAGCAGGAGCGATTGCTTGCTGCGTGGCGACACTATCACGTGAAGGATGCCAGTGTGCCGGCAGAACGCGCGAAGGTCCAACGCCGGATAGCACGCCTCAAGAACCTCTATCTGGACGGGGATATCAGCCGTTCTGAGTATCAGGCTGAGCGGGTAGTGCTCGCTGACAAACTCGCGGCAATGCCGTCCGAGTTGGATGGGTCGGGCGATGAAGTAGCTGAGCGGCTGGCCGCGTTTCTGGCCGATGTTGCCAGTGCCTGGCAGGTGGCCACACAGACCGAGCGCAACGTCCTTTCACGTCAACTCTTTGCCGAGGTGATCATCCACAACAAAGAAGCCGTGGCGGTTGTGCCACGGCCCGATCTCCGACCATTTTTCTTTGCTCTTCCCCGCGTTGAGAGTGTCAACTCTGACGGAAAAGAATGCACTGGCGGAAGCGACGGGGAACGGTTGCGCGAGGTAGACGTAACGTTCGCTCCGTTGGTTCCGTTGCTCTACCCCGAAGGTATCTTTCATGAGGGAAATCGTACAAGGACGGGGCGGTATTCGACGACAACTGGCCGCTTGCGCATTCCGCATGACCGCTGGGCCGAGGTCGCTGCTCGAGCGCGCATCGAGGGACTGAGGCAGGTTGCACGTGATCTTGGCGTGTCTCATGAGACGATCCGAACGATTGCCAATCGAGTGGGAGCGCAAGGATGGCAGTCTGAGGATAAGTAACCCCGTGTGCAGGTAAATCACGCGAGCAGGTGGGCTAACTGACGAGGTGGGTTGCCCAGAGTGTGATTGAGGAGGATCGCGACCGTGTGACTGAGCACCTTGCGCATGAGGCGGCTTTGCAGGTGCCACAGGTCACGTGCACGGACCCGTTTGATCTGATAGCGCTCGACGAGTTGACCGAAGACCGTCTTGATCCGGTACCGGATGCGGCTCAGGTAGTGGCTTCGGGTGGGATCCGGATCCTGGCTGGCTTTGCGAAATGGGGCAAGCAGGCACACGCCATCGGCGGCCAGCGCGTCCGTCAAGAGGGGTGCCCAGTAGTTACGATCCCCAATCAAGGAGCCGGTGGTGTGCTCGGCGAGGGCTGCGGCAACCTCGGGCTCGGACACATTGGCCGGAGCCAGGGCAACCCCGGCGATGACGCCCGGCCACGCCAGACGGACATGGCAGCGGAAGCCATAGAAGGTTTGTCGCGCCCCTTCATCATGCCCGAACGCGGCCTCGCCTTCGAACAGCCGGCAGCGCCGGGCACGCGCGAACCGGCAGACTGGCATGGGGAAGCTGTCGATGAGGGCGACCTCAGAATCGTGAGGGACGGCCGCGACGACCTGCGTCCAGATCCGCGCCTTGATGGCCCACAGATTGGCCGCGTGACGCGTGAAGGAGGTGCGGTGAATGTGCCTGAGCGGCGGGAACCACGCAGCGTAGTGACGCCGAAAATACGCGAAGATAGCCGCGTCTTGGTCAAGGCCGAGGAACTCCCCGACGATCTCCATCGTCAGCACCTGAAGCATCACTCAGGAGCGGATCAGGGCCGCGTTGGCGCAGCCGCCGACCGTTCGTGATACCCGCCAAGGTCTCATCAATCAGGCAATACACCCCTACAATCAGCTCATCCAGGTCCACGGGGCACCTCCATCGGTTGGCGTCAAGCACCACCGATGGTAAGCCGCTCCTTGGGCCTGGCCCAATAACTTGCACACGGGGTTAAGTAGGTAGTGTTTATTTAGCAGCATATTATCGACGACGTTCCCATCCCCGGTGGCAACTTGCCCAACCATGGAAATTGATGTCAACGGATTGCGTGATCGGAGCGGTGGCAGGGAGCTAACGTGCCGAGGTTGATCAGGGCAAACACATCCACTTGGAAAGCGAAGGATGCCATTCTCATGTATGTGACTTTGGCGTTCTTCGAGCATACGATCCCAACTATTCCCACCAGACATGCACTTAACTTTTCAAGGCAGGCGAAACTTAGGTATGGGTAGCTCCGAGCTAGCCTCACACGTATTCCCCTCCAGGCAACATTGCTTCGCTCTCGGGTTATGCGAGCGGATCATATTTTCGGAGCCATCCTGACATCCCCTTCTATCCCCCGCACCAAAGGGTGGGGTTGGCAGATGTTGCGCCCCGCTTTTTCGCCCACGTGCGCAGGTGCTGATACCGCATTCTCAAATCCCGTTCCCGTTGCGGTGACCTTCTCCCCATTCCAGGATCCTGGGATGGGGAAAACTCCTCCGAAGCAGCGAAGGTGACTGTCATGGGGAATATGTCTATGCGGTCGGAGTGGCCGTTGCTCCCGATGGCGTGGTCTACGTCGCTGACTCCGTAAGCCACCGTATCCAGGCCTTCGACCCAGATGGAACCTACCGAAGCGAGTGGGACGGCGCTGGCCGAGGACCGCTGGACTCGTCAATCCGTATAGCCGTAGCGCCAGACGGAACAGTCTACGTCGCGGACTTTAAGAGTGACCGGCACTAGGCTCACTGGACGCGGCGGATGGTGGAGCGGGTCGGCCAGCGGAAGGGGTGGAAGGCCGCACGCAGGAGCTGCCGGATCACGATGATAGTGGCCGCCAGAAACAGGGAGACGTCCACCACCTCCCCCCGCCGCTCCGGGCACCGCCGCAGCCGCCCGACGTCGTTGAGCCAGCTGTGCGTCCGCTCCACCACCCAGCGCGGGTTCGGCTCCCCCACCTCCGGCAGCCCCTTCGTGGCAATACCCTCGACACCCCCGTGCTCGGCCAGCACCGCCCGCACTGGCGCCCCCAGATACCCCTGATCCAGATGCACCGGCAACCCCTCCGGCGCCAGACCCACCTTCTCCAGTCCGGCCAGGGTCTGCGGGAGCAGCGTGCGGTCAGGCCGGTTCGCCCCCGCCGCGACCAGATGGAGCGGAATCCCCGCGGCATCCGTCAGCAGCGAGCGTTTGCGGCCCTGTTTGCCCCGATCCACGGGAGATGTCCCGGCTCAACCGTCCCGTCGCCATGCGCATGGCGAGGCAGACCCACGCCTCTTCGTGCCGGTGCCTGCGGTCTCGGTCCGCCCGGGGGCTTCCTGTGCCCGCATTGCACCACCCCTGCCAATCAGCACGGCGATGGCACCCGGGATGGCGGTGGCAGTGGCTGGTTCTGGATCTCCTCGTGGGACGTGTTGCGCGGTGCACGCGCCTGACGGAGACCGACGGCCCTTTCTTCGCTTCGCGTTTTGGGTTGGTGGGGTTGAGGGGGAGGCGTGTGGGCTTCCCCCGTGCGGATGGGCGGGCGGTGCGCGGAATGCATCCGGGAAGCGCTTGGGTTCTCCCATCCCCAGATCGACGCGTGGCCGAGCACGGCCCGGCGTGGCGGATCAAGCGCCCTGGGTGCGTCCGCGCCGCGCGCCGAACGACCGCGAGTGTTGGTCCCGGAGCCGGCACGCGCCTCGTCGACCATCACCGCGTGCGCCGAACGGCCACACGCCAATGACCCTCACCCAACGACGGCGACGATCTCCGTCGCAGAAAGGAGCGATGACCATGCCGAGAGGACCCTGAGACGCTGAAACACACGAACGGCCGACCTCTGAACCAGGTCGACCGCTCTCAACACACACGCAACCGAGAAGCTCCGCCGTGTCTACGGAGATCGTATCACGGCACGGCGGAGCCTCCCCACCATTGGAGGACATCACCATGTCAGAGACCCCGACCCGCTCACACGCTGCCTCCCCGCGCCGCCTGTACCCCTCACATCTGGAGCTGTTCCAGCAGTGCCGCCACCGTTTCCGTCTGAAGGTCGTGGAACGTCGTCCCGTGGCAGATCAACCCGGCCCCGCGCTCGCCAAGGGCAATGTCGCACACGCTGTCCTCAAGATTTGCAGCCGGGAGTGGATGGAGACGGCCAGCATGCCGGCTGATCTCCGCGCCCTGGTGGCTCCACGCCTGCTCCGTGCCGACTACGCCTCGGATGCAGACTGGGAACGCGATGTAGCCGAGGTGGTGGACTGGGTCAGGTACGGTCTGACGTATCTCGATCCCTACGCCCAGATCCTGGGGGTGGAGCAGTTCCTGGAACGGACCTATTTCCCGGAAGACGGCTCCACCCCCATCCCGCTGGGTGCCGTGGTTGACCTGATCCTGCTGCGCACGGATGCCACCGGCGCCCCATTCATCGAGGTCGTCGATTACAAGACCGGCAAGAACCTGGACGCCTCCCTGTTCGCTCCGGTGCTCACCCGCTTCGTCATGCGGCCGCTCATCAAGCGGCTCTTTCCGGGGAATGATTTCTTCCCGGTGCTTTTCACGGAGCTGTACCTGGCCAGGCAGCACGTCCGCACGAGTGAACTGACGCAGGCGCGCTGCGAGGATGACTGGGAGGAGATCACGCGCACCCTTGCCGCCATCACGGCCGAGGAGATGTGGCCGGCAACGCCCTCGCCCCTGTGCGAGTGGTGCCCGTTCAACGGCAACGGCTGCACGCCCATGATCGACGAGGAATCTGGCACCCTTTGGTAGTTGGGGCGGAGGACCCGACGACTGTCGGGTCCTTCACCGAGATGGGCCCGTAAGCAGGGGATGACACCCTCCCGGACCCACTCAGTAGACCCCGATGCGTGACCTCCATGAGGCACACATGAAAGGGGGTGTCCATTCATGACGGACCCATCCCGCATTTCCCCCGATGCATGACCGCCGCTGGGTACCTTGAGCCAGGGATGGACTCCCTGGCGGACCATCCTGCATTCACTCATGCATGACATGGGCTGGGCACGCATGACAAGGGAGTCTCGTGACCTCAGTTCATCTGGGACCGGTTCCAGTACTCACAAACTGGGCACAGCATGTCTGGACCGACGGGAACCTCATGTACACCTGCTTTCCGGGGCATTACACGGAAAACCAGGTCGGGAAGCCGTTTGTGCTGCGTATCAGCGATCCGGGCCTGCCCCGCTGCCTGGGCAAAGCTGGGGGGACATGACCCTGGTCCTCTGCCTCAGCCTCACCTGGGACCCACCAGAGGAACTCCGCCGCATGATATCGGCGGGGCACGACAGGCAGACCACGTTCTTTGGCTCCGACATGGTCAACACCGGGGCACGATACCGTACCCACCATCAGTCAATCTTGCAGGGAACCAGATGCGGTGCTCGCTGGATCCCATACCTCTCGCAGACCACCATGAGCCACCGGATTCCAAGCGTCCCGGCGTGACGTCTTGCGCACACAGACGGATGAGCCTCGGGGTTCCCGCCAGCCTTGGCACACGGAACCATGCGGAAGACGATCCTGGACGACCCAGATCACCTCCGGGCACAGCGTGAGCATGTCTGCAAGGGCAGCTCACGTCAGCGTCGAGGAAACGACCTTCGTTGGGGCGAGACGAGATGGACGTCCATCGGTTCGCAGGTCCACGTGCAGCCCTCGTTCCTGCCTGGAAGAGATGATGCATTCGAGTCCGGCCCGGTCATCCCGGAGCATGACCCCAGCAGGGCACGAGAGGCAGATGACGTTCTTCAGCTACGCCGTGGGTATCAATGGGACACGGGACCGTATCCGCAGAGAGTTAATCCTGCGGACCACCAGATGAGTCACACCCGCGTTCCACGCCTCGCACTGGCCAACGTCAGACCAGGCGTTCAGTTGTCCGGGTGGCGTGACGGGCTTTCTGCGTGCTCTGGGATATACCCACACTGGCAACACCTGGTACCCACGAATCGTGCTGGTCCACGCGCGCACGTCCGCAGGTTATGCCAGCAGATCGTATTTTCGGAGCCGTCCCTACACCCCATGCACCCTCCCCCAACCAAGGGGTGGGGTCACACCGTCTAGATTCGTCTCTCGTGCACGTGCGCGCAGGGCTGGCGCTCACGAAGCCTCTGTCATGGGGTGCGCGCAAGGTCCGCTGGGCCATGCCACCGCATTATCGGGAGCGTTTGCGCGAGGAGCGCTTGACCGTCGTCGGGGGCATCTCTGGCCGTGGTCGCTGTGGGAGCGGCGTCCCCAGGCTATCGAGTTCGATGCCACAGCGCTGGCAGACCAGGCGCGTCGTGGAGAGGGCCAGGCGCATCGGCCGATGGCCTCCTTGAAGCAGACAGAACGCCCAGTGCATTGTTGCCCCCTCCGGGTGCCTGACTAGAGGGTGATGGGATCCTCGGGTGCGGGCTTGACCGCTCGATACAGGGTGGTGCGAGAGATGCCAAGTGTACGGCAAATGGTGGCAACGTCCGTTACCGTGTGTCGCATGGTCACCCACATTGCCTACTACCGAGTCTCCACCGACCGCCAGGGCCGCTCCGGGCTCGGCCTGGACGCCCAACGCTCGGCCGTTGCTTCCGATATAAGCGGGGTCACCGACGCCCAGCTGCTGGCTGAGTTCACCGAGATCGAGAGCGGCAAGAAGAGTGACCGCCCGGAGCTGGCGGCGGCCCTCGCGCTTTGCAAGAAGCACAAGGCCAAGCTCGTCATCGCCAAGCTGGATCGCCTCGCTCGGAACGTCTACTTTGTCGCCGGCCTGATGGAATCGGGCGTCGACTTCGTCGCCTGCGATATGCCCTACGCCAATCGCTTCACGGTGCACATCATGGCGGCCGTCGCCGAGCACGAGCGCGAAATGATCGCCAAGCGCACGAAAGACGCCCTAGCCGAAAAGAAGAAGCAGGGCATTCGCTTGGGCAATCCCCGCCCGGCGGAGTCACTGGCCAGGGGCCGGGCCACGATGGCGCAGCAGCGCGCCGCGCGCCGGGGCAGCATTCAGCCCACGCTGGAGAAGATCGGCGGCCTGTATCGTCAAGGACTGAGTTGCCGAGCGATCGCCAGGGAGCTGAATGCGCAAGGCGTTCCCTCCCCGACCGGGAAGCAGTGGCACGGGGTGACGGTACAGCGGGCGATCGGCCGTGAGGACGCCGGGTAGGTGTGCTGGCCCGAACTGAAAGCAGGTAAGCAGACGAAGTCAGCAGGAGCGTTCAGAGATATGTTGATCCAAGGCTCCTGCTTTCACTATGGCTGCGGTCGGCGTACTTCGTGCAAGAGCACGCAGCACTGGCCAGCCAATTCTTTCGGCCAACCACCTGTGAGCGGAGCACGACATGCCCCCCACGACGCCCCCGGATGCGGGCGCGACCGATCCACATCCGTCCGACCGAGCCGACTCGGCAGCCATCCCAACGGACGAGGTTGCACGGCGGGCGGACGAGACCGCCCATCGCGAGGATCTGGAAGCCGAGGTGGCGGAGACGATCCTGGATCTGCGGGCCCTCTCCCGCCGGCTGCTCCTGGTCCAGGAGGAGGAGCGCCGCAAACTCGCGCTGGAACTACACGATGAGATCGGGCAGGTGCTCACAGGGCTGATGTTTCAACTGGCGGCAGCGCAAGCCCGGAACGACGCCAGCGCCCTGGATGAGG